>ERZ650310.656-NODE-656-length-10308-cov-4.970740_pt1 | contig 10308 bp, 14 predicted proteins | sample MGYA00376246_ERZ650310 | MGnify/ENA primary metagenome ERZ650310 (study PRJEB26733, sample SAMN07839286) | wastewater metagenome | biome: small river; feature: stream; material: water | place: USA: North Carolina | collected 2016-03-01 ...
CCAGAATGTGTCATCAAACTGGAAGACGTTCTGTTGCATGACTATGGACAGAGCATCGGTTACAAGTTTGACATTGAATCCTGTGGGGAGGCTTCTCTGGTGACGGTGTAGCCATCTGGACACAGTGCCTCGACGATTGTAAACCACATGCTCTCGCCGCCCCCGCCTGGATGTTGTTGCCATCTGGCACGGTGAGGTTTTTCATTCATCATTCGGCGAGAAACTTCACGAACAGTCTTCGCGATCTGCTGTGCGGCGACCTTACCGAAGATGACTCCGTCTTCTTGTTCTGCCATAGCGTTAAGTCAGCGGAAGAGAAGAGAACGCACGCTGTGCATAGACTGCGAACGACAAAAAGACACATGTAGAAACTGATGGATTCGCCAGAGCGGCACCGCTGCCGTCAAGAGGAACAGGAGCTCCTGGCAGTTCATCGTCTCCCGGATTCTTAATGTTGACGAGATCGCCGGCATAATTAAGTTCACGAAAACCAGCGTCAAGGGGAGCCAATAGCCAACCATCGCGTTGAAGATGGATCGTGAATGTCACAGAGCGAAATACCGTCCCGTTGCGTCTTTGAACTTCCCCGACTGTGACGGATTGCATTTTCGCAAGACCGATTCCGACAGTGACGCCATCAACCGTGAACGAGTCGCTGTTGACTGCGTCCTGATAATCCAGAATCCACGTCGGAACGACGGCAAGATTTTTTTGCACCGTGACAACTCGCCGGCTGTCATCCATCATATTCGGCGGATCGAATGGATCTCCAGCTGAGTTAACTATTGCATCTCCATTTCGATCGAATGCAGCGACTCTCTGAAACTGCTCTGAACCCCATGTAATAACAGCGGCGTCATTAGTTGGATCTTCAGCAAGCGTTCGCTGATCACTGTACTGAGCCGTGACCGTCCAGCCCTTCCACGGGTCCGTTGGGTCCACTGATAGTGTTGTACAAAATGCGTTCGCGTCGTCTGGATGAGCCTCGCCGATATCAGGCAGGGAAGCGTGCGATCCAACATCGTAGGCCGTCTCAGTCTTCGCGGTTGTAGAAAGTCGAAAGCTTCGCGTGTAAGACCGTGAGCCTCGGTCATTCGTCGCAGGAGCGTGATTTTCTCCGATATAGGTGATTGTCACTCTGGCACCTCCGCGTCAACAGGAACAGCCACGCCGATTGCAATCAGCTTCTCCGCGTTTTCAAAGATGGTGCCTTTCGCGTAAACGCAAAACAGTTTCCCGCTTTCGTCCTGCCGAGCGAATCGAATGTCGGCTTTACGGTCAGGGCTCCATTGAGTAGCGTCTTCTTCCCACCTTTTGATCAGCTTGCCTCTCATACCTGCCCAACTCCTTCAAACGCTGCGACGTATGCCAGTCGCGTTGCCGGCTGAGACTTGATCGCCTTCACTAGTGTTTTCGTCTGGTCTTGCGTTGCCTTTACCACTGGGTCTTTTTGCCGAATCATCGCCTGAACAATCGTGGAATAAGCCTCCTGCGATCCTGCCTGCATTGCTCCGGCCAGTCGTGGCTCGATCTTCTTATCTTCCGTTTTCTTTTCTCCACTAAAGATGTTTTCCAGAGTGCCCATCATTGCTCCGGCCTTGATCTTCGTGCGGTCAAATGCTCCCTGTGCTGCGAACTTAGCAGCGTCTGCAATCGGTGACACCTTATTCCAGATATCATCAACGAGGCCGCGTAACTTTGTACCGTCCGCCTTTTCTGGCATCTGCGGACCAACAAATGGAAACTGCTGTTTTGGCCCGACGAATGGAGCGTCTGGACGAATCTGATTCAGGATTGCATCCAGTTTTTTTTCTGCTTCTGCAAGGTTTGCCGCATTACCGGCATTCGCACCCATGTTGAGTCCGGCCCCAGCCGCTGCACCAGCTCCACCAAACGGATTGGCTAAGTTCCATGCGATGTCTTTTGCAAAGTCTTTTGTAGCATGCAGCATATCCAGTAACATGACATCCCACTTCGCCTTGATGCTTTCCGTGGCAAAATCAAATGTGGCATTTGTGACATCGCCGAGGAATTTTACCTTGTCTGGAAGTTCATTGAATTTTTCAATCACCTTTGCAATTGGTCCGTTGAGCCCGGAAATGTACGTAGCGAATTGCTCAAATGCGGGGGCCACCCCCACGGTGATTTGATCCAGCATTGAGCCAAAGCTGGCTTTCATTTTCTGGATTGCATCATCGGCGGCTGCGGCCTTTGCAAGTCCTGCGGCGTCCAGGCCGATACCGATGTCCTCCGCGTCCTGCATTAGCTTTGTGATGTCATTAAGACCGCCAGCGAACAGCGTAGTCATCTCAATGCCGGATCTTCCGAACAGCTTGACGGCTGCGGATGCCCGTCCGGATGCTGTTGGGATCTGCCCGATTTTTTCCGCGATACGCATGAACTGAGCTTCAGGCGACAAGCTTTTCAGTTCTTCGGCATTTAGGCCGAACGCGGCCAGCGAAGAAGCGGCTTCCTTGCTTCCGTCAGCCGCTTTACCGATCAGAACAGTCAGCTTCTTAATGCCGCCCGTGAGTGCTTCCGCAGAGACTCCGGACTGATCCGCCGCAAACTCCAACTGCTGAAGAAACTTTCCACTCAATCCTGTCTGTGCGGCCTTGTCGGCGACTCCGGCGAGTTTTCCGATTCGGTCAGTCAGGCCCCATATAGAGGCACCAACACCAATGGCTCCGGCTGTTATGGCGGCAAATCCGGCAGTCACAGGATTGATAAAACTGACTGCCGAGCTTGCAAATGATTTCAGGCCGCCTTGTGATTCTGTCAGGCCCTTTTTGAACTTGCTGTTGTTCAATCCGAGATTGACAACTGTTGAGCCCATCACGCCTGACATTCGTTTTCCTTCATCCTTTGCAGAGCGTCAAGGTCCACGGCCTCTTCCTGATCCTGATCGCATTCCAGATAGTTGGCCACCTGCCGAAATAATGCGTTCGCGTCTTCCGGGTTTATCTTTGTCATCGCATTGGCCACGATTGCGTTGACGGTATTCGTTGCCGCTCGAAGATCAGCCCGCCGTTCTCCGAACGGTGCCGCCTCGTACATCGCAAGCTGACAGGCCCACTCGAATGGGGTGTGCTCGCCTTTAATGTTCCACCAATCCAGACGGCCAACGGAACGAGCAAGCTCTGCGGCGAATCTCGCTTCCTCGCTCCGAATCAGTTTTTTACGATAGCCTCTTGCCGCATTGTTTCAGACTTGTAAGACACCTTGAAAATTGTCTCCACAATCTGATCTCTGACATCCGGACCCATTTCCGATAACGCATCGAGCACCCGAGCCCCGAACTGTTTCGGCGACTCATCACTGCTCCTGCTAAATGCCAGTTCTCCGGAGTCCTCCACGAGCCCGACGCCTAGCAAATAGCCAACAGATTCTTCGTCGTCAGAAAACGTCTTTGCTTCTTCCAGCAACTTGTGTTTTACCCCTCGCACATGAACCGTTTCACCGTTCACGAGCTTTACAGGATAGAACGCTCGCTTCTTGATGCGATCAATCACCGAAGACATCAGATCTCCTCTTCCGTTGTCTCAAGTTTCGCCAACTGATACTTGTCCCAGTTTGGGCCGGGAATGTATTGCAGTTTGTCGTCGTAGCCCAAAATGATCCCGGCCCGAAATAGCTCGCGATCTTCCTTGCGGTTGATTCCGAGCGAGTTCATTTTGTATTCAACCTGAGCGACCGCCAGTTGATGCTCTGTCATACCGGCCTTGTCGCAGCACTCTTTGTCGATCGGCTTAGCCTGGCCTGTTTTGCATAGCACTACAGCCTGATCACCTTCGAACACTGTGCCAGCAGGAAAGTACGCATCCAGCTTGCCCCTGTGACCGAGCTTAAATGCGATCTTTCCGCGAAGGTCTTCAGTGAGTGCATCAACGTCTGCCCACTGATCAAGAACGAGGGACGATTTCATTATGCTGGATTTCCGCTTGTTTGAATGTTGTAAGTACACGCCAAACCCTCAGCCATCTGAGCGGTCGTATCGAATCCGAATCCAGTTCCTGAGTAGACTTCAGAAAGCGGAGTTCCGTCCGTGTAAGTCACCTTAAAATTTGTCGCCACTGGAGTGACAAGCAGAGCGATAAATGCCTGTTGTGTAGTGTCATCCGGGTCACGGAAACCATCAGCCGAAATCGTCGGGGCGGACGTGTAGCCGTTCGGATCGTTGATCTCGTAGGCTCCGGACTGATCCAGCGTGCTGCCGTTGTACGTCTGCGATTGAGCACCAGAAATGCTGATTGATTTCAGCATTGGGATTGCTGTGTAGACTGCACTGATAGACATCAGAAGGGCTGTTCCCTTTGACTTCACTTTGCTTGCCATATCATTTTACCTTCTGAAGTTTGTCGATCTCTTTTTGAAGCTGCAGAGCGCCACGCTTGATTATCTCTGCCTTGATCTTTCCTGCCGATTTCGCGTAAGCGATTTTCGCCAGTCCGGGCTGCATTGATGGCATTACGCCACGGTTGCTACGCTTAAAATCAGTCGTTCTTTTTTTTGTTCCAGCCACCCACCAATGCACGTTGTTTGGTCCGATTCCGACGCCAGGCCTGCTTTTCGATCTGGCCCGTTGCGTGTACGCCTTTTTGTTTCGCGGCCCAACTCCAAACCCTACCTTGGCCTCGATGCGAAACTTGCCTTTTTTGAATCTCGCTTTCACTGCCTTGCGGCCGCGCTTCACTTTCGGGTCCAAGTCAGCCTTGATCTGTTTGCCCGTCACATTCAGAGCCGCCCTCACCATCGAGCGTCCGATGGACAAAGACGACTTGTCTTTCATGAACTGCATCTTCTTGATAACCGTCTCGACTCCATCGAGCCGGATATCAATCTTCATTAACTCGGCTCCACTTCGACTCGCAACAGAATGACCGCCACGAACAACCATGACTGCTTCAGGATTTCTTTGTCTGGCACCTGCTTGCCTTCCAGTTCACACTGCCACACCTTGACGCGGCCGTCTGACGAATTGAAGTTGTTGACCTGTTGGAACAACTGCCGAACAATCAGCTTCAACGGGTCCAGTTCGCCGGCGTCAACACTAGCCACCTTCTTACGAATCCAGATTCTGATTTCGTGGCTCGTCCGGTCCTCGACATCGAGCGTCTCTTCAAGTTGCTCTTCCTGATCATGAACCACATCCACGCGAAGGTCTTGACCGACTTCCTCAAGCGGGTCCACAGTCTGATCTACTCGCTGTGCCTTGATGTCCAGACAGTACACCGTACCGGCATTGATCCGGTCCACAATGGCCGTCGTAGCTTCAACGCTTGGGGCGATTGTCACTGCCATCACTTAACCTGCTTCGTGTGAATCCGCGTCATCTGCGGACTGATTCTCCGAAACACCTTTTCGCTGATTGTCGGCTGAACTTCGTAGATCATTCCGCCGGCTGAAATGCGGTCGCCTCGTTCTGGCGGATCGAATGGAAGAGAAAGAGTCAACCCGATGAAATCCACCGGGGTGACTTCAACCAGCGATCCGTTTCCGGAGTCGATCTGGTATGACGGTTGTTGAGCTTTCCGAAGAGTGATCGTTGAAGTTGTTGATCCTCGGCGATAGACGAAGGAGCTCCCCGCTTCCACGAGAAAGTCCGTCGCCATGTCGCCGATAGCATCTTCAAAATCACTCATTGAATTAGCTCAGATCACAGTGCGTCAGGAACCAGTGCCGCCTGAGCCGCGCCAAGTTTCGTCTGACCTGTAACGATCCAGAATCCTGCCTTTGTATAGACACAGGTGTAAAGTGCCTCTGCCGTCAATGCCAGCTCATTCGTTGCCCCAACTGTGACTTCGTTGACCTTGTCAGCAGCGACTGCAGAAATCAATTCACAGCCTGTCGTGCCGACTAGAATTCGCAGCACCTTTCCGACATAGCCCGCAGGCAAACTGATCTGCTTATCGGCGCTGTCGCTTGTAACTGTCGCGAAGGTTGCCGATGCCGGAATCAGTCCTGTTGTTCCGCCTCCGGTTGTCGCCGTAACCGCTGCGTTGTTGCTCCCAGGCAAGGCCGCGCCAAGAATCACGGCACCGCGATCGTCACCACTGCCTTCTGTCTCTGCCGCAACGCCCATGTAGACGCCATTGCCGAGTTGATTTGCGGCCCCTGTTCCGGCTGTTCCGCTGTCCGGATCTCCCGTAGCGTTCCAGTGAACTGCGAGACCTCGGACCCATGCGGCCGTCGTTTTAGGAACCTGAAAGATTCCTTCAATCGCGAGCGAGCCAAGTTCATTTGCCGCGATGTCTGTGACTGCAACTCCGACGATGCCATTCAGGACAACAACGTCGCCGCCAGTGACCGCCGCCGAGGGAGTGTAGTCAATAGCATCTTCGTCTGAATATGTTTGTGCTGGCACTTGTGCCATTTTCGTGACCTCCAAAAAACTGATCTAAGAAAGGCCGGGCGACACATGCCGCCCGGCTCTATTTTCATCGTCACGAAGTGACTACGCTGCGCCCTTTGACATCAATGCGTTCAAGTATCCGTCGCCGAGATCACAACCAAAGTCATGATAGCCGCGGAACTGAATTCCAAGAGTGTTGAAGTCAGCGTCAGCTGATTCGACCGTTGGTGTTTCCTGACCGTTCAGGAATGACACCACGACTGGCGTTCCCTGTGACTTGTCACCGAGCAAGTACCATGCTGTTGTGGAGTAGCCAGTGATGGACGAATCCGACAACTGGTTTGCTACGATCGGCTGGTATTTGTTGGCGAACGTGTTGACATCAGACGCCTTAACGCTGGCACCATTGCGAGCCGTGTAAAGCTGATCGGCAACCGTTTCCAGTTCGGGAGGAACCAGCAAAAACTTAGCCGTTCCTGACACTCGCTTCGCACCGTCTGCCGTTAGGCTTGTACGTTGACGCCATGCCTTCTGCCCGAGCCCAAGACCGACTCCATCAGTGCCGAGATTCGTTGTCGAACCGCTGATGTAGTTCGTTCGGCCGGCCGTGAAGATCGTCGCAAGGTTACCTAGGAACGTCGTCCAAAACAGGTCATTCAGTTTGATTGCTCCACCGCGTCCGATGCGATTTCTCAAGTCGTCGAATGCTGACAAGTCATCATTGATAATGTCAGTTCGAGTCAGCGAAAACATCTTGGCGTAGGTATCAACCGACCGTGTGAAGGACTCTTCTCCGACAGTGCCGTGCTTGATCACGCCACCGGGACCGAGCTTTTCATATTCCATGTTGTCGAGCATTCGGTAGCTCGTCACTGTCTTGAAGTCGCTCACAGTCTTGACCTGTGCGATTTCTCGCCAGACAGCGTCTTCTTCCATGTATCCGTCAAGCAGCTCCTTGTTGGCGACGTTTGACAAAATACCCGGAAGGGAGATCGCAGTGAATGCCGCCTGAACATTGCGGCCATCAGGGCAGCAATAGCCAAGCACTTCACGAATATTGCCGGTCGTGATTTTCATGCCCGGAGTCATCGGCATACCGTTGGCGGCTGCTGCCATCAGCATGATTTGCTGAAGTCCAGCACCACGGCGGAACTGACTGTGGGCGGCCTGCAAAGTCTTGTCGTCGAATTGCTTCTCAACGTCCTTGATTTTGCGAGTGACGCACAATGCAGCTTCCAGAACATTCGGCATGTTCTCTGCTGAGTTCTGAGCGGCACCGAATGAAGTCGGCCGAGTCTTGCCGGATGCGTTGATTTGTTTCAGCACTTCGAGCTCAACCTTCTCGATCGACCAGTCCTGTTCGATTGCTGTTGCTGCAATCAGCGGATAGCCAGCGGCCTTTGCCTGGATCTCTGCTGACTTGCGGAACTGAGCAGCAATCTGCTTTCGGCCGGCTTCCAGTGAAGCTGTCAGGTCAAGCATCACGCTGGCTGCGGCTGTTGGGGCCACGGCTGGGGGAGTTGCGACTGGTGCCGCAGCAACAGCCGGAGACGGTGCCGTCATTGCTGCAAAGCTGGTCTGCAGGGCTGCGGCTGCTTCTGGTGTCAAAGTTGCTGCATCGAGCCCCAATGACTTGCAATAATCTTCGAACGACATAGCTGCCGATCCTTTCAAAAACCGGCGAGCGGAAGCCGCCAGATTCACCGAAGTTGTCGAGTCCGCCCCCATTGGGAGAACCGACGTTTCACGAAGCACGGAACGCCGTGCGATCACGCATGGGCCGACGAACGTCTGGCCGTTTGCTGTTGCCGTTTGACCGGCGGGGATGTCTTCTGATTCAATGACCATCGCACCAATTGACGCCTGCCATGTGTGACCGGCTGCGGCTTGTGCGAGAACTTGCAAAGCCTTCTGAGATTGACCAGTCACCTGACCAGACATCATCAGCTTGGCCCCATCATTGTGGATGTTGTCTGTGAGTCCAAGCGTTGCTTCGACTGACTTTTCGTGGTCGATCAAGATCGGAATCGAGCCAGGCATTTCAAGCCCTGACAGGTCTACCACGACCGGATGTGGGAAGCCGTCAACAGGAAGCAATCCGCCTGAGTATGCAAGGATTGAAAACCGTTTTGGCTTGCATGCTCCGTTCGCCTTGAGGCGAACGAAGGCAGTCATGTTGAGTGGTTTCATTTTGCACCTTTCATCGCAGCGGCCTGTTGTTTCAACGCTTCCATTCGTTGCCTTGAAGCCGCGAGCTTTTGTTCGATAACTGCTTTTTGTGCATCAAGCCCTGACAACTGCTGCTGCAATTGCGCGACTTGAGCAGTCGCAATCGCTTGGCCTACTTCAGCTTTCGAGAGGGCTTCCCTCGCAGTAGCTATTTCTTTTTGCGACTGTGCCACAGCTCGATCGGATTGAGATTTCGTCGGATAGGATTCGCGTTTTCCAGATTTGCCAGACGATGTGCCGCCACCGCTTCCGCCCTGCGGTCCACTACCCGGTCCTCCGAACTCGATCAGATTTGCAGCCCTTAGCATCCCCCTGGCTATTAAGTCAGTCATGCTATTTCCTCCTGCACTGCCTGCGTTGTCACTCCGCCGTCAAGTGCGTCGGCAATCAGTGCGGCGATGCGATCCGGAGCAAGTCCAATCGAAGCCAGCGTTTGCTCTGCCATTACCTGCGACATCTCGCCGGCGGTCAGTTGGTCAAGTGCTGACTTGATTCGCTTTTGATTGTTTGAGAATGCCCGCTGCCCGATCGTCATGTATTCACCTTGCGGCAATACAGCCTGTGCCTGACCCGGAATTTGTGCCGATGGCATTGGTTGCCCTGGAGTCAGGCCAAACGTCTTCGCGAACAACGCCTGCTTGTAAGTCATCACGTCAACGCCGAAGTCGGCAGCGGCCCGTGCAGATTCAGTATCCCAATCTTGCCCGCGTCTCGCATGTTCCTGTGTCGGAGTAGACTGCCCGGTACTCAATCGAATTGCTGCCGCGTTCGCCGAGTCCACAGCGTCCAGTTCCGGAAGTGGTGGCCAATGCCAGCGATGATCGATTTGGTTGATGGATGGCATCCCATCGAGCAACCCCGGAACGAAGATTGCCGACTCAAGGAACCATCGGAAGACGGGTTCAATGATTGACCACTCGATTCGCGACTGCTCACACTGAACTTCAGGCTCCCACACATTCTTCATGTCGCCTTTGAAGCTGGAGAAGTTCGCGTCTTTGCCTGTCCCCGCCGCCAGTGTGTATGGCATGTTTGTGCAGCGACTGAAGCTCTGGAGAGCTTGCCGCTGGAACATTTCGTACAATGGACCCGGCTGCTTTGGCTCAACCTGCCCGATTTCCCAGCCAGCAGGAAGCGTCGTCAGCATGTTCCGAGTGAGTTCGATTTCTGCAAAGTCAGCAGGGCTTGACGATGGATCAAGAGCAGTTGAATTACTCTTCAGATACATCGCAAAGTTAGCGGCAGTCTCTGCGGAGTACAGCGTTGCAAGTTCTTGCCGTCGCATGATTGGCAGCGTCTGCAATGCTGGCGTTGCTCGTGGCAATCCACGAGTTTGCCCAGGACGATCAGCCCGAAACAGATGTAAGACTTCGCGACTGGAATACCACTGACCTTCCAGCGTCGAACGATAAACGTCAGCACCTGGATGATGATCATAGACGTAGATTTGCAGTTCATTCGTCGAGCGATCGAACCGAATACCGTCGTCCAGAAACGGATCGTTGTAAACTCCCTGATCCCACGGATTTGAAATCTGATCGCACTCGAAAGTGCGGAGATCCAAAGTCAGCGGCCAATTCTGTGGCCTGTCTGCTCGCATCACGAAACATTCGCCGTCACGCCAATAGGCTTCGACCATCGTCCGCAGCATATCTGCAAGGTCGATCTTTGCTGCCCAGCGTCGCCAACAGGCGCAGCTTGCCTTCGCGGCTGCGCAGCACCGAGAA
>ERZ650310.657-NODE-657-length-10289-cov-5.235978_pt1 | contig 10289 bp, 26 predicted proteins | sample MGYA00376246_ERZ650310 | MGnify/ENA primary metagenome ERZ650310 (study PRJEB26733, sample SAMN07839286) | wastewater metagenome | biome: small river; feature: stream; material: water | place: USA: North Carolina | collected 2016-03-01 ...
ATGAATGATAGTATATTCATTATAATCCTTTGCAGTATTCGATTAATTCCTTATATAACTTTGAGTTCTTATGTGGGTTTCCGTAAGTTATTGATTCCACTTTCCATAGGATTTCACCACCGGTATCAATCTTGGATACATCGTACTCATCATTATCATCGTATATACGATATACGGTTGTGGTGCTATATAGATTGAATATTAATTTCATTCTTCCTCTTTATTGTTTACCTTCCACTGCACCAATAGGACAGTTGGGACCATGACTGCATAGTATTCCCATTTATACCATTGTGCGTCTAATAAAAGACTTAATGTAAATCCTAAGTACATTGCGTACGAATAATTGATTAGAAACTTTCTCATATAAGTGTATTATGTTGCACTATTGATTGATAATATATTATGTGTTAGTAATAATGTATAATATAGTGTGGTATATTGCACTATCGCCGGTAATTAGTTAATTTAAATAAAAATAGTCCATATATGTGGTGTCATTTATATGAATGTTTTATGCTTAATTGCTTGGCATTTGTTTTCATATTTTGCCTTTTTAAACATTTTAGTTTTCTTTTCATACGAATGGGTTTTGCCATATTTGCTATTCTTCATCTTTTCCATATAGTTTTTATACCATTCAGACTGAATGTATTCATCATATCTTTTTGAAGTATCCATTTTATTTTTTTAATATGTTCTGTGAAATATTCCAATCGGTTTGATTATCTTCGTGGGATGAATTTGCGTAGTGTTCCCAATAGACATTGATACATCTTTTGATGAAGTCCATTTCTTCTCTACCAAAATGTTGTTTGTCTGGGTATTTTGGACCAACTTTAATCTTATCCTCGGTGAACTTGGATGTTGAGATAAACTCCGGTTCATTCTCTTTCTTAGATGCTAATACATCATAATAAAATTGACGTGGTAAACCATATTGTTCAAATAACAATGATTTATGATAATCATCCAATTCTTTGTATTCCGGTTCAAAATAGTATTCCCGGTATTCTTTTAAGTATAGCTCATATACACATAATGTACATGTATGGTTTTGTTTGGTACAATCACCAATATGAAAAAGATTACCCACATCACCCATATATTTGACAAAACTTTCCGCCCACGTTAGATTAGATGGTTCAATAACATTAAAGTCATCACCTTCTTGAGCTGCTATGAACTCTACAAATGTATACTTACTCATTGTCTAGTTGTTTAGGTAACTCTTCAAAATTTTCTTCACAAAATGCATTAAGTGACCCATCAATGTCTAATCTTCCACCTCCCCAAAACCCAAGACTAAACCAACCATCGTTTTTGGTTCTAACATATATTAGTGTTCCACCACCTATTTCATCATCATCTTCGGCCTTAACAAAATAGTCGGTAGTCTCTCTGAATAACCAATCGCACACACTTACTTCCTTTTTCCATATGGATAAGGTTTCTTGGTCAATTTCTTTATATGGAATGACTTCTTTTATTACAACTTTACTCCTTCGACTAGGTCTAATCTTACCATCATTGAATGAGTAATATGTTTTATTTAGGATTGGTATCATTGTTTATTATTTGTTAAGAAAACTTTCATTGTTTGTCCACCATCTTGAATGGATATTTCAACATCTACACCATATTCCACAACAATTCTACCTCTCTTTTTATCTGTATGGTCTATCACCTCGAATCTTGTTGCTTTGTTATCAAATCGTTGCTCATTCTCCATTTCTTTGGCTCGTTCAATATGAACTAATAATGATGGATAATCGTCACCAAAGTCGGCGCCATTATATACCATATTTTTTATCATATCTTCCAACCATTCAACACTTGTTAGTTTATTACTCATTGGGATGTATGGGGTTATTAATTATTGGTGCACCGTTAAAGAGTGTACTATCTTCACCCACCCATCTTCCGTAGTAATGTCGGTTATTGGTTTCACTCCAATAGATTAATCTCTTCTTCATTTTAAATGTATCTGGACTATAACAAGCCATGGTTGCACCGGCAAATGTACTATCTTCGGGAATATTATCTTCTCCGTGGGGTGGTAGGTCGAGCCATATTGGCCGTCTCTTCATAAAAAATCTAAATGGTTTCATTGTCTAATCGTTCTTATTCTATGTTGCCGTAATTTACATCTATCATTAAACCCCTCAACAAATAAATCATATTCTCTTGAACCAAAATAATATGGAACTTCCACATACGATTCATCATTTGAAGCTTCCCAACCTTCCTCATAGATTACCATGTCAGCTTGGTATTGGGTTATTTTATCCTCATCTGATGTAAAAAATTTAAATGGTTTCATTCGTTATAATTCCAATATGCGTGTCCTTCGTAAATTACTTCTCCTTTAATGGTTTCGTTGGTTGTTACATTCTTATACATTATATATTTTTGTGGACTAAATGTATATGGATTGTACATTGCGGGGGATACTCCCACAACAATATAATTTTCCCTTGATGGTAGGTTACCAAGTATGTGGTCATCCATCCTATCCATCCATTCGGGGAATATTTTGTTTTGTTTTTGGAAGAATTTGAAGTCTTTCATGAAACAAATATAATGAAAAGATTTTAAATAAAAAAAAATCCTATAAATTATAGGATTATTTTTTGTAGTGAGCGTTAAAAACATCGGTGGTTAAACCGTAATCGATTAATACTATGGTATCTTCACCATCTCGTTTAACGACACCGTATGTGGATAGTCTACCAAGGTCACCTGATGCGAAGTTATGATATGAACCGATTAAATCAAATATCCTAGATACGAATTCATTGTTCCACATCTCATCCATATTATCCGGCGCCGGTGTCTTGAAGTAACTTCTTTTTGGTTTCAACTCATCTTCTTGGTATCTTATCGCATCAGCATAATCATTGAATGTAACTCCAACAATCTTATAGAACAATGCCGGTGTTAGCTTTCTTGCAAATTCCATCTCCAACCATAGATTATTCTCATCATAGTTAAAGACCTGAGCAACAACGTCATCCATCATATAGTCTTGTGAGTATTCAATTTCCGCTTCATTTTGGGCCAAACCCTTTTTATTCTTGGCAAGTTTTAATACCTTTGTATCGTCAATCTTATATGCTGTTCTTGATGAACCGGAAGCAATTCTTGTTAGATTTTTTTCACAATATTGTACACGTTGGTTGAATGACTTTAGATTCCTGAACTCCTCAACATTCCATGTTGCGGGATATTCTTCCTCAATGTCCTTCTTTATTAGATTGTATTGACTCTCTGTGATAATAATCTTCATTATTTTTTAGTTTCATTGAGCTTTATCACATTCCTTGGTTCCATATCAGAAATCTTTTTGGTTGAATCGAACATTTCTTCCAAGACGTATTTGATTTTTTGCAAGTCATATAACGTATCTTGCATATCATTTGTCAAATCACTCAATGTGTTAATCTCATCGGGTCTTTCAAAGAAATCGTGTGATTCAACTATTTCAAAGTAGTAATTAAATTTAGCTTCCACTAAATCGATGAGTGTCTCTAATTTATCTGATAGACCGGTGTAATGTTCGGTATCGTTCATGATTTCTGCGATAGAAACCGTGATAATCATATTGTAGTATGAATCAAATGCTTTTTGAAAATTGGAAAGGTCTTTTTGTGCTTTGGCAACCAAATCATTGTTATCATCCGGTTTGGACCATTCTTGCTCTTGTATCCTTTTTAATTGGGATTCGGTAATTACTATCGTCTTTTTCATATTATATAAATACTCGATTTTACCATTAATTGATGTTTAGTGGTAATTTATAGTTTTACTCAATATTACCATCAACTTCCGAGTTTGTCACGATTCTACTTCCGAGTTTGTCATTATATAAACCTTATCCAAGTTACTTTAATTAAATCATTTAAAATATCAAATCCCCATCCAATTCCATTATTCTCTCTATTATGGATGACACCATCGGGACCTTCAATAGAATAAATTCTAATAAGTGAGTAATGCTCAAATTGTGATAAGAAAGAACGTATACCATAATGTTCCTCAAGGATTATCTGATATGGATTAGATACCGGTATACCACTCCACATCCATGATGCACCATCAAAATCTTCTTCCTCTTCTTCTTCATTGTCCTGAAAAAACTTAAACTCTCTCATCGTTGAGTATAATAATAGACAAAAGCAATTATGAAGAGGCCAATTCCACCTAAAATAGATAATACCAAAAAAATCAACTTGTTATCCATCAACTCATTTAAAAATCTTTGATGCCATTTTAGTTTAGGTTTTGTTACCGGTGGTTCAACTCGGTTGTCATTTAAATCTCGGAATCCATTCTCGATGAAATATCTTTCCATATCATCATTGGTGCTGCGGAGCCTATTAAAACGATTTTCATCTTCTTCGTTCAAATTACCTGACCTAAATCTCCATCTTAGTTCTTCTCTCTCCCGACGTTGTCTTTCATATTCCGGATGGTTCGTGAAATATAGTCTTCGTCTACCATTGTGACCTTGTGGTGTGTCCCACTCGTGTAATGGTGGCATATCCATTGTACTATCAACACCGGGAATTCCTGGTGTACCTATATGACCCGTTGTGCCGATACTACCAAGGGTAAACATATTATGAGATGCACTGGCAAATGTTTGACCATCGAACATAGTCAAATCACTCTTCACGGGTTTTTGAAAGAATTTAAACGGTCTCATATTATAATTGTTGAATCTCCAACATTAACTTAGTTACATCTTCAGGTGTTAAGTGACCGATTACATCATCGGTGATTGGTGTATCGTATGTTAACTCACCGGTCTCTTCACTAACCACCGCCAATTCATATAGACCATTTTTTCCACCGTAACTATATTGACTACGGACAACACTAACACCATACCCATTATCAAAGTACATACGGGAAATCTCACCACCACAAAATGGTTCCGTAAATTCTAAATCATTAAATGTTTTCATATTTTATTAAGTAATGCAAACCCAACCTTTATCATATAAATCTTTTAAATAATCCTTGACCACATTCCAATCAAGGTATCTTTGTTCAAGTTGTCCGGTTACAGGATGGAATCTAATCCACTCATCATAACCCATTGATTTCTTTTTTAGTTCCTCGGATAACCAACTATTCATATTTTTTTATTATAACTTCGGATTCAGTTTCTATTACAACTCTTGCTCCACATCCCATTAATGCTTTGGTGTCACAACCTGGTCCACTGTATATGATTCTACTTGGTCCAAGGATTTCCACCTCATTACAATATGTGTTGGTTCTACCTTGTTTAACGGTAATCACCGGCAAATCCGTTCCCTTTGTTTTATTGGACCGGATGTTATGTTGGTTGACGTGGATTTTAGTTTTCATGATTATACCAATAAGGTGTTTCTCTTCCTTTCCATACACAGAAGTCTTTCTTGTCTCCCATGTAATAGTTTCTATATGATTGTACCGGGTCGGTTACTTTGTAATGGTCCGGCATTGCTTTGGGTGGCATTGTGAAATCAACATCAGGGATGTTTGGTTTGTTGCAGATGCACCATTCAATAATCTCCTGAGTCTTATGTCTCTTACCATAACGATATGAATACTCCTTACACAACTCCAAACCTAACTCACACAACCACAGATAGTTATTAAGGTCTTGACGAACCCAAACGGAACAAGGGTGGTTCTTGTGTGATAGTTTGTATGGTGCTTCCGAACCAATAGACCAATGGACGCCGCATAATAGTTGTGCAGTTTCCAATATCATCTTGACCACATGCTTGTCATTGTGGTAAGTTGCACATTTCTTTACATCCCAATCTAATACAAATATATTCATGTCGTTATTATTATGGAACAAATATAAGGAATAATTTTAATATTTACCAGGCATGAAGTAACCTTTTTTATAAACTTTGCCCGGTTTATAGCGATGATTATCTCTCATGCAACCAATAAATAATAACATAATGACAAATACTACCAATAACTTTTTCATTTATTTTCTGTTTAATTTACTTATTCTATTCCATCTATTAACGAACCAATACATATGCACCATGCAAACCATGATGTTGACAATGATGGTGGGATTGTTTTGGATTAAGAATCCATAGTAAGTCCATACCAAACAAGCACCCAAGTTTACTATCCTAACCAACTTTTGTTTGGTGAATGCGAAGGATAGGACACTCATACCCATTGCAAAATATCCAACTAATTCTAACATATTAAATGCGTTAATCAATTTTTTTATTTATCTTCAATATCCATGTAACCAATGATACAACCAAGACCGGTTAAAGATGCTCCGGTGTAAATTATTTCGGCCTTGCCTATTGGTTCCCAATTACAATTAATGGCTTTAATGATGCATTTTACCTCACCAACAAATAATGTAGCCGGAATAATTAAATAAATTATCGATACTATAATTCCTCTTTTCATATTTTTATTAATTTGTACATTTATTATAAATTTCCTTTGTTAATTTTACGTCATATAACGCATCGTGTAACTGTGATTCATCCACCTCGATACCTAAGAACCTTGCAACAGTCATCAACTTGAAGTTCTCCATCTCATGTCGTCTATCCTTTAGAAAGTGTGATGCGATAACCAATGCATCGATACTGTCGGCCCAAAAGTATGAACCAAAGTATTTCTCACCACAGTCTTCGAACCAACGTCTGAAGAATGGGTCGTCAAAGAATCGATTGTTGAATCCAATAAGGTGGAACTTATCTTTGTTATTGTACTTACTAACGTATCTTAATAACATTCTTTGAATTTCGGCAAACACTTCCATAGTGTCACGATAGTTCTCAACCTCTTGACTTGTGATTCCTTGCGATTTAACGAGTTCAATTGCTCCACGGTTCCATATTACACCATTGATTGATATCTCATCACCTACCCATGTATTGTGTGGGAAACCGGGTAAGTTCTTAATCTGTGGTCTAACCATAAAGTTAAACTCTTCCATAACAACACCATCGATTTCAATGAAACCTGAGATTTGACGAATGGATGATACCTTATAATCCACACCGGTGGTTTCAAGGTCATAGTACATAATTTTTGACATATTCTATCTGTTTAGTTGTCTACCTGCGGCAGACGGTGTTGTTAAATAATCTTTATAAGTCATTTTATTGATTGTAGATGTTTCTTGTACCAAATATTTAAAATAATTTTGATGCATTACGGTTACAATACAATAGTATCCATTGTATATGAAAGATGTGCCAATATCTAATTGGCATCTATCTTTATAACGATTCTTTTGGAAAAACTTAAACTCCAACATATAATCCGTTTGTTCTATTTCTTAATTCGTTCTCAAATATTTCTTTCCATTCTTCGTTGGTTTTACCAAGATATGGGTCAGGGATTTCACATCCGCCGTGTGTTAAGATAAGACAAATATTGAATATGTGCTCACTTGTCATCTCAGAAACCAATTTATGTTCACCCATTGCTGTTTTCCAATACAGTGGTTTGATTTCTTGACCTTTGAAGAATTTGAATTTTTTCATAAAATGTTCAACTGATACTCAGTTACATTAAAATGTTCAGCATACTGATGTCTCGGGATTAAGTATCCGCTACTATCACTACCAGGGTCACCACCCACACCAATTGGGAAGTTGTTTTCATTGATTAGTTTTCTTAACTTGGGTGTCGGTATTGTCCATATCTCTCTGAGGTAGTAGAAGTTATATAACCATATGTCTGATGTGGTTGTAACAATACCCGATTGTTTACCCCAAGATGAATATTCAATGAATATATTACCCGTGTCTGATTCCAACGTGTGGGTTCTCTTGGTGATGCTACTATAATATTGGGTTGGTGGTTTGCATAAGACATCAATCTTACATTCAAACTTTCTAAACTTATCACCATATAAACATAACAAATCAAACTCTTTTAATACGTTTTCTTCGGGTCCACCAACATAGGTGTAACCAAGTTTTTCAACATATTGTCGAGCTAAGTCTTCACCGATTAGACCGGCAACTAAATCTACTTTGAATTTGAGTTGGCTAACCATCTCCTCATCTTTTTCTTTTGTTATGCTAAGATTCATGATATCTTTGTTTTAATATAATTAATGATTTCTTTTGTCTGCTTGTTATTCTCGGTTAACTCATTGATGTAATGTTCGAGATGGTACATGTTTACCGCTAAGGTATACAACTTGTTTTTTTCTACTATGGTACCATCGATGGTCGCATAGATACAGATGTTTGATTTGCCTGCGGATACTTCAATCTCGTCAATTAAATCGTTGTTAACTTGGAATGTTTTCACGGGTTTTGTTTTTTGGTTAAAGATACATACCTATTTGCATTCTTAAGATGTTTGAAATAAACTAACGTATTGTCCATCTTAAAATTATTAGCAAATCTTTTCGGTATTGGCCATCTTTTTACGATTGTTAATGCGGGTAGAACCTTACCTCGAGCATTTAAATCGTGTTTATTAACACTAATAAAGGATTCGTTAGGAAAGATTTGATGGCCGTCCATTGTAACAAACAAGGGTTTTTGCTGAAAAAACTTGAATTCGTACATATCTTTATTATTAATTTTGACAAATATAAATAATAAAATGATATTAACAAAAAAATCCCCACATTTCTGTGAGGATTTTTTTTATAAGAACTTACGATAGTCTTTCATCATTTCAAGTCTGCTTTCAAGTAATGTTCTTTGTTCTTGAAGCATCCCTTTTTCTTTTAGTAAAGCTTCCAACGATGCGATTCTGTCTTCTAAGGTTTTGATTCTTGATTGGGCCATCTCAGGTTCGTATTTATTTGCCATGTCTTCCTTACTTGGTCTACCCATTTTCTTTCTCACCGGTTCAGGTGTTGGTTCGTCGATGGTTTTGGCTAATCTACCTTTTTCTTTAAATGATTTAACTATATCATCATATGATGTTGGCTCATCAACCACTTTACGCGGTCTACCCATAGGGTTACCAGTTGGCACATAATAATTATATTTCTTTTTTGGTTTTTTTAATTCAGGTGGTAGTGGTTGTCTCCCTCTTTTCTTTTTCTCAATTGCTTGGTCAAAGTGCGCCATTGCATCACCACCAACTTCAGGTTCAACGTTCTGTGGCTTTGGTTTTCTACCTCTCTTTCTTGCTGCACTTGAATCTTTACCTAACATTTTGTCCTGTAAATCGTACATTGCAATGGTTCTACTCATTATTTTATTTGACTGACCGAAAGGCATTAAATTTAACCATACGCCATAATAGTCAGGTAATGTGTAAACCAAATCGTCAAATGATTTTAGTTCTTCTCTTGTATACTTTGAGTTATTTAGTACAAAGTTTCTATAATCAGCAAAGCCTGGCATCTTAGTGATATCGCTTGGTGTGTTTTGATATAAATCAATTAACCACCAACCTGCATTGTCTTTAAATTTGTCAAATTTCTCATCATTAAAACTCTTCCCTTCATTTAATAACTCATCAATAAAATCGCTAAACTTCATAATAAATGTTTCTATATAAATAGTTGATGTATATAAAAAAAACCCTAATTTTGGTTAGGGTTATCTTTAAAATCAATTTCTTCTTTTAAAAACGTTATCAATTCCTCGATTGTATATTCTTTTTTTAACGAGTCATAATCAACTACATAGTCTTCAGTCTCAATTTCTATCAAATCATATTCATCAATAATATCTTCAATATTCTCAAAAAACTCTTGGTCCATATCAAAAAACTCACCGTCAACCCTTAAATGGTCAAACTCTTTGTGTAATCTTTTTTCTACTTCTATGATGATATCCGTTTTGCCTCTCCATAATTTTACCGGCATATATCCGTATGGACTTTTAGTACCACTTAGATACTTTTTCTTTATGTCACTGGTTAAGCTACGCATTCTTTTCTTGTAGTCATCACCTCGCCCAATCTTTCTAAGATTATCTAAAGCGGTTTTCTTTTTGACATTACATAATGCTGTGATGTAAAGATAGCTCTCAAGTTCATCTAAGTCACTATAGTTACCTTCGGAGTCGACTAACTTTAATACTTCGCCGGTGCTTGTTTCACCGTTAATTATTGATAATGAGAATTTAAATGCGTTTTCGTGGAGAATATCATATTCAACGATTCTTTTAAAATAATGGAGATTGGTTCGGCACCAACCTTTACCCATTCTTTTTATAACCTCTCTTTCTCTTTCTTTTTTATCTCTATTAGGATTTGGGATTGCGTAATTGATACGAAGCGTATCGATGATGTATCTTAATGTTTCTTCTGCTTCT
>ERZ650310.658-NODE-658-length-10280-cov-4.365477_pt1 | contig 10280 bp, 14 predicted proteins | sample MGYA00376246_ERZ650310 | MGnify/ENA primary metagenome ERZ650310 (study PRJEB26733, sample SAMN07839286) | wastewater metagenome | biome: small river; feature: stream; material: water | place: USA: North Carolina | collected 2016-03-01 ...
ACACACGATGGGTTCAAGCCGGTCGAGAACAACGAAAGCGATTACGATGCCGCGGCGCTGGCGGCCAAGGTGCGGCAGGCCAAGCAGGACATTCCCGGCATGGCCAATGCCGTGCGCGCGATGATCGCCAGCGGGGACTACAGCACAGCGGTGATGACCGAATTCGTTGACGGCGCTGTGTTGCTGGCGAAAGCGCCATGAAATACCCTGAAATCGTGGCCGAGATATCGGCAAACCACAATGGATCGCTAGATACCGCCACATTGTTGATCGATGCTTGTTTTGCCGCTGGCGCGGATGCCGTTAAACTGCAAACCTGGACTGCCGATCAAATGGTGCTGGATTCAAGTTTGGCCGTGCCCAGCGGACCCTGGAAGGGCCGCAACATGAAGGAGTTGTACGCCGAGGCATGGACGCCATGGGATTGGCAAGAAACGTTTCTACGCAACCCGAAGGTGTTCAGTTCAGTTTTTGATATGGGCGCGCTGCAATTTCTGGAAAGCCAGAATTGCCCGCGCTACAAGATCGCCAGTTTTGAGATTACCGACCTATCCCTGATCGAAGCGGTGGCCAAGACTGGAAAGCCGATGGTTATCAGCACCGGCATGGCCACGTGGCAAGAGATCAGAGAAGCATTTGTCTGCGCAGAATCAAATGGTTGCAAGGACATAACCCTGCTCAAATGCACATCCGCTTATCCTGCAACTTCTGTTAGCGCGAACCTGAAATCCATGGTGAAGATGGGCGACGCGCTCAAATGCAAGGTGGGATTGTCGGATCACACGCCGGGTATCGGGGTGGCCGTCGCAGCGGTGGCTTTGGGTGCCAGCATGATCGAGAAGCATGTCACCTTGGCGCGCGCGTGCGGCGGGCTTGATGCCGGATTTTCGATTGAGCCTATGGAGCTCGCGCAACTGGTGGTGGAAAGTCGGCGCGCTGCCGAGGCGCTGGGCAATGCTGGCTTTGAGCCGACCAAGGAGGAAGTGCCGCAACTGTACTTCCGGCGCAGCTTGGTGGTGACCAAAGACCTCAAGCGCGGTGATCGCGTACAAATTGAGTGCCTGACCACCGCGCGGCCAGCGATTGGGATACCGCCAAATAATCTGCGTAATGTGTTGAATAAAAAGGTAAAACAAAGCATAAAAGCTGGCACTATTTTGCAGTGGGATATGCTGTGGTCGATGTTTTCAAGATAGTATATTTTTGACCTATGCTTCCAGGAGGCCGCCCCAAAGGGCAACCCAAGCTCGGTGGGCGAAAGAAAGGCGCTCGAAATAAGCGCACCATAGCGATGCTGGCTGCGGCTGACCTGTGCATCAAGTATGGCATCGAACCGCTTGAGCTCATGTTCAAAGGCATGAAGCGGAAAATCCCCAGCACCAACGATTTCGAGCAAAAAGAGGTTGTCCACGAATACCGGCTGAAAGCGGCCGCCCATGCTGCGCCGTATGTGCGCCCGCGGCTTGCCCAGGTCGAGAACCGCGGTGCCGGCGCCAACGGCGAGAATTTGAACTTGAACATGAATGCAAACGCCGGGCTGAACCTCGACCCGAAAGACCCTGCGACGTTGGAGATCGCCCGCCGTATCGCCTTCGCCTTGGCGCAAGGGGCAAGAATCCAGCAAAAGCAGGTGCAGCCGGTTGAAAAGGTAATCAATCCAAAGGATAAATCATGAAAGCTGACACACTGGAGCGGCTCAAAAGCCGGGCAGGATTGATCACCGATGACCACGAGGCTGAAAGCAGGCGTCAAAGGGTGGTGGCAATGCTGGCCGATAATCCCGCGCTGCGATTGGCTGTTGTGTGTGATGGTGCTGGCGACCCGGTTCCGGTGGCTGTGGCGGTAAGGGGTAAGGAGTCCTGTGAAGTGCTGATCCCGCGTGCGAACTATGACGGCGTGAAATTGCTGTGTTTGGTCGAAAAACATAGCCAAGTTGAAGTATCCGTTTAGTGGTGGCATACTTACCCGCGAGGAGGGACAGATTGGAGATTGTCCCATGCGTGCAACAGGAGTGATGCACCCGACCGATGGCCCGTATGTGCCACCGGACACCGTTCAAACGCTATTGCTGGCCGGCGGTGTTGCCCAAGCCTTTTCTTGGGTATCCAGCGGATCCACCGATGTGGCGAATGCGGCCGCAGCCGGCGCGCACATTGTTCGACTGACCGGCTTCACCACGGCCAGCGGCCCACTGCCGTTTATGGCAAACCTGATGTCTGCTGGTGCCGCGGCACCCGCTTCGGGTTCAAGCGTTGCATCCAGCGGTACCAATCACCCTGTCTTCGGGCCAACCATGTTTCAGGTGCCTGGCGACAGCACCGGCTGGTCGGCGTTCGCTCTCACCAGTGGGTATGTGATCTGCGAGCAGTGGCGCAAATGAGCGAAAAAAATCAACTGGTTAGTATGAAGCGCGATGCGCGCGAGCGGCATAGTTTTGCCTTGCCGGTTGGGGAAGGTGAAAATTACGGCTACGGGCTGTGTATTCGTCTTGAAAAATACGAACTTGAAAAGCTGAAATTGGCCGTTCCGCGCGTAGGCAAGGAATTTACGCTTACTGCGATTGTGAAGGTCACCGCAGTTCACGAATCTGAATCTGAGCAGGGCGAGGATTGCGGTGTGACGCTTCAAATTACCGACATGAATTTGCGTTAAACGGAAGAGGCGCGCCGGGCGATCCCGGTAACTCCCAGCAGTCCGCAAGGACATTAAAATTCAAGGAGATTCACCATGGCTTACCTGATCGAAACCATCCGCAATAACCGGCATTTCCGAAGCATTGCCGGGCGCAACCTCATGCTGTCGAAAGACGCCACGCTGGTCGGCTTTGTCGGCTACGAGCGGCCGATTGAGGATTTGGCCACGACCGCGGCCACGTCGCTGGCAAATTATGGGCACTCGAATTTCACGGTGTCGGGATCCTCGCAGCAATGCGCCAACACCCTGCAATCGCCCATGCCCGGCGTGGAAAAGACCATTTCGCTGATCAGCACCAGCACCGGCAACCAGATCGTGCGTTTCACGGATGCGGTGTGCTATACCGCCTCTGGCGGCAGCGGTACCACGGCGATCAATCTCAAGGGATTCGGCGCCAGCATCAGCCTGATCGGATTGAGCACCGGTGTGTGGTTGCAGACCAATAACCCGAGCTCGGCGCTGGCGCTGGTATTGTTCTCCACCACCACGTAAAATTTGCACGCTTGAAACCGGGCGCGCGCCGTGCGCGTCCGCAACTGCTGTACCTTTCCTGAGGAGGAAACATGCCCGCACTGAAAGTTGCACTGGTAGGTTCTGCGCCTTCATCCACCTACATGGCGCCGTTTGGCGATCCCACATGGGTGATCTTTGGTTGTTCACCTGGGGTTTACCCGCACGCGACGCGCGTGAATGCGTGGATTGAATTGCATCGTTGGGAGCCCGGCGTTGTCGGCAAGCCGGCTACGCAAAAGCCGTGGCTGACCCCTGAATACGTGGCGTGGATGGCCAAGCTGCCGCTGGTCTACATGCGCGACAAGGTGCCGGAGATTCCGAATTCGGTGCGCCTGCCCATTGAGAAACTGACCGCGCGCTGGGGCAACATGTGGTTCACATCGAGCGTGGCATACATGCTGGCCATGTCCATCGATGACATTCTGGAAGTGCGCGCCGCGCGCGCCAAGTCGGGCGAAGTGCTGCCAGAAGGCGAAAACGACACCATCGGCTTGTTTGGCGTGGATATGGCCGCGACGGAAGAGTACTTTGCCCAGCGCCCTGCGTGCCAGTATTTCATCACTGTGGCGCAAGGCCTGGGCATCACGGTGATCGTTCCGCCTGAATCCGACTTGCTGCGCCCGTACCCGCTGTATGGCCTGCTGGAATCCGAGCCGTGGCACATCAAGGGATTGGCGCGCCAGCGCGAGCTCGAATCGCGCCTGAACAACAATCGCGCGACTCAGCAGCAACTCAAGATGGAAGAAGGTTTCATCATGGGCGCCATTGACAATCACAAATATCACATGGACACGTGGATGGAAACGCGCGTGATGCTGTCGCCTGATCCGAAGATCATGGCTTCCAGCCCGGTGGTGCGTGATGAGATACTGCGCACCACTGCGACAAGTTGGGGATTGCAGAACACTGCCCCGGCGGCGGCTGATGATCTTGGTGAATGGAATCCGTCCAAATCAGAATTGCCCAATCCGTTGGGCGAAGTTGCTGACAAAACGGCGGTTCCGGGAAGGTTGCAGCGCATCATCTAAGCTGTGGGCGCCCTTGATGACACCATAGCCATGCTCACTGGCCTGCCAGCAGCGCAGGCTCAAGCAGCCATCCAAGACGCGCTGGAACTCAATAAGCATCGAGTTTGGGTGCCGAATCCCGGCCCGCAGACCGATGCTTATTTTTCTGAGGCCGATGAGTTGCTGTTCGGCGGCGAGGCCGGCGGCGGGAAGTCGGATCTGATTATCGGGCTGTCCCTCACCGAACATGATCGTTCACTGGTGCTGCGCCGGACGAATAAAGAGGCTGAAAAGCTGTTCGACCGTTATGCCGAGATACTGGACGGCGACCGTACCGGATTCAACAGCCAGAAGGGCATCGTGCGTGATGGCCGGATTATCGATATCGGTGGCTGCCAGTTGGAAACCGACAAACAGAAGCGCAAGGGCATCGCACACAGCCTGAAAGCCTTTGATGAACTGGTCGATTTTTCTGAAACGCAATACACCTTCATCATCGCCTGGAATCGGAGTTCGAATCCGAACCAGCGGTGCCGCGCGGTGGCCACCACCAATCCGCCGACTCGCCCCGAAGGCATGTGGGTGGTACGCCGGTGGGCACCGTGGCTCGACCCGAAACACCCAAACCCAGCGAAGGACGGCGAATTGCGGTGGTTTACCACGATCAACAAGGTGGACACCGAAGTTGATGGCCGCGGCCCGCACATCGTCAACGGGAAGGAGGTTTATGCCAAAAGCCGCACGTTCATCCGGTCAAAGCTGGCCGACAACCCGGACTTGACCCGAACCGAGCAATACGCCGCGACACTTGATGCGTTGCCCGAGGAACTGCGCGAGGCATACCGGGAAGGCCGGTTTGACGCTGGGCTGAAAGACGCCCCGATGCAGGCAATCCCGACCGCCTGGATACGCGATGCCATGGCTAGGTGGACTGAAAAACCCATGCTGGGCGTCCCGATGTGCGGTATGGGGGTGGACTGCACCGGCGGCGGGGATGACCCCATGGTGATCTCATGCCGATACGATGGGTGGTTCGATAATCTGGCGGTGATCCCAGGGCGGGACATTCCGCCCGAGCGCGTAGGCAAGGTATCTGCTGGCCATGTGATCAGCTACCGGCGCAATAAGGCCATTGTGGTGGTTGACATGGGCGGCGGGTATGGCGGTGCGCTCTACGAAACCCTGAAAGACAACGAGATAGCGGCCGTGCCGCACAAGGGCGCCGAAGCCACCCCGAAGCGCACAAAGGATGGCCAGTTCAGGTTTTACAACAAACGATCAGAGGTAATCTGGAAATTCCGTGAAGCGCTTGACCCGGATCAGGTGGGCGGTTCACCGATTGCCCTTCCGCCAGACCCGATTTTGATGGCCGACCTGGCGGCGCCAGCCTTTTGGGTGGCCAAGGTCGATGGCATGGCAGCGTTGCAGATTGAACCAAAAGAGAAAGTTTGCGCTAGAATAGGGCGCAGCACCGACCGCGGTGACGCCGTGGTGATGGCTTGGAGCGCTGGTCCGACCTATATCACCGATGGCGACGACTGGGCCCGCAAGCTGGAACAGGAACAAGGCCACACGATGGGCCGCCGGCCGGAAGTGGTGATGAGCAAAAGCAGCTTGAGGATTTCCGGCAGGGGGCGCCGATAGGAGCTTGAATTGATAGTACGCCGTTGCACAATAGCTGAACTGGAAGCCGCGCCGAATCTGGATGAGGTTTTGGCTGAGTATGCAACGGAAAGCAGCATACCCGAATTAGGCCCGGCCCGAGCGCAGGCAGAAATATACCGGGCCATGGAATCGGCCGGATTCCTACACCCTATTGCAGCATTTTATGAAAGTCGGCTTGTTGGAATCATCTTGCCGATAGTGATCACCTTACCGCATTACGGCGTGGTTGCGGCCACGGTCGAATCGTTTTTCGTGCCAGCGTCAGAACGTAAAAAAGGGGTTGGCCTGGAATTGCTCGCGCGCGCCAAGCAGGTTGCAACCGAACTGGGCGCCAAGGCGCTGCTGTTAAGCGCGCCGGTTGACAGTGTGCTGGATGCGACAATGCGCATGAGCAAGTCTTTCCGGCACAGCAACAACGTGTATGTGGTGGCTCTTACATGATTCCGGCGATTGCGATTCAATCAATGACCGGTGCCGCCATTTCTGGTGTGCGCGAGCTTGAGAGATTGAATGCGCAATTGCCACAGGTGCCTGCTACCACATTTCATCTTGTGCATGCCGGCTTGTATGCCCGCACTATTACCATCCCCGCTAAGAGTTTGCTCACCGGTGCGTTGATCAAGATCGCCACCGTGTTGATCGTAAGTGGTGATGTCGATGTGACCTTGGGTGATGGCGTTACGCGGCTGACCGGGTATCATGTGCTTGCTGCACAAGCTGGGCGCAAGCAGGCGTTTTTGGCGCACGCTGATACGCAACTGACCATGGTATTTGCAACATCAAGCAAGGACATTCAGCATATCGAGGACGAGTTCACTGACGAAGCGGATTTGCTTTTCTCACGGAAGGGGGAGAACATCGTCACCATCACAGGAGATACATCATGAGCGGCGGAATCACTCTTTCAACCGTGGCGGCAGGATTGGGCGCTGCTGCATCGCTTTACACGCTGGCCGGGGGTGGCAAAAGCAAGGAATCTTCACCGGCGCCAGCGCCATTGCCGCCGCCCCCGGTAGTCACGGAACCCACCAAGGTTCCTGTGGCGAAAGACACCGGCAAGGCCGCCGAGCGCGCGAGCTTGGCAGAGCAAATGCGCCGGCGCGGGCGTGCCAGCACGATTTTGACCGACACGGGCGCCAGCGATACGCTGGGCGTTTAAACCATGAGCCCGAAAGAGTTGCGCGGGCAAGGTGATGAGCTTTTTGGCAAGCGCTCCACCTTGATGTTGCTTGAGCAGGAGATTGCCGAGCACTTCTACCCCGAGCGCGCGGACTTCACCTACCAGCGCACCTTGGGCGTGGACTTCGCCGGCGACATGATGACCAGCTACCCGATGATGTGCCGGCGCGAGCTCGGGGATCAGATCGGGCAAATGCTGCGCCCGACCGACAAGGAATACGCGCACATCGTTCCTATCGACAAGCGGCGCCAGGACAACGAAAGCCAGCGTTGGATCGAGTGGTCGCTGGGCACACAGCGGCGCGCCATGTATGACCGAAAATCCCAGTTTGTCGATTCTGAGAAGTTGGGCGATCATGACTTTGCCAGTTTCGGCATGTGCGTTACTCAAGTGCGGCTGTCGAAGGGGCTGGACAGGCTGCTGTATTTGAACTGGCACTTGCGCGATATGGCATGGTTGCAGAATGCTGACCGTGAGATTGTCGGCTACTGGCGCAAGGCCAAGTGCCAGGCGCGCGATCTGGTCAACACTTTCGGCAAGGACAAGGTGCATCGTGATGTGGCCAAGTGCCTCGACGGCACCAGTCCGCAGCCGTTCAAGGAGTTTGAGTGCTTCCACATGGAAGTGATGATTGATCTGTGTGACGTGAAAACCAATCGGCAGGATTTGAAGTGGTGCTCGATATGGTATGACTGCGAGCACGATCACATCCTTGAAGAATTGCCGATTGCCGAGAACACCTACTGTGTCGCGCGATGGTTGAAGCCAGGGACCAGCCAGTATGCGTTTTCGCCCGCGGTGACTTGCGCATTGCCCGAGGCGCGGATGTTGCAGGCCATGACGTTCACGCTAATGGAAGCCGGCGAGAAGGTAGTCAACCCGCCGTTGATCGCCGTGGATCAGGCGATTCGTTCCGACATCAACGTATTTCCAGGCGGCATCACATGGTCTGATCGTGACTACGACGAGCGCTTTGGCGATGTGTTGCGCCCAATGAACATTGAATCCAAGGGCATGGGGTTCGGCATGGAAATGACACGTGACAGCCGCGCGATGATCATGCAGGCGCTGTTTCTGAACAAATTGAATCTGCCCCAGCGCGCGGCCGAAATGACGGCCTACGAAACCGGGCAGCGGGTGCAGGAATACATTCGCGGCGCACTGCCGATCTTCGAGCCGATGGAGCAAGAGCGTAACGGGCAGATTTGGGAAAAGACATTCAATCTGATGTTGCGCCATCGCGGGTTTGGTTCGCCGTTGGACATGCCAAAATCGCTACGTGAAATCAGCGTGCTGGGAACCGATGGCATCGGGTTGCAGTGGCAGTTTGAAAGCCCGTTGCATGATGCGATTGATCAGGTCAAAGGCGCCAAGTTCCTTGAGGCCGGCCAGTACGTGGCGGCGGCCGTGCAGCTTGATCCGAAAGCGGCAGCGCTGATCGATGTGGTTGAATCACTGCGCGATGTGCTACAAGGCGTGAAGGTGCCGGCCAAGTGGGTGCGCAACGAAATCACCGTGCAGCAGATCAACGATCAGGCCGAGCAAGCGGCGGCCGCGCAGCAGCAATTGGCGTTGATGCAACAGGGATCTGAGGTTGTTGGCAACTTGGCATCGGCCGGCAAAGACACGGCAATGTCTGCGATGCCGGCGTAACACATGGCTGAATCGAGGAGAGGGGAGCAGGGCGGTGTTAAGCCGCGCCTACTGACACCAGCAGAAAAAGAGCGCCAGCGCCCTTGGTACCCCAAGCCCTACGGCTTGGCTGAGGCCGCTGCAATCAAAGGTGTTGCCGCCGGCACAGCCAGCGCCGAGCAACAGCGGTACTGCATGCAGTGGATCGTGAACACGCTTTGCGGCACGTACGACATGAGTTATCGGCCTGGTGATGATGGGCGGCGCGACAGCGACTTTGCAGAGGGCATGCGCTGCGTGGGAAACCAGATCGTGAAACTCATCAACATTGATCTGTCGAAGTTGCCGCGCGATGCTCACATGGATCCGCACGAACCGAGTTTGTAACCAGAAAAGGAGAGGGAAATGTTCAAGTATATGAATTTGTTCAGAAGTTTGTACGCGGAAGCAGGCGAAGGCGGTGGTGGTGGTGGTGGTGGGGCTGATACTGGCGCCGGTGGAAGCGACACAATGGCGGCTGGCGGTGGCGCCGATACTATGGCTGCTGGCAATGGGCAGGACACCGGCACCGGTGCTGCTGGCAACGACGCGATCAAGTTCCCTGAGAAGTGGCGCGACGGCTTGGCCGCTGGCGACGTGAAGAAGATCGAGCGCCTTTCGCGCTACGGCACCCCACAGGCTGTGGCCGATGCGCTGCTATCCGTGCAGGAACGTATCAGCAAGGGTGAATTACGCAGCAATGTGCCGTTTCCTGAAAAGGGCACGGATGCTGAAAAAGCCGAATGGCGCAAGGAACAGGGGATTCCCGCCGATCCGAAGGAATACTACCCAACCCTGAAACTCGCCGGCGACCGCACCATCCCGGATGAGGACAAGCCGAAGGTGGACGGTTTTATCGCCAAGATGCACGAAAAGAACGCCAACCCGGTGGTGGTGTCGGCCGCGCTGGACGCCTACTATGAGCGCGTAGAAGAAGCCACCAACGAGCGTATCGAGTTGGACAAGACCCAAGTGCAGGCAACCCGCGACCAGCTTATTGCGACCCAAGGTTTGCCCGAATTCAAGACCAACATGAACCTGGTCAACGGCATGATCGAAATGGTTCCTGAAAAGGTGCGCGATCTGTTCAAGGGTGCCCGGCTGGCCGATGGTTCGCCCCTGCTGGGCGGGAACGCGGATGTGTTCATGGGGCTGGTCGAAATGGCGCGAGCGATTAACCCCATTGGCGCCGTGGTGCCCAATACCGGTGACAATTCAGCAGCCACCATCGATGCCGAAATTGCAAAGAACGTGAAAATGATGAGCACCGACCGCAAGGGCTGGGACGCCGACCCGAAGAACCAGGCACGGCACCTGCAATTGCTGGAAGCACAGGCGCGCGCGAAGGGGCAGGGGAAATAGCCACAAACCCCGAAGGCACCTACAAAAACCCGGCAAAAGCCGGGTTTTTTGTTGGATATTTGCATTTTCCAAAATCAGGGCATAGAATTCGCCCAACTGCTGGTCACCCCTACTAATAGGCCCCGGCAGTGAGCTGCACACAGAACCTTGTAGCTCGGCCCCGAATGGCCACCTGACCGGCCCCGCAC
>ERZ650310.659-NODE-659-length-10270-cov-6.803328_pt1 | contig 10270 bp, 9 predicted proteins | sample MGYA00376246_ERZ650310 | MGnify/ENA primary metagenome ERZ650310 (study PRJEB26733, sample SAMN07839286) | wastewater metagenome | biome: small river; feature: stream; material: water | place: USA: North Carolina | collected 2016-03-01 ...
CAAGCACCTCGCTCAAGATTTCCCTCGACCCGTTGCCGCTGCCGGCTTTCCGCCCCATGCGCGCGAGGCTCGTCGCGGCGCGGAGTTCGAGTGCGCGCGAGGATTGTTCGCGCGCTTTCGCCAGTGCCTGCTCGAAATAGTTCACCACCTGCTCCGGCATGATGGCGGCGTCACCCGCCATCTCCCGGATGTTGGCCAGGGCGGTGGATACCGCCTCGACCATGTCGTCGTCGACGCCGTCCAGGCGCGCCATGACCAGCGCCTTGTGGTTGTCGCGGCTCTTCAGCGTCTCCGGCCGGCCGGCGCCCCAGTAGGACACGACCTGCGTGACCCCGCGCTCGCTGGCCAGACGGGCCGCGATGTCCTGGCCGGCCTGCGCGACCGCATCCGCGCGCTGGAGAAAACAAGACCATGACCGCCCCTGTGCTCGACATCCACCGCATCCTCAAGCTGCTGCCGCACCGCTACCCGTTCCTGATGCTCGACCGCATCTACGACATGGACGGCGACAAGAGCTGCGTCGGCCTCAAGAACGTCACCATCAACGAGCCGTTCTTCCAGGGGCACTTCCCGCAGTATCCGGTGATGCCCGGGGTGCTGATCATCGAGGGCCTGGCGCAGACCGCCGGTGCCATCAGGGTATCCAATCGCAACATTGGTGACCTTAAGAATCTGCTCACCCTTGGCTCGCTCTGGAGCCTCGTGGTAAATGGTTGCCACGGCGGCAGCATCATTAGCCAATTGAGCATCAGACTTCTCTCGGCCTTTCTTCACACGCATGCGCTTCGGCCCGGTGCGTTCGAGTTCGTCGCGAAGGGTGTTCGCAAAGACCACCAAAGAAAGGGTGATCAGTGCGATGATCGTGCTTGGCCAGACCAAAAGCAGCGGGTTCACATAAATGCGTGAGAACGCGTCGTTCAACATCGAGCCCCAGCTCGGGTTCGCAGTGTCACCCAAGCCCAAGAACTCAAGACCGGCCTGAATCGCAATTGCGATCGAACCGATGATTGCGGTTTGAATGATGATCGGCGTGCGAACCACACCAAGGATGTGGCGAGCGATGATGCGCAAGTCGCTGAGACCAGAAACTCGAGCTGCATCAACGAAGAGTTCGTTCTTCACGGCGCGCACGGTGACGTAGACCATGCGGAAGTATGCCGGCGAGAGCAAGATGCCGAAGATGGTCATCGAGGTCCACATGGATGGGCCTAGCACCGAAGCCGCAGCTAGCAAAACAACCAGACCCGGCAGAGCCATCAAGATTGAGGTCATCCAGTTTGAGAACGAGTCGAACCAACCGCCGAAGTAACCGGCAATCAGACCAGAACTAACACCAAGAACGATGGCGATAACAACTGCCAGAAGGGCCGTCTCGAGGCTCATGTTGGTTGCCAAAGCGAGTCGCGTGAAGATGTCTCGTCCAGCACTGTCGGTTCCGAACCAGTGCAGCGCGTCTGGCGCCGCCTGAATGTGATAGACGTCTGGGTCAGTCGCGTTGAATGGGCTGAAGATTGGAACGAAGATTCCGAAGAGCACAATAGCCACGATGATTCCGAGGCTAAAGATTCCGCTCGGGTTGGTGATTACGCGCTTGAACAAGCTCTCGTGCTTGGCAACCGGCAAGGTTAGAAGGGTCGTAGTTGTCATGAGAGACGCACCTTTGGGTTTAGTGAAGCGGTAAGCAGGTCGATGACCAGGTTGACGACGATGACCACAACGGCCGTGACAACCACGAGGCCCATCACGGCCGGGATGTCGCTCATGCCGGTAGCAGCAACTGCATAAGGACCAAGACCTGGGATGTTGAAGATCTTCTCGACGATTACTGCACCGCCGAGCATGCCCACGAAGTTGACGCCGAGAATAGATAGCGCTGGTCCACCAGCATTGCGAAGCACGTGCTTGAACACAACGCGGTTGAATGAGAGGCCACGGGCTCGAAGCGTGCGCACGTAGTCCATGTCGAGGGCGTCGCCAACCGAACCGCGCACCTGCTGGGCGATGGCGGCAATACCGCTTAGTGCAAGCGCTGCGACCGGCAAGGTCACTGACTTTGCCCATTCGGATGGGTTTTCTTCGAAAGGAACGTAACCGAGGGCGGCGAATAGGTGCAACTGAACGGCAAACACGCTAACGAGGCCGAAGGCCACCAAGAAACCTGGGATGGCGAAACCAACCAAACCGATGAACTGCACGAAACGGTCAATCCATCCGCCCTTTACGGCTGCTGTCACACCGAGCAGAATCGAGATCACGGCCGCGACGATTGTGGTCAAGAAAACCAGAGTCAGGGTGATTGGCAGACGGCTAGCTAGGTCTTCACTGACTGGCAGTGCAGCAGCCCAAGGGGTGCCGAAGTCTAGGTGGATTGCACCCTGAAACCAATCCCAGAACTGCACGAGAATTGGCTTGTTCAAGCCCCACTCCGCGTTTTTGGCATTGACGTCTTCGACACTCGCCTGGTTACCGAGAATTACTCGGGCAACGTTTCCGGCGCCGATGCGCAGCAAGACGAAAGCCAAGAAGCTCACGGTGAAGAGCATCAGCACTCCGTTGAGGAGGCGTTTCAGGGTGAATCTAAGCATTTTGTTTTCCGTTCATAAAATGCATGTTGCGAAAGATTGTGGGTAGAAGTGAAGGGGCCCGGAATGGGCCCCTTCACCGCTATTTGGAGCTTTTGAAACTAGGTGTTACTTAGCGAATGTTGTATAGGTAAGGGATCACGTTGCCAGCCTGAGCTGCCTTGATGTTGATTCCCTTGAATGCAAAGTTCGACTGCTTCTCGTAGAACGGGATGAACCATGCTTCGTTTACAAGAGTGGTGTTGATCTTCTTGGCAAGTGCAAGACGGTTTGCATCGCCTGAAGCACCCTGGTAACGACCGATCAAGCTCGATACAGCGCTGGTGGTGAACTTGTCGTTGTTGAACAACGAGTTGTCGGTAACCATGAAGTTCAGCATCTTCCAGGTGTTAACTGAACGCTCGAACTGCATTAGGTAGGCAGGCCACTTTGGAGCCATGATGTCGCCGATGAATGAAGCGCCGGTCTGAGGCTCTTCCTTCACGGTGATGTTGATCTTGGCAAGCTGCGCCTTGATGATTGCGTAAGCTGCCTCACCGAAGTAGAACGACAGGGTAGGCATAGGAAGGGTGAAGCCCTTTGAGTAGCCAGCGTCATCCATGAGCTTCTGAGCAGCTGCTACGTCGTACTTGTAGGTGCTGTTCAATGCGGCGTCATAGGCCTTGTTGGCTGATGGGAAGTACTGCTCGGTAACCTTGCCCTGGCCGTTGTCGATTGCCTTTAGCATTGCGGCACGGTCGAAGACCATGTTCATTGCCTGGCGAACCTTGACGTTCTTTAGCGGGGTACCCTGAGCGCCGGTGCGGTCAGCTAGGTAGATGCCGAGGCAGTCTAGGTAGCTTGACACGAACTTTAGGCCGGCAGCCTTAAGGGTTGGAACAGATGAGTTCACTGCAACGTTTGCACCCTGAACTGCACCAGTCTGAAGAGCGTTAACCATCGCGGTTCCATCCTGGATGTACTTCAGGGTAAGAGTCTTGTAGGTAACGTTCTTGGCATCCCAGTAGTTAGGGTTTGCGGTGAAGCTGTAGTGGTCGCCGAACTTCGATGCCTTGGCGTTGAAGATGTAAGGACCGGCACCAACTGGAGCGGTCTTTGCGTTTGCAGCGCCGATGCTCTTAGGGCTAGCGATAAGACCAGCGGTGTCTGAGAGGTTCTCAAGGAATGCTGGGTCGTTGTCGGTAAGGGTGATCACAACTGTGGTTGCGCCCTTGGCTACAGCCGACTTCATTGAGGCTAGGTAAGGAGCGTTTGGACCCTTGCCATCGCGGTTGGCAACGAGGTTCTTTACAACTGCGCCTGCGTCTTCGGCAGTGCCATCGGTGAACTTCTGACCTGCACGTAGGTTGAGGGTAAGCACGGTCTGGTCAGCGTTGTACTTCCATGAGGTAGCTAGACCAGGAATCAGGCTTGCGTCTTCCTTCTTCTTTAGAAGGGTGTCGTAAACAGCCTGGTAGTACCAGACACGGTTTCCGTATTCGGCCTGTGACGCTGCGAAGTTGGTTACGTCAGCAACAACTCCCAGGGTCAGGGTCTTGGTGGCTGCTTGGGTTGCGGTTACACCGGTCATAAGCAGACCAGTGGTCACGGCAACTGCAACCAAAGACTTGATCTTTGACATTTAGTTCTCCTAGTTGGTGGTTCGAAATGCTGGAAAGGTTAGGGCTAACAAAAATCCACAGATTTGTGTTCTTAGCCAACTTATTGCGAAAACCTTTGAACCACTTAGTTTTTTTACAAACCGATGCAAAACCGTTACTTTTGTTTCTAAAGTGACCGGCATCTGCAGAAAACGCTTACGGTCTAGGATGAGAAACCTACGAGAGGAAACAGCGATGGCGCGACCACGTGGCAACTATGCGGTGACCGCAGCACGCCGTGAGTCAATTCTTAACGCCGCTCTCGAGATCTTCGGCAAGTCTGGTTATAACGGAAGCTCGGTAAAGCAGGTAGCGCTTGCAGTCGGCATGACCGAGGCCGGAGTGCTGCATCACTTTGGCACCAAGAGCAATCTCCTCATCGAGGTGCTTAGAGTTCGCGATGACGCCTCGACCCAGTTCATTCCGCCAGACGCATCGAGCCCGCTCATGTTTGTTTCCGGCTGGTTGAACCTAATGGCTTTCAACGTTAGCCAACCCGGAATCGTGGATCTCTTTACCAAGTTGGCCGCCGAGTCAACCGATGTTGACCATCCGGCGCACGCCTATTTCAAAGACCGCTACGTCTTCGTAAGCAAGTTTTGTGAAGAGTATTTTGACCGTCTTTCTGCAAGCGGTTACATGACATCAGGGGCCGATTCGCGCACGCTCGCGATCGCGCTCATAGCACTCGCGGACGGACTTCAATTGCAGTGGCTGCACGATCGCACCGTTGACATCTGCGCCGAATTGACCTCTTTTTTCAAGAGCGTTTTGAGCCAAGCGGCTTGGCTCGAGGTCGAGTTCGACGATTTCGTTTCGGCTTAGCTTCGTGAAGATCCATCTGACTAGCGAGCACCCCGCAGACCTAGTGGGCCTTCCCGGTCGAGCTCCCCTGCTTTCTTGGATGGTTAGTCAGGCCGAACCCGGCCTGACGCAGCTTGAAGCTGAAATAGAGGGCTCGCCGTTTGCCGACTTCCGAACCGGTCCGGGCAAAACTTTTCTCGTTGGCCCACATAGCCAATTCATTCCAACTCCCTTTGCTTCGCTAGAGAGTCGTGACGTTCGCTTCTTTCGCGCAAGAATCCGAACCGAAGCGGGTTGGACAGCCTGGTCAAACACCGTCAGACACGAAGTAGGCCTGCTCAAAGCGAATGACTTTGTGGGATTTGCCATCGGCGATGAATCAGCGCCGACAGCAGCCCCAGCGTTATTGAGGAAGGTTTTTTCGATCGAAAAACCGATCTCAAGCGCCAGACTCTATGCAACGGCACACGGCACATTTGATTTGATGCTGAACGGCAAGCGAGTGGGCGATGAGGTTTTATCTCCGGGCTGGACGCCCTACGCCGAACGGCTTCTCGTCGTCGCGCACGATGTTACCGAACTGCTTCAACCAGGAGCTAATGCCTGGGGCGTTCTATTGGCCGACGGTTGGTATCGCGGAAAGTTTGGCTTCACAAACGAGACAGCCAACTACGGCTCACAGACCGCTTTTTTGGGGCAACTCGAAGTCAAATTCTCAGATGGCACGAGCCAAATTATTGCCACCGATAGTTCGTGGTCAACTGACACCGGCGCCGTTAGGTTTGCCAGCATTTACGACGGAGCCGACTTTGACTTTAACTTCGTGCAACCTGGCTGGTGTACACCAGATTTCGATGCAAGCGACTGGCGCAAGGCCATCATTCATCCAATGGACAAGTCGACACTTGAGCCGAGATCAGCGGCCCCGGTACGCGTAATTCAAGAGTTCGAGCCGATGCTTTCTGAACATGAAGGCAACATTCGGGTTGATTTAGGCCAGAACATCGCCGGCTGGTTGCGAATCAAAGTAAGAGCGAACGCGGGTAGCAAACTGGTTGCCCGTCACGCCGAAGTTGTCGAACCGAATGGCGATCTTCACACCGCCGCCCTGCGCTTCGCCCGTGCAACCGACAGTTGGGTCTTCGCGGAGGATGGCGAATTCACAGTCGAACCGAAACAGACCTTCCACGGCTTTCAATACGCTGACCTAATCGTTGAACAAGGTTCGGTTGAGGTGCTCGAGGTAACTGGTCTTGCGATTAGTTCGGATCTAAGCATCCGTGGCGAAATAGAAACCTCTCATTCTGGAATTAACAAGCTGGTAAGCAACACCTTCTGGAGTCTCCGAGATAACTTCGTTTCGATTCCAACCGACTGCCCGCAGCGCGATGAGCGACTCGGTTGGACCGGTGATGCCCAAGCCTTTGCATACGCTGCTCACACTCTTGTAAACGGTTATCAGTTCTACAAGACCTGGCTGCGCGACCTCGAGATCGAGCAAACCAAACTCGGCGGCAAGGTTCCGGTAATCGTTCCCGATATCCTCAGCCCAAAGATGACTCCAGAACACCCGTTCTATGCGGAGTATGGCGAAGCCGGTTGGGCCGATGCGGCGACAATTATTCCGTGGAGCCTGTATGAGGCGTACGGTGACAGCCAAATTCTCAGTCAACAACTTGAATCAATGCGCGCATGGGTAGCTCACAACACCGCCGACCACGACGGCTCGCTGATTGAAGACCGACGTCAACTCGGCGACTGGCTCGACCCAGATGCCCCAGAAGGTCAACCTTGGGCGGCGAAGGTAAGCAGCCGTTTCATGGCGAACGCCTACCACGCGCGCAGTGTGCACATCCTGGCTCAGACCGAGGCACTTGTCGGCGACGAGGATGAAGCCCAGCGCCTCACGACCTACTTCAAAGAGTTTCGCTCGAACATTTGGCGCGAGCTTGGTGAAGATGCCGCGGCAACACCGACTGGCGCAGCAACGTTACTCGAGTTTGACCTCGCACCGGAGAACGAGCGCGAGAGAATCGCTGAAACCCTAGCGACCTTGGTCAAAGACTCGAAGGGCAAAATCGCCACCGGTTTTCTCGGCACCCCGATCATCCTTGATGCGATGAGTCGAAACGGGCACGTTGACGCAGCATTCACTATGTTGCTGCGAGAGGAAATGCCATCGTGGCTGTACCCGATCAGCAAGGGAGCAACCACCATTTGGGAACGCTGGAACGGCATCATGCCCGACGGCAGCATCAATGGAGGCGCGATGGATAGCACCGCCGAGGGTTCTGGCGACAGCATGATTAGCTTCAATCACTATGCCTATGGCGCTGTGGTCGACTGGATTTACCGCAACATCGGAGGCATTGCACCGAGTACCCCGGGTTACGAAACTGTCACCATTGCTCCACACCCGCACCCGCTCATCACGAGCAGCAAAGCTGCTTTGCAAACCGGATACGGTCGCCTCGCGGTTGACTGGCATCTCGTCGATGGCGATATCGATGGCCCGCTCGATATTTCTCTCGAGATTCCGTTTGGCATCACCGCCACAGTCGATGGGCCATTTGGCGACGGAAGATCGCTCACTCACGGCCAGCACCGCCTAACCCTGAACAGAAATCACTAGGAACCCAAATGCCACTAAGCCCGCTTTTCAAAGACCGTCTGCACTTGCTTTTCGATGAGACTAAGGGTGAGCGCGAACGAGCGCTTGCCTTCGAAGCTCCGCTTAGCGAATACGTCTCTCCCCCGATTGACACCAAGGATGTCTCGATTGCCGGCCCACTGGGTCCGATCAAGGCTCGTCTCTATCGCCCGGCTGGCAACCTGGATTCCTTGCCCGGCCTGGTCTGGTTTCACGGCGGTGGCTTCATGTTTGGCGACATCGACATGAATGAAGCCGACATTGTGGCCCGGGAGCTTGCCCACCGTGCCACCATGGCGGTGCTAACGGTTGACTATGCCTTGTGCGGGCCAACCCAGTTTTTCCCGGCACCACACAACGATGGAATCGCATCCTTGCGTTGGTTTGCAGCGAACGCCGGAGAACTGCGCGTCGACCCGGAACACATTTTCGTCGGAGGAATCAGCGCGGGCGGAGCCTTGGCGGCATCTGTCGCGATTCACGATCGCGATTCGGGCGACAACATCCTTGCCGGCCAGCTCTTGAACTGCCCAGATCTGCACAATGCCCTGCCGCCGTTTAGCGATGAGTTAGCCGCAAAGAAGGCCGAAGAACCACAGGCTGTGTTTTTCTCACACGAGATTGTTGGCGAACACCACAAGCGCCACATTAAGCCTGGCGACGAAATCGCTGACTGGTGGTACGCGGGCGACGCCAAATCGAAGGCTAACCTCGCGCCTGCACAAATTATCAACTGCGAGTATGACGGTTTGCGTGCCTCTGGTGAAGAGTACGGCCGCCAGCTGGCAGCGGAGGGAACCGAAGTTGAGGTTTTGACTCAAGCCGGCGTTCCGCACGCACACATCAACCGTTATCCTGCGGATTGCGCCGAGATGGTTGAGACGCTCAACAATATGGTCCGCTGGATGAAGGCCCACTAGTAGTCGGTAGACTTGGGTTCGTAATATCCAGGAGAATTCGCCTAGTGGCCTATGGCGCACGCTTGGAAAGCGTGTTGGGTGCAAGCCCTCATGGGTTCGAATCCCATATTCTCCGCAAGGCCCGCGCGGCGAGCTAACTCATATTCTTGAGCGCCTCGCCCAGGGCATTCACAAGATCGTAAGTGCCTGAGATTAACTCTTCGGCAGATTGCGACTGCAGCAGGTCGAACAGGTCCAGCCCACCGACCGGCAGCATCCCAGCAAGTTGCCAACAGGCATCCATGGGGTCATCGCTGAGCTCGGTATCTGGACCGTACTGAAGATCACCAAATTCGCTAGCGACTGCCAGCAGATTGCGGACCTTGGTCTCGAGGTGAACGCGCGAGGGCATGAGCGAGTCATCCCAGATTAAATCTGGCAAAAAGTCGACGTCGGCCATCGGGTATGGATTGTCAGGCAGCCAGGCATTCACCCTTAAACGCTGAGCTCCGACGGATTCGATTCCATAGAACTCATCAAGTGTGCCGATGTCGGTGACCGAGGCAAGGGTTCCGATTTCTAAACGCTTGTCTCCCCCGCCGACTTCGGCGCCGCGTTCAATTAGCACAACTCCGAACTCCGGCTCATCCTCGGTGATTAGGTCGCCGAGCAGCTTGAGATAACGCTCTTCGAAAATGCGCAGCGAAAGCGGCATAGCGGGCAAGAGGATGCTGCCCAGCGGAAACATCGGGATTACCGGCATGGCCAGCCCCGCCTATCGAATAGCTTTACCAAGGACGAGGCGTAACTTCATCGCGCTCGGCGTCATCCGGGATGTGTGGAACCGGCTCGCCACCGGCTCTGATGCATAGGTATTGGAGCTGTTCGGGGCTATCTGGAGTAGCACGCCAGGTTCTTGCGACACCAACCCCAACACGAACAATCGAACCTGCTTCAACCTCGATGACCTGATCATCCAAGCCCATTTGGCCTTTGCCAGCAATAAAGACGTAGAGTTCCTCGACCTTTGAGTGAGTGTGCCAATAGCCGGCTTCTTCGCCGGGCTCTAGGGCATTGACAGTTAGACCGATGAAATTCGAATTCAACTCGCGATCAACTACACGTCTTCCGAAACGCGAAGTTTCGGGGCGAAAGCCGCCGAAGTAGTCTCTCCAAAGATTCGGTGCGCCAACATTAATCACTTCGAAATCACTCATGCAAAAAAGACTAGCGATGCGTCGAACAAATACTCCATAGACTTTGCTCATGCTGAACAACATCTTCGTAAATCTTCCAGTGGCGAACCTCAAGAAGTCAGTCGCGTTCTTCACCGAACTCGGCTTCACCTTTAACGCTCAGTTCACCGACGAAACCTCAACCTGCATGATCGTGAACGACAAGGTTTATTTCATGTTGATTGAGCACGCCAAGTTCTCTGGCTTCATCGACAAGCCAATTGCGTCGAACACCACCACTGAGGCAATTTTTAGCTTTGGGTGCGATTCAAAAGACGACGTAATAGCGATGGCCAGCAAGGCCCACTCACTAGGCGCACGCAAGATCAACGAAGCCGAAGACATGGGCTTCATGTTCAGCTGGGGCTTCGAAGACCTCGATGGTCACCTTTGGGATTTGTTCTGGATGAACCCAGAGCACGTGCAGGGCTAATCGTGACCGCGGTTATACGCTCGGTTA
>ERZ650310.660-NODE-660-length-10258-cov-4.899147_pt1 | contig 10258 bp, 3 predicted proteins | sample MGYA00376246_ERZ650310 | MGnify/ENA primary metagenome ERZ650310 (study PRJEB26733, sample SAMN07839286) | wastewater metagenome | biome: small river; feature: stream; material: water | place: USA: North Carolina | collected 2016-03-01 ...
CCTTCTTTTATTAGGTTCAACTTATGTTTTTGCTCAAAACAAAAACATGACGTATCAAGCAGTAATCTATGCGCCCGGGGGGCAAAATGTTCCTGGTGTCAATGTGACCAATCTTCCTTTGGCTAACCGCACTATTTGTTTGCAATTTAGTTTGTTAGATGCTAGTTCTGGTACAGAATATCAAGAGGTAGTTAAAACAAAAACAGACGAATTTGGTATGGTCAATATCACTATTGGTAGCGGTACTCAAACAGGTGGTTATGCCACCTCTTTTGCTGCAGTTGTTTGGAGTGCTTCTGCGGATAAATCCATGAAAGTAGCACTTGATGCTACGGGATTGTGTAACCAATATGAGGAATTATCAGTAGAGAAATTGGACGCAGTTCCTTTTGCAAATGCTGCAATTACCGCCGGGAATGTTTCTGGAGTGGTAGCAATTGCCAATGGCGGAACCGGTGCAACTACCGCTGCCGGAGCCCGAACAAATTTAGGTTTAGGGAATGTAGAAAATACAGCCGATTTGAATAAACCGATGTCAACGGCTACTAAAACCTATATTGACAGTCAATTAACAAATAGTACTATAGTAGATGCGGACGCAAACACTAAAGGTAAAATACAACTAACAGGTGATTTAGCAGGAACAGCTGCTGCACCCACTGTGCCTGGATTAGCGCTGAAAGAAAATGCAGCCAACAAATCAACTACAACTGCTTTAGGGACGAGTAACGTTTTATTTCCCACACAAAATGCGGTTAAAACCTATGTTGATACCGCTATTGCGGGAGCTACTATTGTAGATGCAGATGCTAATACCAAAGGGAAAATACGATTAGCTGGTGATTTAGGAGGAACTGCTTCGGCACCATCTGTTCCAGGACTAGCGTTAAAATTAGATGCTAGTTTGGCGGGTGTACCTAACGGTGTAGCTACCTTAAATTCAGCAGGTATCATACCAGCCAACCAGTTGCCTCCAGTTAGTATTGCTTCTACAAATGTAGTAGGTAGTCAAGCACAAATGTTGGCTTTGAGCAATGCTACAGTAGGAAGTATTGCTGTTAGAACAGACGTGAATAAAAACTTTATACTATCTACAGCAGGACCTTCTGTTTTGGCTAACTGGATTGAATTATTAACACCTGGAGCACCAGTACAATCTGTAAATGGTTTGACAGGTGCCATTCAACTTTCAAAGTCAGATATCAATTTAGCGAATGTTGATAATACATCAGATGCCGCTAAACCAGTTTCGACAGCTACTCAAAATGCGTTGAATTTAAAATTAAATACCAATCAAGTTGGTGTTCCGAATGGAACAGCGAGTTTGAATGCTTTGGGTAAAATACCTACAGATCAAATACCAGCGATTTCATTTTCAAGTGTTAAAGTTTTAGGCAGCCAAGCAGAAATGTTAGCGCAGACTAATGCTTTAGTTGGGAGTGTGGTAATTCGAACAGACGTAAATAAGAACTTTGTTTTAGCACAATCTAATCCTGGAGTTTTATCCAATTGGCTTGAATTGTTAACGCCTGCTCCGCCAGTACAATCGGTAAATGGGTATGTAGGAAATGTATCTTTAACAAAAGCAGATCTTGGGTTGGGCAATGTAGATAATACAGGCGATATCAATAAACCCGTTTCAACACCGACTCAAAATGCTTTGGATTTGAAGGCTAATTTGGCTTCGCCAACTTTTACCGGAACGGTATCAGGAATTACAAAATCGATGATTGGTTTAGCGAATGTTGACAATACAACGGATCTTAACAAACCCGTTTCAACACCCACTCAAAACGCTTTGGATTTGAAAGCGAATTTGGCTTCGCCAACTTTTTCAGGAACGGTTTCAGGAATTACAAAAGCGATGGTTGGTTTAGGCAATGTAGACAATACAACTGATGCTGCTAAACCAGTTTCAACAGCGACACAAACTGCCTTAGATTTAAAGGCCAATTTGGCTTCGCCAACTTTTACTGGAACGGTTTCAGGAATTACAAAAGCGATGGTTGGTTTAGCAAATGTAGACAATACAACTGATGCGGCTAAACCGGTATCGACAGCGACACAAACTGCCTTAGATTTAAAGGCCAATTTGGCATCTCCAACTTTTACTGGTACGGTTTCAGGAATAGATAAGACAATGGTTGGTTTAGCAAATGTAGACAATACAACCGATGCGGCTAAACCGGTATCGACAGCGACACAAACGGCTTTAAATTTAAAAGCAAATACAGCAGATGTTACTACCTCATTAGCTTTAAAAGAAGATATATCTAATAAATCGACAACAACAACTTTAGGAACAAGTGATAGTTTATATCCTACCCAAAAAGCAGTAAAAACATACGTAGATACCGCAATTGCTGGGGCAACTATCGTAGATGCCGATGCTACTACAAAAGGAAAAATTCAATTGGCGGGAGATTTAACTGGTTCTGCAGCATCGCCGGCAGTAGCAACAGGAGCAATTACTTCAGCCAAAATACTTGATGGTACTATTGCTAATGCGGATGTGTCTTCGACTGCAGCTATTGCGTATTCGAAATTAAATTTGGCTAGCTCAATCGTAGTTAGCGATTTGGCAAATAATGCAGTAGAAGCTGCCAAAATAAAGGATGCTGCAGTTGAAACAACTAAAATAAAAGATGCCGCAGTGACTTACGCCAAAATCCAAGATGTAAGTGCTACAAATAAAGTATTAGGACGTGTTTCTGCAAATGCAGGAGTAGTAGAAGAAATTGCGACTACTGGTTCAGGAGATGTAGTTAGAGCGACATCGCCCACTTTAGTGACACCAGTGCTTGGTGCTGCAACCGGAACTAGTTTAAGTGTTTCAGGGCAATTGACCTCAACGGTAGCCACAGGAACAGCTCCATTAGTAGTTACTTCAACTACTCCAGTGGCTAATTTGAATATTGCTGGTAACGCAGCCAATGTAACCGGAACAGTAGCGATTGCTAACGGAGGTACTGGAGCTACTACTGCGGCAGCTGCTTTAACTAACTTAGGTGCGGAACCTACTGCCAATAAAAGTACCGCTACTAATTTAGGTGCTACAAGTCCAAGCGATGATTTATTCCCTACTCAAAAAGCGGTTAAGACCTATGTAGATGCGCAAACGGCCGCTGCGGGTGTATCGGATGGTTCGATTACCTCAGCCAAAATACTAGATGGTACTATTGCTGCTGTTGATATTGCTGACAACACGATTACAGGAGCCAAGTTAAATAGTGACTTATATGCCGCTGGTAAAAAGTTTACTTTTCAAGATTTATTGGTTGGAGCAGGAACAACATTTGGGAAAATATCAACAGATGGGACTAAATACATTTCATTTCAACCAACCTATAATGTAGAATCAACACGATTCTGGGCGAATGGTAATATAACGATTCAAACCGGCGGAACTTTTACAGATAACGGATACAAATTAGAAGTAGCGGGTACTACTAAGTTTGGAGGTAATTCAACAATTACAGGAACTGTAACGGGAACACAATTTACCTCTACAATTGCTGATGGTACAGCGCCATTTGTAGTTACCTCTACCACGCCAGTAGCTAATTTAAGTATTGGAGGAAATGCGGCTACAGTAACGAATGGAGTCTATACAACGAGTAAAATAAGCGATTTGGCTGCAACTACTTCGGCGGAATTAGCGGGTAAAATTTCAGACGAAACAGGAACGGGTGCTTTAGTTTTTGCATCTAGCCCCACTTTAGTTACGCCAACATTAGGTGTTGCCTCAGCTACAAGTGTAGGATTCTCTGGAGCCACTTCTGGGAAGGCTACTTTAGCTGCACCAGCTGTAGCAGGAACAACGACTATTACTTTGCCGGCAGCAACAGGTACTTTAGCTACATTGGCTGGAACAGAAACATTGACCAATAAGACGCTTACAAGTCCTACATTAACTACTCCTGATTTAGGTATTCCTTCGGCAGTAGATTTAACCAATGCATTAGCATTGCCATTAACCACAGGTGTCACTGGAATTTTACCAGTAGCCAATGGAGGAACGGGATCTTCTACTAAAAACTTTGTGGATTTAACTACAAATCAAACTGTAGCAGGAGTTAAAACATTCAGCTCTGATATCGTTGTCAACAGCCTTACTTTAGGGAGAGGACCGGGTGGTTTGGAATCAAACACAGTATTGGGATCGAGTGCTTTTAGTAGTAATACATCAGGAATAGATAGTGTGGTATTAGGATATCAGGCGTTAAAAAATAATACAACCGGTGCTTCCAACGTAGCTATTGGTAAAGATGCTTTATATGCAAATATTGGAGGAAATAATAATGTTGCTATTGGTAGATCATCATTAGTAAGTAATACAACTGGTATTTCTAACGTAGCCATAGGCCTTGATAGTGCATTATTGAATACCACTGGAAGTGAAAATATAGCAGTAGGACAAAGTGCTTTAAGACTAAACACAACAGGTGTTGCCAATACGGCAATAGGAAGAAGTGCTTTATCAGCTAGTACTACCGGAAATTATAATTCAGCGCTAGGTTGGCAATCTTTAGCCGGAAATACCACAGGTATAGATAATGTTGCAGTGGGTTATAACGCTGGTAGATACGACAGTACTGGAACCGCTCCTATGACTACTTCTTCTTTTTCTGTATACCTTGGAGCTAGCACTAAAGGGTTGAATGCAACTGGTTCAATCAACGAAACGGTAATTGGAAATGCTGCTGTTGGTTTGGGTTCAAACAGTACTGTTATTGGAAATAGTACTACAACAAAAGCAGCAATTTATGGAGCACTGAGTCTTCCTGACACGACTAATTCTACCTCTTCTACAACAGGAGCTTTAAAAGTAGCCGGTGGTGTAGGAATTGTCGAAAACTTAAACGTAGGCGGCAATGCTGTTGTAAACGGAACCCTTAAAATAGCAGGAGGAACTCCAGGAGCTAACAAAGTGTTAACTTCTGACGCCAATGGTGTAGCAAGTTGGGCGGCAATTCCGTCAACTGTTTTAACATCAGGAGTTGCAGGGATTTTAACTGGAGCTAATGGAGGAACCGGCATTGATAATGGAAACAAAACCATCACATTAGGAGGTGATTTAACTACCTCAGGGGCTTTTGCTACTACATTAACTACAACTGCTGCTACTACAGTTACTTTGCCTACAACAGGAACTTTAGCGACTTTAGCAGGAACAGAAACCTTAACAAATAAAACCTTAACTAGTCCAACCATGACTGCGCCGGTTTTAGGCACACCTGCATCAGGAACCTTGACCAATGCGACTGGATTGCCAATTGCAACTGGTGTAAGTGGATTAGGCACTGGAGTAGCAACAGCTTTAGCTACACCATCGAGTGCAAATCTATTGGCAGCGGTTACTGATGAAACAGGAACTGGCGCCTTAGTTTTTGCAACCAGTCCAACTTTAGTAACACCAGTATTGGGTGCTGCCTCTGCTACATCTGTTGGTTTTGCAGGATCCACTTCGGGAACTGCGACGATTTCAGCTCCGGCAGTAGCAGGTACAGGTACTGCGATTACATTACCAGCTGCATCAGGAACTTTAGCGACTTTAGCAGGAACAGAAACCTTAACGAATAAAACTTTAACCGGTCCAACCATGACCGCGCCGGTTTTAGGCACACCTGCATCAGGAACCTTGACCAATGCTACGGGATTGCCAATTGCAACCGGTGTAAGTGGATTAGGCACTGGAGTAGCAACAGCTTTAGCTACACCATCGAGTGCAAATCTATTAGCAGCGGTAACCGATGAAACAGGAACGGGAGCCTTAGTTTTTGCCACTAGTCCAACTTTAGTAACGCCTACTTTAGGAGTTGCAACAGCAACAAGTGTAAACGGAACAACTATTCCGAGTTCAAAAACATTAGTAGTAACTACAGATAAAATTAGCACTTTAGCTGCTACTACTTCAGCTGAATTGGCTGGAGTAATTTCAGACGAGACAGGAACTGGAACATTAGTTTTGGCTACTTCACCTACTTTAGTTACGCCAGTTTTAGGAGTTGCAACGGCCACTTCAGTGAATAAAGTAACCATTACTGCACCAACTACTAGTGCAACTTTAACAATTGCAGACGGTAAAACATTAACTGCTAATAATTCAATTACTTTAGCTGGTACCGACACTACAACTATGACATTTCCATCTACATCTGCTACAATTGCAAGAACAGATGCCGCACAAACCTTTACTGGAACACAAACCTTTAGTGGGGATGTAGTAATTAGTAGTTCTACATCATCTACCACAACTGGAACTGGTGCATTGAAAGTTACTGGCGGAGCTGGAATTGCAGGAGCTGTTTATGCTGGAAGTATTCAAAACACTCCAATTGGTTCGACTACAGCTAGTACAGCTGCTTTTACTACTTTATCAACTAGTGGTAACGCTACTATTGGAGGAACATTAGGCGTTACAGGAGCAACTACATTATCAAGTACTTTAGGTGTTACGGGTAATGTTGCAGTTAATACTAATAAATTTACAGTAGAGGCTTCAACAGGAAACACAGTTGTTGCAGGCACATTAAAAATAGCTGGTGGAACTCCTGGAGCGGGAAAAGTATTGGTGTCTGATGCCAACGGTTTGGCTAGTTGGTCTTCCAATAGTAATGGAGGGGCATCTTTAATTACTGCTACTGCAACTATGGCTGAAACGGATACTTATAATTTGATTGTATTCTCGGGGTCTGCTGCTTCTCAAACAATAACACTGCCAAGTGCTTCTTTAGCAGGTGCTGGTCGTGAAATTACCATAAAAAATATTGCAAGTGTGCCAGTTACTATTAATGCTACTGCGGGGAACTTAATTTCTGATAGTACAACAACTGGAGCGACATCATTGTCAATAGGTATTGAACCGTCTAACAACTGGATCAAAGCCATTTCAACAGGAAGTAACTGGATTATCTTAAGAGCCTTATTCTAATCCAACACAGTATGAAAAAAGGGATAGTCCTATTAGCTTTTAGTTTGGCCTTCCTGAGTGGGAAGGCACAAACAGGTATTGGTACTAGTACACCTGATGCATCTGCAAAATTAGACGTGAGCGCTACCAATAAAGGGTTGTTACCACCTCGAGTTACCTTAATCAGTGTCTCAGACACAACTACTATTACTAATCCGGCTACGGGTTTATTAGTATACAATACTGGAAACAATGGCGCATTACAATCAGGATATTATTATTGGAATGGAACTAATTGGGCTACTATAGCTACTGCTTTAGGGTCGAGTCAAAACAGTGCCGGTGATATTAAATCAGGAATACAAACCACAGACCACAATGGATGGATCAAGTTAGATGGGAGAGCAAAATCAAGTTTATCTACTTCACAACAAGCCCGAGCTACTGCTTTGGGAATTGGTCCAAACTTACCAGATGCTTCGAATACTTATTTGTCTCAAAATGGAGGAGCTATGGGAGCAGTTTCAGGATCGAATTCTGTGGTTTTAAGTCAAGCCAATTTACCGAATGTCAATTTCACGGGGACTTCAGGGAATAATGGCAATCATGCTCATACCGTAGATCCACCAGGAACATACACCTATAACAATGGTAGTCACCAACATTTTACATCTTTCAATAATGATGATTATAATGGTTCGGGTGGTGGAAATCAGAGTTTGGAAGATGACGGAGGTGGGTGGTCTGATCGCTATACTTCTTGGGCAGGAGATCACAACCACTATGTAGATATTCCTGTTTTTTGGTCGTCTACTACTGGCGACCACAACCACTCATTATCTGTTTCCTCAGGCGGATCGGGAACAGCCATTACGGTAGCACCTAAAACGCTGTCGGTAACCATGTTTATTTATTTGGGGCTTTAAATCAAAACTATGAAACATATTATTTGGGCCCTATTTTTTTATTTTTCAATACTTGGGGTACATGCCCAAACGGGTATTGGGACTACGACGCCAGATGCATCGGCAAAATTGGATATTAGCTCTACCACTAAAGGGTTCTTAGCACCAAGAATGACAGCTTCACAAAAAACGGCCATTACATCACCTGCAACTGGTTTACTAATTTATCAAACAGATACTACTCCAGGATTTTACGTCAATTCAGGGACAACTGCAAGTCCTGTTTGGACCCGAATTAATACCGATTGGACTAGATCTGGAAATGATATCAGTTATACTAGTGGGAATGTATCCACTACTGGAAGTTTAACCGGTGGTAATATAGCTACGTCAAAATTGAGTGGTTTTGTTTCCAATACAAGTACAGAAGCATCGAGTAGGACCATTGCCATTTCCGACAATGGAATGATTTTAAAATGCACGGCTGCCATTAGCTTGGCATTGCCTGCTGCAGGTACATTACCTGAAGGATTCAATTGTATGATTTTGCAATTAAATTCAGGACAAGTCACCTTTACAGGGACATTTAATAATAGAAATAGTTTTACAAAAACGGCGGGACAATATGCTATTGCTACGGTATTGTATATTGGAGGTGTTTATGTTATTTCAGGAGAAATGAGTAATTAGAAGATGAATAATAAAATCAAATACCTATTTTTTTTATTATTTGCAACTGCTTCTTTTGGGCAGTTTGTACCTAATTACTATGCTACATTAGAAAGTAATAGACCCAAAGGGAATAAGTATTTATACTATCGTTTGTACAGTTCTTCAACCTCTACTTTTCCAGCCAATGCTACAGAATTTGAAACTAATTTTGCCACTGTGGCTAATTTTAAATTAGCAGGATACGTTGCGTTAACGGCTAATTCAGGAAATTTAAATACTTCCTCAAGTTATACGCCTAATTTAATTAATTTTTTAGGTCAAACAGATTTAAAAAACGCCATTGGCAATCAAACCCCTTATTCGGGATTTAATGGAGAAGGGTTTACGATTGTGGTGTCGGGCTATTTTATTCCCAAGCAAACAGGTAATTATACGTTTTCTATTGAAGGAGACGATGCTGTGGATTTATTTATAAATAATCAAAATGTAGTCAATCATTATGGTCCTCATGGAAGTAATACTATAGGTACTCATACCGGTACTATTGCATTAACAGCTGGGAAAAAATATGTATTTCGAGCCAGAATGCAAGAAGGCGGTGGTGGAGAAGTCATGCAACTGTTTTGGAAAAAACCGTCTGAAGCAAGTGGCGCTTTATGGTACCAAGATTTAGAAGAATTATCTGGGGAGGAAGTAGTTCCTAGTGGATTAGTGTTGTCAATAGATCCGGGAAATTGGTATACCTATCCCAAATATGGTACCGCTGTAACTGATTTAAAAGGAAATGCTATAGGTACTTTTGGAGGAAATACTGCTTATAATACAACCGCACAAGGAGTATTTTATTTAGATGGAGATGCAGATTATATTGATTTTGGCAAAACACCTGCCAATTTCCCCACGGGAGATATTAGTGTTTTTGTTTGGGTAAAAGCAACTTCATTAAGAAGCAATTGGAATATTTTTATGACAAAATGGTTTGCAGATGTGGCAGGAAATTCAGGAGGTTCTGACTTTCATTATGATTTATTTAATAATGGAACCAATGTATTTCAACATTTATACACGACCAACAAAAATGATATATATGGTGCTACGCAATTGAATTCAAATATATGGTATTATGTTGGGTTTACGATTTCTAATGGGAATTTACAGATGTACGTGAATGGAACTAAAGATGGTAATGTCATAACCGGAGCAGCAAGATCTACCGCAGTAAATAGTAATTTATGGTTGGGTGATGCAAGAACAAATGGATTAGTTACATTTAATGGGTTTATTGGGTCAGCCCACATTTACAATAGAGCAATTTCACAAGAAGAAGTTTTTCAAAATTTTAATGCAACAAAACATAAATATGGCTTATAAAAAAACATATACTGCAATAGCGATGTTGAGCTTTTTTTTTCTATCGGCTCAAACGGGAATTGGTACTACGACGCCAGCATCAAAACTTCATGTCAAGTCCAATGGTTCCATTTTAAGATTAGAAGGAGCTGATCATGCCTATATGGAATGGTATCCTCAAGGGACATTAACGCGTTTTGGCTGGATAGGATATCCATCAGCCAGCGCCATTGATTTAACCTTTGCAAGTCAATACGCCACGGGATCATTAGTGTTTAATACTAACAGTGCAGAGCGGATTCGAATTAATGCCTCAGGAAATGTGGGAATTGGAAATACTGCCCCAGTAAGCACCCTAACGGTTGGAAATGCGACAGGTACAATTCCAGGTGAAATTACCCTTTTTCCAACTAGTGGT
>ERZ650310.663-NODE-663-length-10235-cov-11.989489_pt1 | contig 10235 bp, 21 predicted proteins | sample MGYA00376246_ERZ650310 | MGnify/ENA primary metagenome ERZ650310 (study PRJEB26733, sample SAMN07839286) | wastewater metagenome | biome: small river; feature: stream; material: water | place: USA: North Carolina | collected 2016-03-01 ...
AATAGCAATGTAATAAACTAACAATTTCATCAAATATTTCTTTACTATCCAATTTCATTGAATAGCAATGTAATAAACTAACAATTTCATCAAATATTTCTTTACTATCCAATTTTTCACTTCCAACTTCACTCATTACTTCTATTTCACAATCATATTTTGAAAACAAATGTTTGAAAATATCAAATCCCACTCTACTAAGTCTATCTTTATATGTAATAACAACCTTATTAACTCTCCCATCTAAAATTAAATTTAACATTTCAAAGAAATCTTTTCTTTTTTCAAAAGAAATTCCACTTGCAATGTCTTTATAAATGCCATTTATTTGATAACCTTTATTAAAACAATATTGTTTCAATAATTCAATTTGATTATCTAAATCTTCTTTTTGTTTGGACGTGGAAACCCGTCCATAAATAAATGTTTGACGTGGAGCATCATTTATAATATTGTAAACGTCGGTTTTATCATAATCCAATCTATTAAACGGTAATGAATATGTTTTTATCATACCACGTTTAACATAATTTGATAACGTACTTCTACTTATTCGTAATGTTCGCATCACTTCGTTTGCTTTCATTATTTGTTTGTTTATTATAAATATGAAATAATTTTATTTTTTGTTACAAATTGTTTAATTTGTATATTAAATTTGTATAAAATGTTTTTTATCATTTAATATATTGTACTATATCCATAAACCCAATTATGTTCTCGTGTGTAATAACCAACTTGCCAACCGTTATTTGGTTTAATTTCTGACAAAAATGTTGACCAATCAATTTCTAAATGTTTGAATTTATTTGTCATTATCAAGAATATTAAGTCATTTGTGTTACAATATTCGTATCCATCTAATTTCAACATTTGTTTCAAATCTTCAAAAACATTTTCTGTTCTATTGTACCAACCTTTTGCATACAATGTAACGTGTCCTAATTCAAATTGTTTGTTCATAATTTTATTTGTTTATTTAATTCTTCGTTTAAAAGGTTTGACCAATATTCCTTATGTTGATTATAATATGTTAATTCGTTTCTTCCACAATGTTGTCTATTATAGTCATCAACGAACCATTGAAATAATTCTTGTGATGTATGTATAACAAATGATGTGAAACTGTATTCAACATTATTTAATTTTATTTTACATTCCCTTTCCAACATTTCTGTCACATACGCTGAAATATTATGGATGATTGAAGATTTTTTATTTTCATCAATTTGAAACAAACAATCTTTTTCTTCAATCGTTTGTTTAATTTTTTTGTATAGGGTTTGGTTCATTTTGTTTATTTGTTTAAAGGTTAGTTATGGTATTTTATCAAAATTTCTTCTAATCCGTTACAATCAACAAAGACTAACATACAACCAAAATCATCAAATTTAGTTTCATCGAAATGTGCTTTTGCCGATTCAACGTCTATAAAATTTCGTTTGGTAGTTATATCAATTCCATATTCATTACCATTTACTACATAAAAATGTGTCATGTTGTTTATTTGTTTATCTTTTATTATGTTATAAAGTTACAAAAATTTATTCACTATTCCAAACTTTTGTAACTTTATTTTTCAATTATTTTATTAAATCCATTCAACAATCACTTCAAAATTTGGTTCAAATTTATTATTAAAATGTTCCAAAATATTTTGTTCAATTTCTTCTTCATAATCATAATTATCCAACATATCTTCTATTGAATAATAGATTTCTTCATCCTCATCGGCATCTTCGGATAAATCATAATTTAATTCCCATGTTTCAATTTTACACACTTCGATTGCATCGGGTTGCCACGAATTATTTGATAGCCAACCCCCACTACTCAAATCACACTCAATTCTGTTGCCATCATCAATATCATCCACACCATCTAAATAAATAGGGATTCTCCATCCCGTCCAATCAAATTTGTACGCTATTTTTAATTCATTTTCCAATAATGTTCTTACGTTAGAACGATTTAAAATAATTGTTACAATATTAGTTTGAGTGTCCATTTTCTTTATTTTTTTAAATTGTTTGTTATTATTTTCTTATGATAAAGTTACAAATTTGTTTTGATTATTCCAAATTATTTTTCAATTATTTTATTAAAAATATTCATTACAAATTTCGTATTCAAATGTTACCAAAGGACTATATGATAAATCATTCAAAAGTTTGTTCCAAACACTTTCTCTAAATTCGATTGATAAAAAATCTCTATGTTCAGTATATTTGTATTCATATATTCCACTCCAATTTCTCAAAAAGAAACAACATTCATCAAAATTTGTTTCATCTTTGAACTTTAAATATGAAACATTAATTTCGTCTCTTGATGCCAATTCTTCAATATTTCCACAAAAATCGTCCATATAAATATCTAAGTTATCCAAAGTTGGTTCACCATCTCCATAATATTTTAAAATTTCTTCAATCATTGCAAACAAATTTTCTTCAATTGAACCTGTTAATTTTTCAAACGGAATATTATCTGCAACCAATTCGCAATAAACTTCATCATAAATTGCAACAATCTCATCTATGTCACAAGTTATGTTACAAAATATTTCGTCTCTTTGAATTTTTGAACATGTTGGCACATAATGTGTCACATATTTTATTAAAATGTTTTCGTCAATAAAACTTTTACATTCAATTTGAACGTGTTTACACAATTCATAAGCAATTGTTTCGTAATATTTTTCATAATTAAAATCCAAATCATCCGCTTCTATTTCAATTTTTTTCAAACCAAATGTAAAACGTGTGTCACAAATGTTTTCAATTATTTGTTCCAAATTTGGTGTATACTTAATATTGTCATAAAATCCTGTGAATGTTGGGAGAGCAATTTTGTAAGTTTTCATAATGTTGTTTGGTTAAAATTGTTTGTTTTTCTTATGTCAAAGATAATGGATTAAAATTTATAAAGCAAACTTTTTTGCAATTATTTTTCAATTATTTTATTAAAATGGTAATTCATTTAATTTTATAAAATCAACATCATCTAAAACATATTTTTTGGGAAATTTGTAACCAATTTCATAAGACAATGAATATGTAACAAAATCGTCCCATTCACCACACAATTCACCATCATCGTCTATACTTAATTTATATAATTGGCAGTTGTGAGCAGGTATATTTTCAAAATTATTTATACACAAATCATAATCATTACCATATATATTATCGAACAACGTCCAAAAGTCAGAGTGGTTTATGTCAAATTTATCACGACCTTGTGCCAATAATTCATTTGTTTCAATATTGTAACAATTAATTACTCCATTAGTTGTTACCACAAAATAATATTTTTCCATTTTATTTATTTGTTTAAAATTGTTTGTTTTTTTCTTATGTCAAAGATACGGAACAAATTTTATTATTCAAAATTAATTAACAATTATTTTATTAATTTCTTCCAAATTTTCTTTCAAATATTGTAAGCGGATTCCACTTTTTTTGCTCAAAGTTTCCAAAGAATATGGTAAACCTTTTTTGACACAATCCTGTAAACCAAAACATTGGTTAAATGTGTCACAAATTAATTGTATGATATATTGTTCCATGATTTTAGTTAAATTTTGTTTCAATTAATTGTGATAATTTTTCAATAGTATTTTCGTGCTGTTTACATAACAAGTCAATACGTAAATCCCAAAGAATAGTTTTATTTATCCACAATATGTTTCTATCTAATTTTAAATCAATAGTTCCAAGTAGTCTTAAAATATGCGAAAGATTCATTTCACAATTTTGGTCAAAATTTGGTAATTGTTTATATGATATTTTTTCAAAATAATCTATTTTATCCATTCCAACATTATTTCCATTACCATCTACTTTCGACCATTGAATGTAATCAACATCTTTTGTAAAAACATTTCTTTCCAAAGATATAACTCGTTTAATTCCTGTTTTACATCTAATGTGTTCACCTATTTCCAAATTATTTGCTTCAAATTGTGTCATAATTTTATTTTGTTTAAAATTGTTTGTTTTTATTATGATATAAATTTACGGAGAAAATATTTAATATCATAATTTTTTATTAAATATTTTTAACAAATTTTAATTCTAAAAGGATTTATGTTACCATCTTTTAAACAATAGTAACTAACCATATTGTTCAATTCATCGTAGTTGTCATAATACCCTTTCAATCGGTTTAACATATCAGTTAAATCATCAATATTGTCCGCAATAAAATAACATATATCACTTAATTGGTGTAATTTGTTTCTTAAAATAGGTAATAAGTAATTAAACTCTTCTTTAGTCAGTTGAAACGATTTTGCTGAATACATATCTTTTGATTAATTAATTTTCTTACATCAAAATTGCAAATAAAAAATAACATTTACAAATTATTATTAACATATTTTTTAATTTCACCACAAATTCTATCAATAACAAAATGGTTTTGTATATCACAAATACACCCAATCAATATTGAAACAGAATTATCTGTCAAAAATGTTTCTTCATATCTAATTACATATATTTCATCATATTCGTTCTTAATATATGAAACAAATTTTTCATATTTAGATATAAATTCCGTATTATCAAATCCATTTGAAGTATAAAACATATCACTAAGTTTTGAATAATTTTGTAAAGAAACATTTTCACAAATTAGATGAATTTGTATAGATGATGTTTCATCTAAATGATTAATTGTTATTGGTTTTATAATTAAGTTCATATCAAATTTTTGTTTAAAATGTTTATGTCATTTCGTTAAGACGTTTCAAAATTACAAAATGATTTTCATATATACAAGAAATTTGTAACAAATTTTTTTATTTATTTTGTAGAAAATTTTGTAACAAATAATTTGTTTCATATTCTCTCTCAAACGTTTGAAACACATTTGCAAAATTTGGCATCATATCTTTGATTTAAGACACTTTTATTATGTTTACAATAGTTTGTATAGATGATGCTTTTTTAACGTCTTAAAACAAAAAATTCGTAACAAAGTTTGCTACGAATTTCTACACTTTCAAAACAATTTAAACTATATTTTTTGAAACAAAATTTGTTTCTTTATTTTCTTATTTTTCTATACAAAATTATTAAAAAGTTTTTGCACAAAAATTGAATTTGGTTCTAAGCCAATTAAATAATCAAGTTTGTAACCAAAATTTGCATCTAATTTATGTCTTTGAACAAAGGCTTTTGTTCCTTGTACACAATTTCCAACTCTAATGGAATGATTAAATCCAACAAATTTATTCAATGCGTCTTGTTTTCTTCGTTCAATTTCTTTTGTGGCTAAAATTGGATTTCTTTGTTTCAATTGTTGCAAATATTCTTTTTCTCTCCAATTTTTACATTCTTGATATGTTACACCATGAAAAGTTTTTGTAATAAATCCCTTTTCAAAATATATTTGATAATGTTTATTTTTTCCTTTGCTCACTAAGTTCAAACATTCTGAAATTTTATCTTTGCTTAATTTAATTGTCGGTACACCTCCAATTATTTCAATTTGGTCTAATTCTTTTATTGTCAAATATATTTCATTATATCCGTGCGTAGCTTTATATCGACTTGTTTTTGCATATTCTTGACAATTACTGTATGAACCAAATTTGTTTCTTAGCAGTCCCTTTGTGCAATATAATATAATCGTTCCTCCCATTGAATAACCTGCATCAAATAGTTTACAAATTTCATTGGCTTTTTGTTTTAACTCTCTATATTTTTTTACGGAAATTTTATACAGGTCTGCAATGATTTTATCTTTGTTGAACAAAATTTCTTCATTAATTTTTTGTTCTCTTTTTTCTAAGGCTTTTACAAATTTGTCCAAATTGTTTGTGACAAATTCTTTTTCTTCTTTTGATAGAAGTTTTGTTTTAATGCTTGATTTAATGTTTACACTTTTTGTTTCAATTGAAACAAGTTTGTTGAAAATTTGTGTGAATGTAGTTTTCATAATTTTGTTTGTTTGAATTGTTTAAATTTCTTCATTTAGTTTGTCACAAATTTGTTATGAGAAGAATAAATCATTTGTCTAAATTATATTTCCCTCTTCATCAAATTCATAACCATTCATTTCGATTGTTTCTAAAATCGATGATTCACTTGTTAAATATTCATATTTGTATTTCAGCATTGTATATAATTCTTTACATAAAGATTCATATTTGTCGCAAATATGGTCTTCAACAAATCCTAAATATGTTTCGATGTTATCAAATCTTCCATATTTACCAAAATCATAATCAAACAGATAACTGTAACTTTTTTCGTGGTAATAATGACCACTATGTTTAAAACTTACTTCCAAACTTATTGTATCATTTTTATATAATCTATGAATACGATTATTAGAAATATAATGACTAAAATCATTTACCATCCCTTCAAACATTGCCCCATCACCTTGTGAGTAAAAACCACTGAAATAACATTTATCGACAACAAATCCATTTTCCAAAGCAATTTCTGTAAACGATTCATATACAGAAGAATACCAATCAAACTCTGTATTAATATCAGATAAGTTACTCAATACTTTTTCTTTTAATTCAGAATTTTCTGCTAACAATAAATCTGAATAATTGTAAACGGTTTTTTCGATTGCTAAAGTTTTCATTATCTTATTTGTTTAAATTGTTGTTATTGTTTCTTTTTCTTATGTTAAAGGTACGAATAAAAATTGATAGTTCCAAATTATTTTATCTTTTTATTTCGATATTTTGACCTTTAATATTTATGTTAAAACTTATCGAATGACTTGGAAATACTGTATTATAATTAAAAAATAAAAGTGTTTCACCATTTGGCATACTAAACTCAAATATTTGTTTACTTTCATCTAACAAAGCATTGAATAAAAAGAATTTATTTGAAACACTCATAATTTGTTCAATATTATCTTGTGGTTGTTTGTTTCTGATTATACAAGATTTATAATCATTCATTGGATAAGGCACTTGAAAAGTTTCTTTCAACATAGCGTGTTTTAATCCTGTTTTGGCATAACCGCTTTTTCCAAAACCATAAACAAAAGGTATTAATATAATATTTTTCATTTCAGTAAGTTTTAAATTGTTTCTTTTCTCAATGACAGTTTCCACGATAATTTGTAGAAATCTGTTTCGACTTTTATTTTTTCTCGTTTAGTCTTGTCAAATTGTTTTCGAGAATTTTTCTTATTACAAATATACGACAAAGTTTTGTTCTTTCCTAATTTTTTGTTCTTTATTTTCAATTAATTTTTTGGTTCAATTCTAAAAACTTTGTCTCCAATTCTTTCAAATTCATAATTAAATGATAACACTTTGAAATTGTTGTAATTAAATTTGTGATTAGTATATTCACCTATTTTAGTAAATTGGGTTATAACGTCACTTTCAATTGAACCGTTTACAATCATTCTATTATATTTTAGAATAGCTTGATTTAATTCTTTAAATAAACCATTTGAACAGAATGAGCTTTTTGTGGTTTCATGTACGGTATATTTTGTGCCGTCTTTGTGAGGATTTTGTATTTCTATCAAATTTACAAAACTTCCATCTTTGAAATTTGTACAAGCAATTAATTTACCTGTTAATGCTTTTTTAGTCAATTGTAAATAACTCATTGGGGTATGTTGTTTAAAATTTTAATCAATTAAATTTGTTACAATATAATCTAAAATGAAATCATTAGGATAATCACTTATTTTCAAATTTACATCAAATTGGAAACAATCAATTTTGTCCATATAGTCACCCGTTAATGTATCAAATATGATAGATGAATTGTATTTATCATCATATTTGAGCGTAAACAAAAAATTGTTAATACTTAATTCAATTTCATCGAATTCGTTCAAAGCATATGCCACATGATAGGCATTTTGAAATAATTGCGTTTTCATAAATATTCTTGTTTAAAATGTTTGTTTCTTATTTTTCTTTAAAAGGTTTGTCGCAAATTTTGTTCTCTTATTTGCGACAAACATTTTGTTTTAAATTTCTTCTTCTTCTTCACATTCCGAAAAATCTAAATCTAAATATTCACAAAGATTTTGATTATCATAACACCATTCAGCAATTGTTTCAACATTTTCTACTAAATCGCTTATGTCAAAATGATTAAAACTATCTACATTACCATATCCGTTTATTTTACAATAGTCGTCGTTCCAAGAATATTCTCCAAAATGGCATCGCTGTAATGCTTCGTAACTATTTGGAAAAAATGTATTAAAAAAATCTTCATCATTGACCCAAATTTCTCCTTCAATTGAATTTTCTGAACAATAAAGATTGTTCAATTGTTTCAAATTTGATTCGTCCATTGATTCAATTTGTTCTATAATTGGTTGTAAGTTCATAATATTTTTGTTTAAAATGTTATTTGTTTCTTTTCTTTAATAAAGGTACGGATAATTTTTGGTTATTGCAAGCGAATTGTAGTTTATTTTTCAAATATTTTATTAATTCAAATTTTTGACAATAAATCTACCGTTTTCAATCAATTTTGTTACACTTTTTTTATTCATACCATCATAATGAACGTACATGAATAAAAATTTGTAAACATTTTTTGCCGTTGTGTTTGAATAATCCCATGCAGGGTCTAAATAAACCGTGTCTCCTTCTTTTCTAACCACAATTGTGTCGTATGACTGTAAAGAAAATGAATTTTCGTCTGCTAATATTAAATGGTTTGGGGCAAATTTTTGAGCTTTCATAATATTTTTTGTTTAAAATTGTTTATTTTTTTCTTTAATAAAGGTATGAATAATTTTTGGTTATTCCAAATTATTTGTAACATTTTTTTTTCTCTTTTATAATCTACCGTTTAATAAAAAATTTTCAACGGCTTCTATTGTCAAATTAGAACAGGTCTCGAAATTGTTACAATTTTCTTGATATGCTTGTATTTTCATATCATTTTGATTATCCAACTGAAAAATATATTTATTCCAATCACATTCAAAATCATCATTTTCACAAATTTTCCAAACATCCATCCAAAGAATAATATCATCGTCCGATATTTGCACACTGAAATTATTTTTGTCCTCTCTATTAATTTGTAAGATTTCCATTTTCTTTATTTGTTTAAAATTGTTTATTTGTTTTCTTATTTCAAAATTACAAAATGATTTTCATATATGCAAGAAATTTGTAACATTTATTTTCTTATTTGTTTCAACATTGCGTATGCCAACACGAACAATAAAAAAATTATGAATAAAATTAAACCGTATTGTAAAAAATAATTTGGTTTAATGTTTGTAACAAATTTGATGCACAACATTGTTACATAAGAGACAGCGGATATTGATAAAAAAGTTTTCATAAATATTGTTTTAATTATTTGAAATAAATTCTAATAATAATGATTCAATATGAACTAAATCGGAATAAATTTCACCATAGTGACCCGAACCATTCAAACGGTCTTGACAATAATTTATATTACGCAAATAATTGTCATAATTTAATTTATCGGATGATGTTAATAATTTCGTATAGGTTAATAAATGAATAGCAAGTGATATTTTATGTTGCAATTCTTTTTCTGATATGTTAATTTGAATGGTCATTTTAGTATGTTGTTTAAATGTTTGATACAAATTTAATTGATTAATAATTAATTTCCAAATATTTTATTAAATTTATTTTAAGAAATAATTTTTTAAAACGTTTGGGGTTTGTGATACAAAGTTCTGAATAATATTTGATATTTGCAACACATTTGTAATATTTATTTTTTGTTAAGTTTGTCGCTAATACTTAAACGGATTAGGCACTCATTAGAAAATTTCGTTTCGGTTTGAATACATAACAAAGGTATATTGAAATAAATTATGGTGCAAACAATTTGTTAAATATTTTTGAAAGTTCTTTATTTTGTACAATTTTTGTAAGTTTTATATAAACTTTTAAAGAATTTTGGTAATTTGTTAGGAAGTTTGGTAAACGTTTTGTAATTTTGAATTGTCATAAGGATATGACGTAAACATTTTAAACGAAAAATTGATATGAAAAATCAAATTACCATTGGCTCAAAAATTGGATTCCAACGTGGCAATCGGTTTGAATGGTGTTTTATTACAGAAATTAAAACAGATTTCTTTCAAATTACCACTAAATCTATTAGAGGACACGTTAATAAATTTGATATGAAAATTTGTGATGTGTTACAATTTGTTAAAGATGGAACGATTAAAATTATTTGTAATAAAAAATTATATTAAAATAATTAATAAAAAATTTG
>ERZ650310.664-NODE-664-length-10230-cov-6.254840_pt1 | contig 10230 bp, 24 predicted proteins | sample MGYA00376246_ERZ650310 | MGnify/ENA primary metagenome ERZ650310 (study PRJEB26733, sample SAMN07839286) | wastewater metagenome | biome: small river; feature: stream; material: water | place: USA: North Carolina | collected 2016-03-01 ...
CGTTCACGACGGCCTTCTCAAGCTCAATGAGTTCTCCGGCCACTCCAATGGCCATATGAAGCAGGTCCATCTTTTCGGGTGTCATTGTGGCCAGTATGGCTTCGCCTGGCTTTCTGAGCCTCATGACCATGTCGCTGAATTCGTTTGGTAGATCCATGCTTGCTCCTTTCGCGTGTTTAAAAGGCGACTCACCGGGCCATGAGCAAGAGAGCTTTCGTGAGAGCCCTGAAGCTTTCCGGTGAGTCGCTTGGTCATCATACCACAACTTCACGTTTAAGGCAAGTCGCCGACTTCCGGGAGATTGCCGAGAGAGCCATTGGGCTTGCGAAGTGGGATGTTAGGGCTGTGCTTGAAGTTTTGCTGGTGCGCATCCGCTCGCATCTCTAATACTTCTATCCTATCCTCCAGCTTATTCACCTTAATTTCCTGCACACCAATGAACACGGCGCTGATGCCAACAATGCATGAGCAAAGAAGAAGCGAGGCCACGCCGGCGTCCCCCTCGACAAACTTGGCACCCATGATTAGGTCCGCAAATCTTCCAATGAAGTACCGCATGGTGCCATACATAAAAACCAAGACAATAAGCGGAAAGAGCCACACCAAGTTAATCGTCATCATCAACTCCTCGATCATCTAAAATTGCTCGCGCCAGAAACATCTCAACGTCGACAACACCGTCTTCGTAATGAACACTCCCGGCAATTTCTCCATCAATCAATACGGTGTGGACCAGTCCGTTTTCCACGATGCTAATCTCCGACTTGCAGTCGTGCCTATTCACATATTCTCCCGGGTCGGTGTACTCCGGCGCGGCCGCATTGAGAATGAGGCTGATTCCGCCAGACACAGCCCGGTCCACGATGGAGTTGAACCTGTCCGTGGCCATCTCGGCATCTACCGGCGGTGGCGAGGTAGCTCCGGTATTGCCGGCCAAAAGCGACTCATGGACCCGCTCGGCCTCGTCGTAAAGGTGCATCTTCCAGTCTTTGTGGTCAGCGTTCCGGATTAGGAAGGATGCATACTTGAACGCCAGTCCTTGATCAGATGAGTGCGAGTTGACTGGCCCTACGCCCTCCCGCATGACTCGCCCCACTGTGCCGCCAAGAGCCAGGACGGCCTGGCATTCGTTCTCAAATCGGCAATTGGTGACGACCACGTTATACCCCTGCCGCAACATTGCTTTGACCCTCGGCATTAGGCTCAAGATCCAGACGTCAGGGTGGATGCACTCCCTTCCACCCTCCGTACCCAATACCTGCAAAAACTTACGGACGGACGGGAACTTCTTGGCTTTCGTCCAACCGTACGTGCCGACTATGCGGTCAAGCTTCCACCAGCGGAGTCGGCCGATGTAAAGGCGAGGATTGACAACTATGGCAAGGAGGCACAGAGAATCGGACCACCCCACCTTAACGTAGTCGTACATGTCTTCCAGGGCGTCCGCAAATTCATCTTTCCCGGACCCGGCGAATCCGCATAGACCAATGAGTTGTGGCATAGTTACCGTGGCTCCACTTCTTCATTGCACACGGGTCCAATGGTGGACCAGTTGGGACGTGGCATTGGGTTTGGGATTTGAGGGGGCATCCCGTGGAATGGATCTGTGAGCGGCGACTGGATGTACTTGTTCAGAACGTCAGAGACCCGCACGCTTTTGTCGAAGATAGCGCCAAGCTGCTCGTACATATCCCTGGCTTCTTCGGGCGTGAGCCTGGACACATCGCCTGAATTTAGGGTGATTTCTAGGATTATCATAAAACCATTGGCTCCACATAAGCGTACAGACCGTCGATAACAATGCCGCATGAGATTGCCGGCTTCCTGGCGAACTTCACCCCATATTCAAACTGAAGCAGGTGCCAGTCTACTCCGCAACCAACAGACATTCCGAAGATTCTCTTATTGTGATTCACAGTCCAGGTGACGCCCGAGCACGAGTGCAAGTGCCCAATAACTGTTGATTGGAAGTTTGTTCTGCTTTGCCCTCTAGCTGCATTCTCACCTTGCGGACCAGTCTCGCCGTGGCTGTAGACAACCCCGTCAATTACATGCTTTGTATATCTTTGGTGAACTTTCCATGTTTTCGGAAGGCTCCAGTAGTCAATTTCATTGCGAATGATGTCAGCAGGAAGCCCGGCCTCCTGAGCGTGCCTGGCAGGCAATAGGTCATGGTTACCAAGAAGCCAGTCAACGCATGGAAACATCTTGGCAAGACGCTTTACCTGAACCCTAGCAAGGTCAACTTCCTGCTGTACTGCGGGGGTTCCGGGGTGCTTGCCGTGGAAGTTAATGGCGTGCCAGTCAATCATGTCGCCAATGTGCACCACCTTATCACATTGCCATGCCCTGTATGTCTGGTGGAGGAAGTCTGGGTAGTCGTCCAGCATTCCAGGGCAGTGAGTGTCGCCGATAATTAAGACTCGATTACTTCTTGCCATCAAGGCCCCCCGTGGTTTTCATTGGAGAGAACTCAAGACCAGCATCTGTGTAGAGTTTGCTGAGTTTTCTTTCGCAGGCTAGCGACACATCCTGGCACATTTCTGCATATCGGCTCCTGATGTATTTTGCTTTCTGAAGAAGGTACTCAGCCCTCGCGTCTTGGATATTGTTGTGTATTTTGTATAGCCATTTCCCCTCAAACCGAAATTGAGAACGAAACCTAGCCCCCGCTCTGACGACACCCATTGGCATCTGGCCTTCCACCTTCGAGCGTTCGTGCATCGCTTTATTGAGCCACATATCAATAAAGACGCACGTATTTGGCGAATATAGAGTCCCGTCACCAATGAAATCTTTGTCAAGCTCTTTCTCGCCACGCCAGTCTTGCTTCATCATCCATGATCTGAATGCCATAAACGACCACCACTCCTTACACACCTCACACCCCTTATAGGTGTAGGCTCGCTTCTGGTAGTTTTCGGAATAGCATCGCTGAAACATGCTCGACCATCGCTTGTAGTACGGGCAGTACTCTCGAACTCCATTAATCACTGGCTTGACGAAGTAGTCGGCGTCATTTACTCCACGTCCGTAGATCAACGCGCCAGCTATCCTGTGCGATAACTTGACATCCCCATCCACAAGTGTCATCAAGATCTCCCGGCGACACGCTGTCGCCTATTCGGTAGTTCCAAGTGCATCAAGCTGCCCGCTTTGTTCTCGCTCCTGCTCTTCGCTCGGGATGTCGGCTTTCTTATCCACGAGCGTGAAGCAGATGAGGACAATAACCATGGCCAGGACGAGCGTGTAGAACAAGCTCGCAATTGCACTTCCTATTACCCTGGCGCGGTTCATTTCCATTCCATAAGATAAGAGGGGCGTCCTTGCCCCTTGAGGAGAGATCGTTCGCTGCCTAGCAGGCGCCCTTGCCTTTTTTCCCGCCCTTTGCGGCTTTGGCTGCAATTGCCTTCTCAATGAACGGAGGCAGTGCCTTGCCGCCCTTCTTAGCTGGGCTTGCTTTAGGGCTTTCTTTCTTCGCTGCTGTTGCTTTCTTGGCCATTCTTCAATTCCTTCGTGTATAGTCTAGTCGGCTCAGCTACCTCGCCTTGCCTTATCCACGGAGTAATGTATCACACGTTGGCATATTCTCAAAATTTATTTAGTGGAATTTTACCAATTAAAATCAAACGGATCTGAAAGCATCCCGTCCATCTGCTTATTCATTTCTGGGCCATTGACAACCCAGGCCACGAGCTTTCCGCCCTCCATCTTGGTCAGCAAGACCTTCTCTCCAAACTGCGTCGCAAATCGCCAGGCAAACTCCGTGGCCTTGAAGCTGTTCTCGTAAATGAAGATTTGGAGTCCGTGCGCCATTATGCGGGTGTCATTGTTTATGGCGCCGACTGCCGCTGTGGACTTATCTATCCTTGCGGACTTATCTACAATTTCAAAGGCCTCCCGACTACTCACCCATCTACTAAATTCATGCTCGGCCGTCTTGAAATTCTTCATGAGGCTGACCACTTCCTGAATGGACATACTTCTTGCGGAGCTATTTGAGTTCATCTACCACCTCCTCCACTTCATCGCCGCAGAACGGGCAATACATGACCTTGGTGTGGATGAGGGATCGCTGCCAGTAAAGGTGGAAGTTGGCATCACAGGAGTCGCATGTCAGCTCGGGATTATTGAAGTCCCCTGTGAGTCTGAGGATGGTCATGATCTTGGTTCTCCGCTATTAAGTTGCTCCGCCACGTCGAGAAGTGTTTCGATATCGCCGTCATCAATGGCTTCCCAGGGCGTGCGCATGCCGAGCCACTCATGCTTGGTGTCCATCCACTCATCAAGCGCTTTCTGTGTGCATACGACGTTTCGCAGCTTCCGGAGAAGCTCGTGTGTTTTTAGCTCTAAGGTGTATGGTGTCATTCCATCACCCATTCAATTAAGGCCTTCATAAACACTTCCCACTCGCGCGTGTTGCTGAATTTGAGTTCCAGGTATTTCAGTTCATACGGCTCTGGATAGCCAACGCTCCAGAACGACCCACGAATTGATGTCCCGAAATCCGTGGTGCTGGAGAAGAATGGGAGGTTCATGAACAATAGAAACCAAAAATAGTGCGATTCGCTCTGTCCGTGGTATTCATACACATTTCGAGTTGTTATGGCCTCGCAGATCTTGAGGCCAGTGACGGCAAACTTCTCCGTGGCGTCGTCGTCGTCCGTGCATAGGCAAAAGATTCGCTCGCCAACGTACGAGAGCTTGGTTGGCTCGTCGCTTCCGCTGTTTTCGAAGTCGGCCTGAATGGCGGCTTTGTACTCTTCCGGTGTCATTTCAATACCCATCATTGCACTCCTTCCACTCATCGCAAACTCCGGCAGGAACGACCACAACCTGCGCCCATGGTCCGGTGGTTTTGCCACAATGATGCGTTCCTGGCATGAAGATGAGTGAGTGTATGCAGTTGGCGCAGCAGGTGATGCTCTGGACTTTATATGTTTCTGGCAGACTCATTTCCATTCTCCTTCGTATCGGCCATTGAATTCTTCCTCATCCACATCGAGCGTATCGATGGCAAAGGCGACCTTATCCTTAAGCTCCGTGATGTATTGCATTAGGTCTTTGATTTGTTCCCTGAGGTCATCTTTTCCCTCGATGTATTTGATTGGAGTAATGGAGTAGACAAAAAGATCCCCCACGCGTCCGCTCCAGTGACCTCCGTTGTTTCGGTAGAATTCCCAGACGACACCACTGCCAGCCTCTTCTCGAAGCTTTTCCGTGCTCTCACTCACGGCCTTTAAGCTTGGGTAGTCATCAATTTCGCTGAATTCTTGTAGTATGTACATCATTCCTCCGGTGTGTGGTGGGTGTCACTGGTGAACCAAATCATGGCTTCTCCACTAAGTCATGCACGATTCCGCTCCATCCGCACTTACACCAGGCTTGATTGCTGTCTTTTGCTGTCCCCAGGCAGCTGAAGCCATTGCCAGCACATGCCACCGCGATACTGTCGCTTCCGCATGCCGGGCACGCAGAGTGGAGCTTTCGGTAGGCGTAATAAATCTCCTGCCTTGTCGGAGGCTCTGGCTCGGGTGGCCCAGAAACCAATACTCCGTTTTTCATGATCCAGATCATTCCGGCCACTTCACAATCTTGAACCCAAGCTCCTTGAGCATCTTCTTCTGCTTGGTCAGGCCGCCAAGATTAGAATTAAGGCAGTGCTCGCTTGATTCGTAAAACCCTTCGGGAACATCATCCAGGCAGTGGTCCGGGATGAAGTGGTACTCCTCCCAGAACTCTCTTGGGGCGATGTGCCACACATCCCTATCGCCGTTATCGAACAACACGGCTATCCACCCAGACCAGTCGACTCCCGGCTGCTCCAGCTCTACTTCAACATGACCAGGCACCAACACTCCTGCTTCATTGCGAAGCATACCCATCCCGATGTATCTGTAGTTTTCAATGATGGCTAGAAGGGTTTCTCGATCCTTGTCATTCTCTGGCTCCATGTACAGCATCGGAACGGAGGGGCCGAGGTCTTTGTGGAACGGGTTTTGTTTCTGCACCAATACTTTCATGGTCCCAGCGCTCGCTTTCGTCTCTTGGTTGCGCCCTTGAGGGTGGCCTCGATGTAATAGTCAGTGGCCGCCGAGGGGGCGAATTTTCTTCTGCTTGTCTTCCCTAAGTGGGCCTGCACAAAGAACCGCATCATTCTGTAGGGGTGAGGATTTGGACTCCTGATCCTCTTCATTTCCGCGATGTATTCTGGGTTGGCCTCATGCTCTGCGATCTTTCTGGCTACACAGGGGAAGCAGACCACCGACTCCGCGTCCTTCTTGAACGTGACCGGGCTGCTGCACCTGTGGCATATCTGCTCGCCGGCCTCATTCTTCATCACGATCAGGGATACCATTTTCATATTCGTCTACCTTCCATCTCCATTTCACCTTTCCTGGACCAATATAATAAAGCTCTGCAAGACCCATTTTTATCGCCTGGGAGTGCACCATATAAAGTTCATACCTGATCCTCCCCTCTGTGTAGCCGCTCCACAGGTAGAGGGCCAGGATGGGAAGGCACGCATACGACAGGAGCCTACTCGCCGCTTCCCTCATCGCCGTTCTCCAGCAGCTCCAATTCCATCCGTGGCTTCTCTACATGCCTCTTCAGGTGCTTTGTCGTGCCGGCCACCCAGATGGCAAGGAGCAGTATCAGGAACAGCAGCGCGATGGCGATCGCTGTCCTGATTGCTTCTCCGGTGTCGTATTCCTGCGTATTCACTATCGCACGCTCGCGTAATACGAAAGCTCGTGGTCGCTCATGGGTGAGGCGCCATTGGCCACAATCCGGAGCGCGTCGAGCAGGTGGACGCACTCAGGAATGCGACCGTTGTCAATTTCACGCATAGCCCGGGCCGCTATCCGCTGTTCGTCCGTGTGCAGTCGCGGCCCAGTGGTCATAATTGACATTGTCGCGCTTGCTTTCAGATTAGCAGGCAGAGACATTGCGGCCTCCGATCACGTCTTGGCAACCAATATTGATGTCGAAACCACAGGCGTCCTCGCCGAACATGACTGGCAGATCCAGGCCAACCAGATCTAGGTGTTCATACACATCATTTACCTCTGCCCCGTTGGCTAGGCACCAGACGGCATCCCCCTGATCCTGGAGCAGTCTTATCCGGTCCACGATCACCGGGTTTGATAAACAACTAAAACCGACACCGACGTTTAACATATTAGTCCTCTCGAAAGTAGCGCTTCCCTTTACCTCTGTCCATTTTCAACTCTTGCTGCAGTTCGGGCTGGGAGAAGTGGTATTCCCTCAGCCCGTCCAGGCATTCCTTACACACGCCCTGCATCATGCCTTCCTTCTTGCAGTGGTGACACTTCCACCACCGTCTCTCGGTTCCATCCAGAATGCTCATTATTCCTCGACACCAAAGGGGCGCGTATCGCCGTAGTCGTTGATGAAGAGCGTCTGCTCAAGGGCTTCCTTGTACGTCATTACCCCGCCCACACCCCCTGGATATATGCCGACATCACAGAACCCCATGGGCCGCCACTTTCCACCAACAGGCCTATTACCTGCATCTGTCCGCGCGAGCCAGTCGTTCTTGAATGGCTCATACTCGGCCGCGTCCTTGAATGGACGGAATGTTGGCTTAGGCGGCTCGAGCTTGCAGGCGTAGGCCAACACTGTGGGTCCCGTGCACTCAGACACTTTGCGTCCCGCATTGAAGGAACGATTCCATGAGTTGTAGTTGGACAAAAAGTAGTCGCCTTCACTGATGGTCTCCTCGCCTTGCATGAGTCGAAAGCCAGGGGGCGGGACGGGTGGCTTCCAGTCCCATCCGGTACACTGCGGGAGGTGGGTGCAGTGGCGGTGGTCGTGCAGGATGACGCCTACGTGATTGACTGCTCGAAACGAAACCATTAGCAGGGAAACGCGTACTCATTACTGCAGGCCCTACCTTTGAAGCCATTGATCCAGTTCGCGGCATCACTAATCGTAGCTCTGGCAAGATGGGTTTTGCAATCGCGCGAGCGGCTGTTGAGGCTGGCGCAGAAGTTCACCTGATAGCTGGCCCTTGCGATTTAGATACACCCCTAGCTGCAACTGGAAAAATCACAAGAACCAATGTTGTGAGCGCCAAGGAAATGCATGCAGCCACAATGCAATCTACTAACTGCGATATTTTCTTTGCAGTAGCTGCAGTAGCTGATTGGGGCATTGCTAAGCCAGCTAAAGAAAAGATCAAACGCCAAGGTAAGCAAGCCCCAAGCTTGGATTTTGTGGCTAACCCAGACATCCTTGCTGATATGGCAAAAGCAGTCAAAACCAAAGGCGGTAAACCACACCCTTATTGCGTTGGCTTTGCAGCTGAATCCACCGATCTTCAACAGCATGTTGAAGAGAAGCGTAAGCGCAAAGGCATTCCGATGGTGATTGGCAATATTGGCCCAGATACTTTTGGTAGCGATCTCAACCAACTCCTCATCATTGACGAGAGTGGCAGCAAGAAAACCGCCAAAGCTGAAAAGCTCCAACTTGCACGTCAGCTCATTCAGCTAGTCGCGAAAAAAATCTAGTCTCACCCAAAACCTATTCCAAATATTTTTATCCCGCTTTAGGAAATTCCATGCAAGAACTTCAAGTCAAAATTCTCGATGAACGTATGCGCGACCAATTACCCGCATATGGAACCCCCGGTAGCGCGGGATTAGATCTGCGCGCCTGCATTGATGAGGCTATTGAAATCGCTCCTGGCCAAACCGTACTCGTGCCAACCGGTCTGGCAATTTATGTAGAAGACCCACGCTATGCGGCGTTTATCCTACCTCGCTCTGGCCTAGGCCATAAGCATGGAATCGTTCTCGGCAATCTAGTGGGATTAATTGATTCCGACTACCAAGGCCAGCTAATGGTCAGCACCTGGAATCGCGGATCTACAGCATTCAAACTCGAACCCATGGAGCGTCTAGCTCAGCTAGTAGTAATGCCAGTCCAACAAGTAGAACTTAAGGTGGTTGAAGAATTCACCGAGAGCAGTCGCGGAGCTGGTGGGTTTGGAAGTACAGGACGTAGCTAATGAGACTCATCAGTCTTCATCAATAAAAAACCACCCGTAGGTGGTTTTTTATTTTCCGCTAAATCTCCTCAACCGGAGCTACATCCGCCTTAGGTCGTTTACCTGGAATCACCGGGGCATCAAACTGCAGCTGAACTTTGCCATCAGCATCGATGTCAACGTCCACATGACCGCCCTGTGCCAGTTTGCCGAATAACAATTCATCAGCGAGCGCTTTGCGCACCGTGTCCTGAATGATGCGTTGCATTGGTCTTGCACCCATGAGTGGATCAAAGCCATGCTTAGCTAAATGCGCACGCAATGCCGGGCTAAATGTGGCATCTACCTTCTTCTCATGGAGCTGCTCCTCCAACTGCATTAAGAACTTATCCACCACGCGCATGATGATGGTTTCATCCAGCGCCTTGAAGGAAACAATCGCATCTAAACGGTTGCGGAACTCTGGTGTAAAGAACTTCTTAATATCAGCCATCTCATCGCCAGACTCACGCGCATTGGTAAAGCCGATGGTGGACTTCTGCATCGCTTCAGCACCAGCATTGGTTGTCATGATGATGATGACGTTACGGAAATCAGTCTTGCGACCATTATTGTCCGTAAGAGTGCCGTGATCCATTACCTGCAAGAGAATATTGAAAATATCTGGATGAGCCTTTTCAATTTCGTCGAGCAAGAGAACACAATGCGGTTTCTTATTAACAGCCTCAGTGAGTAATCCACCCTGATCAAAGCCTACATATCCTGGAGGCGCACCGATTAAGCGACTGACGGCATGACGCTCCATGTACTCAGACATGTCAAAGCGCAGGAGCTCAATACCTAAGATGTAGGCAAGCTGTTTAGCAACCTCAGTCTTACCCACGCCAGTTGGGCCAGAGAATAAGAATGAGCCGATTGGTCTATCGACCTTACCAAGGCCAGCGCGAGTCATCTTGATAGCACTCGCCAAAGCCTCGATTGCAGGGTCCTGACCGAACACTACACTCTTAATATCGCGATCAAGCGTTTGGAGTTTGCTGCGATCATCCACAGTTACAGACTGTGGCGGTATACGAGCGATCTTCGCTACGATCTCCTCAATCTCTGGGCGACCAATCGTTTTCTTCTGCTTAGACTTTGGCAAGATGCGTTGGGCTGCACCAGCCTCATCAATCACATCAATTGCCTTATCTGGCAAATGGCGATCGTTGATA
>ERZ650310.665-NODE-665-length-10218-cov-3.812260_pt1 | contig 10218 bp, 14 predicted proteins | sample MGYA00376246_ERZ650310 | MGnify/ENA primary metagenome ERZ650310 (study PRJEB26733, sample SAMN07839286) | wastewater metagenome | biome: small river; feature: stream; material: water | place: USA: North Carolina | collected 2016-03-01 ...
GACGCTCTTCCGATCTGCCTTTGTGGAGGATGGGATCGAATTTCATATCAGAAATTTTCGTGACGCGCACATCGTGCCCCTGCGCGCGGGCGCCATTCGCATAGGCATCGGCAAGCATTTCTTTTGCAATCTTGGCACTTCCTGTAAAAACTTTAAATGATACCGCAATTTGCTCAATATTAGCAATAGTTGTAAATAGTTGCTTACCAAGTAATAGCATTGGAGCAGTAAAACCAATAGTAAGAGAAGTGCCAATAGAACTAAGATTTGAACCTAATTTTGTCAAAGATTGACTAAATGACTTAACTTTATTTTCATTATTTGACATTGAATCTCCAAGTCCCCTAACTGCTTGTGACGCTTTGTTACAAGCATCCTGCAATTTAGAAGCATCCCCTGTAAATTCTATACTATGTATTACTGTATTGTCAGCCATTACTCTATTGAATTAATCCAATTTTTAACTATATCATCCGAAAGATACTCTTTTTCTTTTGTTTTATAAATTTCTTTTCCTATATCGTCAATCCATAAAGGTAAAATATCTTTTGGTTGTTTAACATCTTTTCCACCCATAGCAGCCAAAGAAGCCCACATTTGGTGTCTAATCATATTAAATTGAAGCGCATTCCTATATTCAAATCCATATTCATATTCAAGGAATTCACCAAAGGTCATTCTTTTCCATTCCCATGGTTTTAATCCAGTTTTATTTATTCTACTTATAATTGAACTCCAACTAATTATTTCTTTTTTTTTACATTAGCGGTTGCAGGAACTTCTAATTCATTTGGTATTAAGTCAGAATCAGCCGAAAAAACAATAGCCAAACTTCAGGGATTAATGGCAATGGGGCAAGGCATTAACGAGCTTGCAGAGATGGGTGATAAGATGAACGACTTTAAATTATCCGTTCTAAAATCATTGCCAGCATTGAACTCAATGAAAGGCGCAATTATGGCCACTGGGATCGGACTTGTTATTGTCGCGGTTGGGCTATTGGCAGCGAATTGGGATAAAGTTACTGAGGCGGTAAATGGAGTAAGCGCGGAGCAAAAAAAGCTATTCGAGACGTCGCAAAAACATACCGAAAAGGAAAAGGAAAAGTTAAAACTAATCGAGGGGCAAGACAATATATATAAGTTACAAGGCAAGTCGGAAACGGCTATATTGAACTTAAAAATTGCTCAGACAAAAGAAGTGATGAACGCGGTGGCGGCTGACATTGCGCACCAAAAAGGCATATTAAGGTCACAGATAGCAGCGAGTGACCGCAATAAGTCAATCTTACAAGGCATACTTAATAGCATGGCACAGCCTATTAAAGGCTTGTTAATTGCTATTGATGCGATCGGTAAGGCATTAGGAAAAAACTTTGGCCTTGCTGAAGGACTCGACAAAAGTATAAGTGATTTATCTTCTTATGTTTTCGACTCGAAAAAAATTGAGGAGGAGGGCAAAAAAAGTATAAAGACTTTAGAGGATACTTATACTGAGATGAAAAATAAGCAGGCAGGATATGTGCTTGCTACTCGTGACTTAGCGGACAAAGAGCGCAAAGATATGGAGGCGAAAAACGCCGAATTAAAAAAGCTCGAAGATCAAAGGCAAGAGGATATGAGTAAGGCATTAAGCGGTCTGTTAAAGCTCAAAAAGAAGCATGATGAAGAGATAGCATTTAAGCCAATGCGAGCCAACGCGACTGAGGATATATATATTCCAAAAATGTCTGACAAGCAAGTGAAAACTGGCGGCGTTTCGGTTCAGATGATGGAGGAGGAGTTTGGTAAAAAAGCGGCGGCAACTGCAAAGTATCATCAGAAAATTGCAAAGATGGAAGCAAAGGCCGCGAAGCAATCAATGGAGCTAGCAGATGCGGTCAATAAGGCCATGAGCAAGGCATTCGCTGACACGGCTATATTGGTTGGTGAAAGCATTGCGAAGATGTTTTCGGGTGGGTTTTCTGCAAAGGATTTTCTATCAGGAATGTTGATGATAGTATCAGACTTCGCGACTCAATTAGGAACGGCTTTTATCGGAATTGCAGCGAGTACAGACGCGTTCAAAGTTGCTCTTGGCGGTATGCCGGGATTGGCCATTGCAATAGGTGTTGGACTTGTTGCAGTAGGTGGTGCGATTAAGGCAGGAGTTTCGAAGATGAGTGAAAGTAAGCCCGGATTTGCGATTGGTTCAAGATATGTTCCATACGATATGACCGCTCAAATTCACAAAGGTGAAATGATTATACCGGCATCAGAAAACCCTTATGCAAATAGCGGTGGCAGAGTAATGCCGGGCGGTGGCGGTGGGGTATTGGCCTTATCGACAAGTTTGAGAGGAAACGATATAAGGATTTCAGCAAAAAAGACGAATAAAACTTATAACAGAATAACAGGGCGTGGCTAATATCAAATATACATCACCAATAAAAACAGGGAAGGGATTAGATTATACTTTTCAGTTGTACGATGCTAACTATAGCGGCGCGGCAACTGAGGTAAGATTATCGCAGGGCGGCTTTGCGCTTACAGAAAATTCAGAAGGTGATGATATAAGCGAGACAATTAAGGCAACGAGTTTGACCGTTGGGCTGTTAGTTGAAGATTCGACAATGGAGGACTATTTAATGTCTTTGATTGATAACGAAGAAAAAACCGTATATATAGTAATTTTAAAAGGCTCCGACTATTATTGGGGCGGCCCGGTGTTGACCGATTTAATCAACATTGAGTCCGCTGCATATCCGTTTGAAGTTCAATTACAAGCGTGTGACTATTTGGGCGTATTAGATAAGATTGATTTTGAGCCGAGTTCGTTTGAGTTATTAACAGCAGGAGGCATCAATTTAGCATCGGTTTTTATAGCTGAAATTTTACGCAAATGTTTTCCATCAGGTGATTACTTTTATATAAATGGTACGACTCTATTCAGTGTCGCAAGTCCACTATATGAGACTCAAACTGACTCGAGTTTGAATATATTTGAAACTACTTATATAGACCCGAAAGCATATACAGACGATTTAGGTGTATATACGTTCACATATAGACAAGTTTTAGAAGATATATTAAATACGTTTGGTTTTAGGTTAAAGTATTCAGATGGCCGATTTAGGTTGGTTGATTGGCGTATGGTTCGATTTTATACGAATTATGAAGAGGTGAGTTTTAATACTATTGGAGCTTTTCGCGAAACGGTCGAGTATAACAACTCACTCGAGTGTACTACCAACCCTGACACGTCTGTTATATTCTTAGAAGATCCTCTAAACGAGTTCGATTCAGCACTGAGCAAAGTACAAGTAACACTTAGAACGAACGCAAATTGTAGAAGGGATTTTGAAGATAATCCTGACCCATTATTTGCCAATTCATATAGTCCTTATTTGGTGCCAAAGATTGCAGGTATTGTGTATCAATCTTATTCAGCATCTACTTACTCAGATTTGCTATTTGGTGGCAATGGTGAGTATCTAAAAATCAAAATTAAGGTCAACGCAAAACAAGAGATTTTCCCAAAAGTAAAATGGTTATATTTTCAGATTTCAGTACTTGCAAGTGCGGTCGAATATAGTTTACAAAACTCCGCATCGCATCCGAATGGCTATGACCCTAACAGAAAACAACCTTCAGATTATGAGTGGGGAACTCCTGCGGTTGATGCTTATGTAATTTTACCGTTCAATGGTTCGCAATATTTAGAATATACAATCTATACACCACCTTTGCCAGGTGCAAGCAATACGATTGTAGCAGATACCGTATTAGTCGCAGTTGGTGGTGATACTACTTATACACGCACCGGATTGGTTTTTACAATAAGCGGTAACGGTGCAATTATCAATCTAAATACTACCGGTTTGGTGGTTAATATGACCGTAACAGGGCCAGGTATTTCGGGCGGCACTTATGTTACCGGAGTATATGCAAATCACGTAACACTCAACAACGGTATTACACCAACCGCAGCAGGTAGTTATTTGTTTGTTGATCCTGCTTTATACCTCGATTCAGGTGACACCGATTATATCAACTTTGAACTCGATATTATATATATTGATACAGTACAAGGTGAAGCGGATAACGAGGGAGTACAATATTTAACCACTAATAACGTAGCAAGGACAGACGAATTATTCTTGCCCGATGTTCATATTGGTGACTTGGTTGGGGGTCAAAGCAAATCAACAATATTCAGCGAAATTTCAGGCGGTGGCGGTGCGACTTATTCAGCAGCGTGGAGAGTTAAAGCAGGGTTTGCAAGTGACACACCACGCGCACTATTACAGAAACTCACTGAAATGTATGCCGGCATCCGGTACAAGCCTTTAAAAAAGTATCAAGGTACTTTATTGGCTAATGCTTACGAGAGCCATATAATGCTAATCTATAATGACCAAGTATTAGTATATAATGGTGGAACTTATACGGCCGAATTTGATGAATGGCAGGGCGAATGGCACGTATTTCAGTACGATGTTGGTGATGTTGAATACGGACAAGATTATACAGGCGTAAAAAATTCAAATAAGGACATTTTAAAAGACGTTTATAAGAATGTTGATGTACCTTTTATTGATGGGAATTTAAAGCGATTGAGCGATGTAATAAGCGGTTTAAATCAACAAGTCGGTATGCTTAATCCAATCATAACTGAGGTAGAAGAAAAGATATTAAATTATACGGCGAGTGACCCACAAGTTACCATCCAAACAACAGGAGCCACACCGACTGCGACCGATGCAAAGAATGGTGATATAGTTTTGTTGCAGGAAAACGGCAAAATATATAAGATGGTTGGCACTACTTGGACACAGCAAATCCAATTTAAACCACTTGCAGCAGAATCACCAAATATAGTCTTTGCAGGGCCATCTTCAGGAGCAGCGGCAATACCAACATTTAGAGCCTTAGTAGCGGCCGACCTTGCAAGCGGAGGGAGTTCGACAAAAATCTTATACGGTGATATGACTTGGGCAGCACCACCTTCAGCACCATATATAAAACAAAACGCAGCCGCAATAACACTCGGAGCAACGACCGCACTTACCACGATGGACACGGTCACAATTCCTGCAAATAGTTTGGCCGTTGGTGATTCGATTGAGATAGCTCATGTATGGAGTTGCAATAGCAATGCCAACACAAAGCAACCGGGTATATATGTAGCAGGTGGAGCAACGCCAGTAACAGCAATCAACGCGCTCACAACTAACTTAGGATTGGTGCACATAGTTTACCTTAAAGTTACTTCATCAACTAATTTGAGAGCAATACGACCAAACACAGGATACGGAACAACAAGCTCCGCAATAGTTAATCAAACAATAGACATCACAACCTCGACAGCGATTGACTTTAAAGGTCAAAAAGCGGTATCAGGTGACACACTTATACTCGAACACTATGCCGTCAAAATCATTAAAAACAGCTAAAATGTACCAAGTAATTGACGAAAATAACGAGGCAAAGTATTACGATAAATTGCCAGTAATTAAGCAAGGTGAACGGCTGTTTATGTTGCAAGACGATGGTACATATTTGGAACTTTCAGAAAATAATGAAACTAAAAAATAATGGACACGAACACAATTATACAAGGTATTATATTACTCGGTGCCGGTGGAATTACGCCGTATCTAATCAAAGTTGAAAGCAGGTTGAAACGACTCGAAACAAAGCAGGAGCAGAGCGATATTGATGGCAAGAAATTAGACCTACTATTCGATAAAATTGCAGAGGTGAAAGAGCTTGTTATGAATGTAAAATCGAGCCTCGAGACTCATGCACGAATAGATAAGATGGAAAAGGATTCTATACTTTCAAAAATTCAGGAACTTAAAAACGAAATAGAGGACAGCATTGATGACAGACTTAAAAACGATTCACAAAAAACTCACAGAAATTGAGCAAGCTGTGATTGAAAATATGCGAAAAAATGAAGAGTTCAAAGCCAAAATATTAGAAATTTTAAACAGCGAAGAACAGCAACGCATAAGGAATCATGGCAATATTTCACAAGGAGAAACAACCAATTAAATATAATAATACAATGAAATCAAATTTTTGGAAAGAAGGTAAATTTACCACAGTTATCGGAGCTGCCTTAGTAGCAGCAGGACAAGCGGCAACGCAATACCCAATTTTATCAAGTGTGCTGACCTGTGTCGGTGGTATGCTGGTGGCATCAAAAGACCCTAAAGTGTTCGTGTAATGGCAGACATTAATAAATATTTTCCAAAGCTCCAAAAGTGGGAGGGCGGTTTTGTAAATCACCCGAATGATCCTGGAGGGGCAACTAAGGGCGGAGTAACTATTGGAACATGGCGGCAGATGGGCTATGATAAAGATGGCGATGGAGATATTGATGCAAACGACATTAAGTTACTCAGCCCAGATGATATAAAATCTGTACTTAAACGCGGCTACTGGGATAGATGGCAGGCAGATAAGCTTATTAACCAATCTGTAGCTGAAAGCTTAGTGGAGTGGGTATGGGGTAGCGGCAAATGGGGCATTGTAATTCCTCAGCGGTTACTTGGCCTTAAACAAGACGGCATTGTAGGTCCGGCCACACTCGCAGCAGTCAATAAAGTTGACCCAAAACTATTTTTTTACGAACTTCAAAAAGCAAAGTTCACATATATAAACGAAATTATTAAGGCCAATCCGAAGTTAGCAGTCTTTAAACAGGGCTGGTTTAATCGGATTAACGACTTTAAATATGAGCTTCCTTAATTATAAGGCGGTCAGTGTGTGGACTGATGATGGGGGAGTGGTATAATTCCACTCCCTTTTTTTAGTTATAGGTAACTGATGCTACTTGATATTGGCCTACACAAGTATCAGTTGCGATAACAGAACCATCACGATATAAGGTAACAATAGCACCCCCAGCAGTCAATGTATATGCAAACATGGTTAATTTGCGTGCCTTATATTCCTCACTCCATTTATACGAATATATGCTACTCGTAATTGTTGTATCGACACGCTCCCCGACTTTATTATAGAATTGAACCCAGCATTTATCAGCGGTGGTTTGAATTTTATATTCAAATTCTGTTTTGTCTTTTTGACAACTGTAAGATAACAGCGCAATCAATGTAAGATAGATTATTTTTTTCATTCGACAAAGGTATAATTATTCTATTCAAAAAAAAAATTGAACTTTTTTGGTTTGATTTTCAGCGAGTTAAGTAAACGGTACAAAACAAAACTTGCACAGTATTTTTAAATAACCGTAGTTTGTCTCATTAACCAGCAAGTAAAAAAATAACCATGTACACACCAACCAGCACAACACCGCTCACAATGGCTCAGATGGAGCAAGAGTTAAACCAAATTGGATTCTTCATTGGCAGCCTATCAGAAGAAGCGGTAAGATACTACTACCGCATCCTAATTTCAGAGGGTAATTGAGGTTTAATAGTTAATAAAAGGCGGTTTGGCCCAACCGTATAAAATGGGCTATTTTTTTAACCCTTACAACCATGACAGAATCAATCGCAGCAGCACTAGCAATTCAAATCAACTTCAACTACTGGAACCAGCCGAAAACTAAAGCAATGTTTTCAACTAAAATCAAATCAAAGAAACACTTTTTTAAAATAATATATAACTAATGTACAAATCACTATTCAGAGCGGCCCGAAAAGGCCATGTAAAACTATTCCAAGACAAGCATTTAGGGGCATATTTAAAGCGCAAAAATGCACAAGGCAAATGGATTTTCTATATCCAACTCCCAGCTAACTTCGACCTAAGAAAAGTATCGTAATGGAATCAAAAGAAATGGCCGAATATCACGCTAAGGCTCAGGAATTATACAACGAATTGAACCGACACGAGGCATACTTGGAAATTCGTATAGCAAAAGCCAAAGAAGCCCAAGATTATGTAAAACTGGCTAAAGCCAATATTGAAGAAATCAAAACCCGAATATCCGAATTGAAAGCACCCGAACAACCTCACCCCGACATACTTGGGGAGGCAATCACTGAGCCGTATGACTTAGCATTTACGCCACTGTCAGAGCTTCGAGTAGGTGATAGTTTTTATAATGAGGCGCGGACAAAAAAATGGGTAGTAATGAGCCAATGGGATAACCTCTTGATGCAAGTAAGAAACGTAGTTGATGGGTATATATGTTATATGCCGCTACATACCAAGACCTACCAGCGCAATATCACCGCGAACAATGATGACTTCATGCAGGAAATGAAAGGCGATTTTACATCGGATGAACTTAAAAACTACCAACCAAAATAATATGAGCAACGAAATTAAACCCGAAAAAACTCACTGGAAAAAATTGACCAATCCTAACTATATAGGGGCGCACGATTTAACACCAGGACAAGAGTTAAAGATTACTATTCAATCCGTTTCAAAGCAGATGATCAAAGGCAACGAGGGTAAGGAGGAGGAGGCAGTAGTCGCAACGATTGTCGGGGCAAAAAAACCGATGATATTGAACAAAACCAATATGAAGATTATATCAAAAGTTTTGGATAGTCCATATATACAAGATTGGAGCGGCAAGAGTATAATTATATATGCTGCTAAAGTTCGCGCATTCGGTGAGATGGTAGAGGCATTAAGGGTAAAAAATCAAAAGGCATGAACTTCGCAGCAGACATATTCGACGAGAGGCGGTACGGTTTAATCACCGGTAGCGCGTGTAGTGTGCTATTCCCTAACAAAGATGCACGAGTAGGACAGATCAGTTACGCTAAAGAATTGGCTCAACAAAAGTTTTTCAAGTTCTATGACGAGCGTTCGACTTGGCAAATGCAGCACGGCCACTTATCGGAATCATTCGCGCTCGTAAACTTTCAGAATTATATAAATCCTAATGCTGAAAATGGTGACTTTAAAATGATTGATGAGTACGGTGGTACTTGTGATTGTCTCTGTCCTGAGTACGGTGTGGACTTCAAATGTCCTACTACTATGGGTACTTGGTTGGACTACTTATATACTGGAATAGATAAGCAGCAATACTACCAATGTCAAATGTATATGTGGCTATTCGATAAACCTAAATGGATAGTAGCAGCGTATTTAATCGAGACGAATTATATGAGCGATAACGGCCTTATATATCCGATTGACGAAGATAAGCGCACCATCACGATTGAAGTAGAACCGATGCCGGACTTTGAATCTGAATTGCGCAAACGTGGCCAATTTGTTATAGATAAGCGCGAGGAGTTTATAGAGCAACTAAAAAAACAATTTAATCAATAAATATATGTCTCAATCATTTTACGGCAGTATCGACTTTACAAAATTAATCGAGCTTGCAAAACAAAAAAACAAGGCTTTTCACAGATCCGATGTGAACGGAAAAATATATGTCGATGTTCAAGTTTTCATCAAAGATGAACCCGATAAATACGGCAACAATTTATCTATAAGAACCTCGTACAAAGGGGCAACAACAGAAGATAAAGTCTATTTTGGTAACTTGAAAAAGTCCGAAAATAACCAGTCCGAAGTTACCCCGACTGATATTCCTGACACGTTCGATTTTTAATCAACCACTCCAATGATAACATTCGTATTAACAGTATTCGCTTGTGGCGTTATATATGTCGCAATCTTAGACCAACTCACTCAATTCGGAAAACCTAAAAAATAATATATATGTCAAGAGTAATAACATTATCACAATCATTTCCTGCTTATCATCCGAAAGCAGGGGAGGAAACTTTTTTTGTTCAAAAGTTTCTAACAGCTAACAGAGTAACAGTTCATTCTAAGCCAAATGAGCCAACACATTTTTATCCAGACCCACAAGATTTATTTGAACTAAATAAGCATTTGTATCATGATTTGGTTTCAAAATTCGTTCGTAAAATTGATGGGTATAGCGATAAATTTGAACCGAAACACCACACTATAAGGAGCGGCAACCGTTGGAAAGTAGGCGATAAATTCAGCCCAAGAGTATGGAGCTGTAAGCCTTATCAATCTAAACAAATAATAATTTCACCTGATTTAGAAGTAAAAAAGGTTTGGGAGTTTGAGATAAAAAATGAATTTGAAGGCGATGGATGGTACAATATGTTTTATATAAATGGTGAATTCCAAAGATGGAACGACTTAGAGAAATTAGCAAAAAACGATGGTCTTATTCTTGAAGATTTAATACATTGGTTTAAGGCAAATGATGGCTATTTTAGTGGTAAAGAATATAAATGTGAATTCAATG
>ERZ650310.666-NODE-666-length-10209-cov-10.965334_pt1 | contig 10209 bp, 6 predicted proteins | sample MGYA00376246_ERZ650310 | MGnify/ENA primary metagenome ERZ650310 (study PRJEB26733, sample SAMN07839286) | wastewater metagenome | biome: small river; feature: stream; material: water | place: USA: North Carolina | collected 2016-03-01 ...
AAAACTCATACGGTACCATTTCTGCCATATCATAGCGAAAACCATCTACTCCTTTAGCTAACCAATATTCGGCAATAGCACGGAATTTTTTCCATGAGCTTGGCACGTCTTTGTCTTTCCAAAAATCAAAATGTTCTTGGCAACTTTTACTTTCAAATCCTGCTGGAAGTGTTGCAAAATCTTTAGTTCCATCAGGGCGAATTCCGTAATTTACTTTTACCGTTTCGTACCAATCGTTTTTATCTGGTTTGGCTAAACGCGAACCATTTCCAGTCCACTTTGCTGGAAATTCTTCAAATTTACCATCAATCAAAGGATTCACTTCCCCATTTAAAGGAGTAATCCCATCAGGCAATTCAAAACGAGTATTAGGAATGTAATAAAAATTATTGTTCTTGTCATATTCTACCAAAACATTATCGTCTGCTCCAAAATCACGTACCCCTTTAGGATTGTTTTTGCCCTCGTATTTACGCGCAACGTGGTTCGGAACAATATCAATAATCAATTTCAAACCAGCTTTGTGCGTACGCGCTATCAAATCTTCAAATTCCTGTAATCTATTGGCTGGATCGACTGCCAAATCAGGATTTACATTGTAATAATCTTTTACGGCATACGGCGAACCTGCTCTTCCTTTTACCACTTCTGGATCATCATTTGAAATTCCATATTTTGTATAATCGCGAATAACGGCATGATGCGGAACTCCAGTATACCAAATATGACTCACCCCTAAATCTTTGATTTCTTTCAAAGCTTTATCTGTAAAATCATTGAACTTCCCTACCCCATTTTCTTCGATGGTTCCCCATGGTGTATTAGTGGTGTTGGTATTTCCAAATAATCGTGTAAAAACTTGATATACTACGGCTTTTTTTGCGGGGATATTGGTCATTTTTTGAGTATTACTTTTTTTAGTATTGGTTTGCGCTCCTGATTGTAAAGAAAAAACTAAAGCGGCAATAAAAAGAATTTGTTTCATAAGATTAGCATTGAAGCGTATTGACAAATATAATTATTTTTAAGACATCGGCAAGAACGACTTTTGTTAGGAATAAAACAGTTCCTTATCAGTTTATAAATATTTCATAAATACCCTTGTGCTTCATACAATTTGATTAATTTTATGCCCAAAATAATTAGACTTGAAAAAACTTCAATTTGCACTCTATTTTGCGTTGTTTTTAGTACTTGCGCCAAAAGCAATTGGGCAGGCTCCTAAGAAAATAATGGTAGAACATTCTGACTTTGCAGATGTAAACCAGGTAGAAATTCCAGATGCATTTTTACTAACTGGAAATGTACGCGTGAATCATGACGGAGTGGTTTTAACCTGTAACAAAGCGTATTATTTTCAAAAAGAAAATTACATCAAAGCCTTTGGAAATGTTCAATTGGTTCAAGGCGATACTCTTTTCTTAAATAGTAAATATGCGGAGTATAGTGGTAATGTAAAAAAAGCATTTGCTACTGGCGATGCTGTAATGAGTTCTCCTGAAGCTACTTTAGTTACAGATACCATCAACTTTGACAGAAATACACAAGAAGTTTTTTACAACACGAAAGGGACAATTACCAACTTACAAAACACCTTAGTCAGTAAGTCGGGTAAATACTTTGTACCCGAGAAAAAATTTCAATTTTTAACCGAAGTAACAATTACTAATCCGACTTACGTCATCAAATCCAATCATTTGGATTATTATAGTAATTCTGGGCATTCTTATTTATTGGGACCTTCCACCATTACAAGCAAGGCCAATTTCATTTATACTGAAAAAGGATTTTACGATACCAAGAAAAACAAAGCCCATTTTCTAAACAAGTCTTACATCAAATACGACGATCGAATTATTAGAGGAGATAGTTTGTATTACGACCGAAATAAAGAATTTGCATCGGCTTCTCGAAATGTAAAAATCACCGACTCCATCAATCGAGGTATTGTCAAAGGGCATTATGCCGAAATGTACAAGAAAAAAGATTCGCTTTTTGTAACCAAAAGAGCTATCGCTATCAACTTTGTTGAAAATGATTCGGTTTATATTCACGGAAAAAAATTAATGGTAACTGGAAAAGAAGGCAACCGAATTATTCGCGCTTTCAATAATGTGCGTTTTTTCAAAAAAGACATGAGTGGCAAATGCGATTCGATACATTCGAGTTCCAAAATAGCACTGACCAAATTAATTGGGAATCCAATACTTTGGAATGGGGAGAGTCAAATTACTGGAGATGTAATGCACCTCATTGGCAACAACACCACTCAAAAACTAGACTCGCTCAAAGTACTCAACAATACGTTTCTCGTCTCTAAAGACACACTTGGAACAGGCTATAATCAAATCAAGGGGCAGAATTTGTTTGGAAAATTTGAGGAAGGTAAATTACATGATGTAGATATCATCAAAAACACCGAAGTCATTTATTATATGCGAAATGACGCACACGAACTCATCGGTATTAATAAAAATAAGAGTAGTAAAATCAATATTTTATTTAATAAAAATGAGGTCGACCAAATTACTTTTTTCACACAAGTGGATGGCGACTTATTTCCCGAAAAAGATTTACCTGAAAACGACAGAAAATTCAAAGGATTTGTTTGGCGAGGCGAAGAACGAATTCAATCCAAAGATGATATTTTTCCTCCTGAAGAGAATGAAGATAATGAAAAAATTGCCCAATTAGCCAAAGCGCAAAAGGACAAAAAAAATGTCCCTATGAAGGTGCGAAAAGAAACTTTGGATTACGATAAAAAGAAGAAAAAATAGCCTTTGAAAAAGCAATTGCAAAAATCAATTACAATGTCAATTTTAAGTGCAATTAAATCATATTAAAGTGAACAACGATTTTATACAATACCAAGCACAAACATCTCCCTATCCTTTAGGAATGGAAGTATCACATGCTGTAGGATCGTACATTTACGATACTAATAACAAACACTATTTGGACTTTGTAGCTGGGGTTTCGGCTTGTTCATTAGGACATCAGCACCCAAGAGTGAATCAAGCGATTAAAGACCAATTGGATTTGTATTCGCATGTGATGGTGTATGGCGAATATTCGCAAAGTCCAGCGGTGGAGTATTGCAAACTGATGGCATCTCTCCTGCCCGCTCCTTTAGATAAAACCTATTTAGTCAATTCAGGGACTGAAGCAATTGAAGGAGCGCTAAAATTAGCACGTCGGGTTACAGGTCGCAGCCAATTGATTTCATGTCATAATGCCTATCATGGCAACACTATGGGTTCGATGAGTGTAATGGGATTTGAAGAACGCAAACAAATTTTTCGCCCTTTAATTCCAGATGTGGAATTCATTACTTTCAATAACGAAGCTGATTTAGAAAAAATAACAACAAAAACAGCGGGTATTTTACTTGAAACTATTCAAGGTGGTGCTGGATTCATCCAACCTGAAAATGATTTTCTTAAAAAAGTTCGCCAACGTTGTGACGAAGTTGGCGCCATGATGATATTAGACGAAATTCAACCCGGTTTTGGACGTACGGGAACACTTTTTGGTTTCCAAAATTACGATGTCGTTCCTGATATTGTGGTGATGGGAAAAGGTATGGGCGGCGGAATGCCTGTAGGTGCATTTACAGCTTCAGCAAGTAGGATGGATTTATTGAGCCACAATCCGAAATTAGGACACATTACCACTTTTGGCGGACATCCTGTCATAGCGGCAGCGTGTTTGGCTACCTTGAAAGAAATTACTGAAACTACGCTGATGGCAGATGCATTAGCCAAAGAAAAACTCTTTCGATCACTCTTGGTACATCCTTTGATAGAAGAAGTTAGAGGAAAAGGATTGATGTTAGCCGCAATGACAAAAAGTGCCGATATTACCAATGAAGTAATTCTGAAATGCCAAGACAAAGGCTTGATTTTATTTTGGTTATTATTTGAAAGTTGCGCTATACGAATTACGCCTCCATTAACTATTTCTGAAGAAGAAATACGAGAAGGATGCGCTATTTTACTAGAAGTACTAGACGAGGTAGCTCAAAAAAAGTAGCCTTATTCAACCTTGCTTTTTGTTAATTAAATTGTTCACAACAATTCTTGCTTTTTCTCGCATAACAATTCTATTTTCCTAATTTTATTTAGGCCAAATTCAAAAACAAAACAGCATGCAATTAAGCAACGAAGAAGAAGATTATAACTTATCTCTTTCCAAATTTGAGTCGATGTTAAAGACCAATAAAGTCTTGTTTTTTGATTCAGAGGAATTTGAAGAAATCATCCTTCACTATATCGACACGGGTAAGACTTCTTTAGCTAAAAAAGCATTGAAATTAGCCTTAGAACAACACCCTAAATCTACCGGATTAAAGCTAGTTCAAGTTGAGATGTTAGTCTACGAAGACAAACTTGACTTGGCCGAAAAAATGCTTAATGAGTTGTATGCAATTGAGCCTAACAACGAAGAAATTTACATCCAAAAGGCCAATATTTGCTCCAAAAGAGATCAACACGAAAAAGCGGTTGAACTCTTAAAAATAGCACTCCAATACACTGATGATTATGCTGACGTCTATAACTTGATTGGTATGGAATACCTTTTTATGGACAATTTAGAAATGGCAAAAGACAGTTTCATCAAATGTTTGGAAGAAGATTTAGAAGATCAATCGGCTCTATATAATGTGGTGTATTGTTTTGAGTTTTTGGACCAAAACAAAGAAGCCATCGACTATTTGAATCAGTACATTGAAAAAAATCCGTATAGCGAAATTGCTTGGCACCAAGTGGGACGTTTACATTACGGATTGAAAGAATACGAAGAAGCCATTCGTGCTTTTAATTATGCTACTTTAATTGATGACGAATTCATGGGTGCTTTTATGGAAAAAGCAAAAGCCTTAGAGCGTTTAAAAAGATACTCAGAAGCGATTGAGAGTTACGAAAGAACCATTGAATTAGATGATGCTACATCGTATGCTTTACTTCGTATTGGAAAATGTCACGAAAGATTAGGCAACACAGCTTTAGCTATCAAATACTACAACCAAACAGTTCATGAAGACCCACTTTTAGACAAAGGTTGGATTGCTATCACGGATTTTTATGTTCGTGAGAAAAACTATCAAAAAGCCTTGTTTTACGTTAACAAAGCCTTAGCAATTGACAACCAAAACCAATTGTATTGGAAACGTTACGCCACTATCAATAAACAAATGAACTTCTTTGAAGAAGCTGAATTTGGCTATCGAAAAGCAGTTGAATTTGGAGACTATCAATTAGACACTTGGTTGTTTTGGGTGGATATCCTTCAATTCTTAGGAGAATTTGATAGTGCCATTCAGACCTTGCTACAAGCCACTGAATATTTTCCAGAAGAAAATGAAATCGAATACCGCCTTGCAGGATTGTACTTTATGGTTCAAGACTCAACCAAAGCCAAATTTCATTTGAGCAATGGCTTGCGTTTGAACTTTGACAACTACATTCTTATTGAGGATTTGTTTCCAATGATTTGGGAAGAAAAAACAGTACAAAACTACATAGCCAAACACAAAAAATAAGCATGACATCTATTAAAAAACGTTTCGGTTTACTGGGCCGAAACATCAATTATTCATTTTCTAGAGGCTATTTTACCGAAAAATTTGAAAAAGAAAAGTTAGCAGGATACACTTACGAAAATTTTGACATTCCTACCATCGAATCTTTTTTGGAAATTATCAAGAATAACGAGCATTTAAGCGGAATGAACGTAACCATTCCGTACAAAGAATCTATAATGCCATTCTTGGATAAATTATCCAAAAAAGCGACTAAAATTGGCGCAGTTAATACAATTAAATTTACTAAAAAAGGTAAACTAAAAGGTTACAACACTGACTATTATGGTTTCCAAAAATCATTAGAACCTTTGCTTGAACCACATCATAAAAAAGCTTTAATTTTAGGTACCGGTGGCGCTTCCAAAGGAGTTGCTTTTGCATTAGAAGAATTAGGAATTGACTATACTTTTGTTTCTAGACAGTCGAGCGAAACCGTTTTGGGTTACAATCAAATTACCGATTTAGTTTTTGACGAATACCAAATTGTAATTAACTCCACTCCTGTGGGAACAAGTCCCAATACTGAGGCCTATCCAGAAATCCCATATGAATTTTTTACCAAAAAACACATTGCGTACGACTTGATTTACAATCCAGCAGAAACTCAATTTTTAAAAAAAGCACAACACCAAGGTGCTAAAACGAAAAACGGATTGGACATGCTTATTTTTCAAGCAGAGAAAGCATGGTCAATTTGGAATAAATAAAATCATACTATACTCCTTTTGTAACATCTCATCTTAGCTCTAATAGACACGACATTCTGTAAAGACAGAGTTTACCGGCACAAATACAGCGGATAGTAGAACACGAGCGAAACGAACAGAAGGAGTAAATAGCTTACAAAAAAAGCACTAATTTTAGCGTAAAACGATGATAAATAAGGGATTTATTTTGTAGTTCAAAAGTGGTTTAGTATCTTTCGACTTGAATAATTTAGCAACCTTACACATTGAAAAAATGTTAGAAGAAAAGAATGATAACCTGCTTAATGCAGATGGAAATGGAACTGATTCTGTAGAATCGACAACAACAGCAGCAGCACCAATTGAAGCGACTGAAATTACTACTGAACCAGTAGCTGAGGCGCCTATTGCCAATGTTAACCAAACTATTATTGAGGCAATTGCCGATACCAATGCCGAGGAAAGCGAAGACGTAAGTTTAAAAGAACGTCACGATATTCCGATGCAAGATTACGATGCTTTATCAATGGAATCACTTGTGGACGAATTAAACACTTTAGTCACTAACGAAAAAGTGTTGTCTATAAAAGACCACGTTGAGGAGATCAAAAAGGCTTTTTTAGCCAAATACAACCACCTTATAGAGGAGAAAAAAGAAGAGTTTCTTGCAGAAAATCAAGATCCAAACGAAGAATTTCAGTACCACTTTCCTCTTAAGTCTAAATTTGATACTATCTATTCTGTTTACAGAAACCATAAAAACGAACACTTCAAAAACTTACAATCAAGTCTGAAAAATAATTTAGAAAATCGTCTTGCTATTGTTGAAGAGTTGAAAGAATTGATTAATCCACAAGCCAACATTAAAGACATCTTAAAACATTTTAATGATTTAAGAGAGCGTTGGAAAAATGCAGGACCAATTCCAAAAGACAAATACAACCACGTTTGGAACAATTATCATTTTCACGTAGAAAATTTTTATGATTATTTACATCTAGATCGTGAAGCGAGAGATATTGATTTCAAACACAATTTAGAGCAAAAACAAAAAATTGTAGCTCGTGTTGAAGAGTTAATTCAAGAAGAAGATATCAATAAAGCGTTCCGTGAATTGCAAGATTTACACCGCATTTGGAAAGAAGAAATCGGACCTGTATCAAGAGAACACCGCGAGGAAATTTGGAACCAATTTAGCGACTTAACCAAGCAAATGCACGACAAACGTGAATTGTTGTTTGAAAAACTTAGAGGTGCTGAAGTTGAAAACCTAGAAAAGAAAAAAGAAATCATTGCTCAAATTGAAGTGTTGGCAACTGAAAAAGTAAATGCCCACGCACAATGGTTAGCTCAAATAGAAAAAGTAGAAGCTTTAAGAGCGGCCTTCTTTGCAGCAGGTAAAGTTCCTGCCGAGGTAAACGAAACCACTTGGACTGCTTTCAAAACGGCAGTTCGTAACTTCAATTCATTTAAGAATTCATTTTACAAAGACATCAAGAAAGATCAAAACGATAACTTGAGTAAGAAACAAGCCTTGGTAGCCAAAGCCAAAGAACTACAAGAAAGTACTGACTTTGCATCTTCTACTCCAATCATGAAACAAATTCAAGAAGAATGGAAAAAAATTGGTCATGTGCCAAGAAAACATTCTGATAAAATTTGGAAAGAATTCAAGGACGCTTGCAATCATTATTTTGACAAATTAAAAGAGCAAAAAAACGAAGAAAACGGTGAAGAAGTAGCTGCTTTTGAAAACAAAAAAGCCTATTTGGAAACCTTAAGAGCATTTCAATTGACAGGTGATCATAAAACCGATTTGGACGGAATTAAATTGCATATTCAAAACTGGAAGGCGTATGGTAAAGTGCCGTTTGCAAGACGTCATATTGAGGGAAAATTCAATAAAATATTAGATGCACTTTTTGAAAAACTAAGTTTGAGTAAAAAAGATTCGGATATGATGCGTTTTGCTAATCGTATGGATCAATTGTCTGAAAGCAATGATAGCCGTAAACTAGAAAGTGAAAAAATCTTCTTAATTCGTAAAATTGAAGAAGTTCAAAATGAAATATTCCAATTAGAGAATAACATTCAATTTTTTACCAATACTAAAAATGCCAAAAAAGAAAATTCAATTGTGTTAGAAGTTCGAAAAAACATCGCCATACACAAAGAAAGCTTGGAAGTGTGGAAAGAAAAATTGAAACAATTACGAAACCTAAAACAGGAATAGTTTTTACCCTTACACCAACAACCTCAATTCAAAAGATTGAGGTTTTTTTTATGTAAAAAAAATAGCTAGGCTGATATTTATCATTTTAATTCGTTGAAAGTCGGCTTACTTTTGACATTCAAATGATGCATCATGACTAATTCGCTATTACAAAAATACAATGTTCCCGGCCCTAGATACACGAGCTATCCTACAGTTCCGTATTGGAATGAGCGTGATTTTACTTATGTAATTTGGTTAGAAACACTCCGAAAATCATTTATCGAGAGTAATTCAACCGAAGGTATCAGTTTGTATATTCATTTGCCATTTTGCGAAAGCATGTGTACTTTTTGCGGATGCAATAAACGCATTACCAAGAACCACGAAGTAGAACATCCTTACATTCAAGCGATTTTGAAAGAATGGGCTTTGTATTGTGACATTCTTGGCGAAAGACCGAATATTAAAGAAATTCATTTGGGCGGAGGAACTCCAACTTTCTTCTCTTCTGAAAACTTAGAAGCTTTAATCCTTGGGATTTTGGCGAAAGCCGATAAAGCTCCTGATTATGAATTTAGTTTTGAAGGACATCCTAACAACACTACTAGAGAACAATTACAGCAACTCTATGATTTAGGTTTTAGACGCGTGAGTTTTGGCGTTCAAGATTATTCAGAAAAAGTACAGAAAGCCATTCATCGTATTCAACCGTTTTTGAATGTTGCTAAAGTCACTTTATGGGCAAGAGAAATTGGTTATACTTCCATAGGACACGATATCATTTTTGGTCTACCTTTTCAAGAAAAAGAAGATGTAATTGACACTATTGAAAAAACCAAATCGTTACAACCCGACCGATTGGCGTTTTACAGCTATGCACACGTGCCTTGGATAAAAGGAAATGGACAACGTGGATTCAATGACGAGGATATCCCAAAAGACGATAAAAAAAGAGAATTATACGAAACAGGGAAGCAATTACTTTATGAAAACGACTATCACGAAATTGGGATGGATCATTTTGCTTTGACCTCTGATAGTTTATTCCAATCCTTTGAAGTAGGTAAACTTCACCGCAATTTTATGGGATATAGTTCCTCTAAAACTCAATTAATGATTGGACTAGGCGTTTCTTCCATAAGTGATAGTTGGTATAGTTTTGCGCAAAATGTAAAAACAATAGAAGAGTATTACCAAATTTTAGATACTAATCAAATCCCTGTTTTTAGAGGTCATTTATTGACCGATGAAGATTTAACTATTAGAAGACATATTCTGAATTTAATGTGCCAATTTGAAACCACTTGGAGCAATAAAAAAGATTACTTTAATGAGATTCCTGAAATTGTATTGCAATTGAAAGAAATGGAAAAAGATGGTTTAGTTCATTTTATACCGAATGGTATTCAAGTAACAGAGGCAGGTAAACCTTTTGTTCGGAATATCTGCATGGCATTTGATTTGCTATTAAAACGAAAAGCTCCTGACACCGCATTATTTTCGATGACTATTTAGGGTAACAAAAAAGCACACTATTCAGTGTGCTTTTTTGTTGTAGCTAGCTGTTAACTAACTTTTAATTATCGAAACTAATTCATCTTTCATAAATAGTAGATTTGCCTTTAGCTGATGTAACTGCTCATCTGTAACAGTTTCTACTCCTGTATTGATTCGGTGAATTTCATGTTCTAACTCGTGATACTCATCAAATACTTTTCTGAAAT
>ERZ650310.667-NODE-667-length-10206-cov-7.355433_pt1 | contig 10206 bp, 9 predicted proteins | sample MGYA00376246_ERZ650310 | MGnify/ENA primary metagenome ERZ650310 (study PRJEB26733, sample SAMN07839286) | wastewater metagenome | biome: small river; feature: stream; material: water | place: USA: North Carolina | collected 2016-03-01 ...
ATACTTGCCACCCTTGCCGCCGATGGTGTTCTCACGCATCTCCACCATACCTTCATCAATAAAGACATCCAAGATGCCGGTATTGGTGAAATCCAATAAGGTAGTAAATAAGGTCAAACTAGCAGCTGGATGCTCATCACGCGCCGCTAACACTGCCAATGCGGAGGTAGTTAATGTGCCACCAACGCAGAATCCCAAGATATTGATTTGCTTGGTGTCGCCAATATCTTTAACCACTTCAATCGCTTTAATGACGCCCTTACCAACGTAATCATCCCAGCTGACCTCCGCCATGGAGGCATCTGGATTTTTCCAAGACACCAAGAATACGGTGTGACCCTGGCTCACCATATGTCGAACTACAGAGTTATCTGGCTGCAAATCCAGGATGTAGTATTTATTGATGCAAGGCGGCACCATTAAATATGGTCGCTCGAATACTTGCTCGGTTAATGGTGTGTATTGAATTAATTCAAAGAGATCATTGCGAAACACCACATGACCCTCTGTTGTGGCAATATTTTTTCCCACCTCAAAAGCAGACTCATCTGTTTGAGAGACCTTGCCTTTTTTCATGTCTCCCAATAAGTTCACAATCCCTTTTTGAATAGACTGTCCTTGGGAGCTGATGATGCTCTCCAGAACTTCTGGGTTAGTTGCAATAAAGTTAGATGGCGAAAGCGCATCAATCATCTGCTCTGTTGTGAACAGAATTTTCTGTTTAGACTTTTCGTCTGTTTCTACAGCTTTGGCTAAGGCCATTAAATGCTTAGAGTTCAGCAAGTAAGTTGCCGCAATCACTTTGCTCCATGAAGAGTGCCATGCCTTTCCAGCAAAACGGCGATCTTTCACTTCAATCGCTTCAGGATTGGTTGCGATGTGCGCTAGTTCAGTGAAATATTCTTTTTGAATTTCAGATAAACGCTCTGGCGGAATTAGCGCCATATGGTGCGGCGCCAAAGATGGCGTTGCACCGGTATTCATGCCTGCAAACATAGTAGTCTCTTCGATTAATTAGAGACATTCTCACCCCTTAAGCACTATAGGGTTATACGCAATAACCCTAGCCCTAGAGAGAATCTAGTAGTTACCCTCATAGAATGGAGTGTTAATTATTTTGCAATCCAGATAGCCGAAGCAAATCTACCTGTTTGACCATCACGTCGGTATGAGAAAAACTGCTCACTATCTCTCACGGTGCAGTATTGGCCACCAAATATTGATGTCACTCCACAGGCTTGCAGACGATCGCTAGCCAAACGATAAATATCAGCTAAAAATTTTCCAGATTTATCAGCAATGGGCTGAAATGCATGCTCTGAAAAAGGCAATTCTGAATCTCTAAATGCCTTCACAACATCCTCGCCCACTTCAAATGATGCCGGTCCAATTGATGGACCTAGCCAGACTAGTAAATCAGAAGCTGAGCTTTCTTTGGATAGGCGGAGCATTTCAGCGACGGTGTTTTCCAAAACTCCGGAGCAAAGCCCTCTCCACCCTGCATGGGCTGCACCAACTACCGTCCCTTTTGAATTAGTAAACAACGCTGGCAAACAATCAGCGGTCATGATCACTAAAGCCTCGTTCGCGATATTGGTGACTGATGCATCAGCATCGATCACATCGCCAGGCTTTGCTTTACGTGTTTCAGGTGTGCTTACTACCGTGCTATGTGTTTGCTTTAGCCATAGAGGTTTGCTAGGTAATGCCTTGGCGAAGATTGCTCTATTTGCCAATACATCTTCAATTTGATCGCCGACATGATCACCCAGGTTTAAAGAGTCGTATGGGTGTTTGCTAACACCACCAGCTCGCGTACTTACTAGTGTTTGTATAGATGATGGAGCAGGCCACTGAGGATTTATAAAGCTCATACTTATGCTTCATTCTGTATAGAAGCTAGGACCACAGCCTCTTTGGGCAGGACTTCCTCGCTCATCTCTAATTGCGGCAGCAAATCTAGTATGTCTTGTGGAGGAAGACGGAACCAAGTCATCAATTCATTTTTTACTGGATGCTGAAGACTTAATGCAAAAGCATGCAAAGCCTGACGACTAAATTGAATATCTTTTGCTACTCCTGGTGTTTTTTTGCGATAGACAGGATCGCCCACTAATGGAAAACCCAGCGACTCTAGGTGAACTCGAATTTGATGAGTGCGTCCAGTTTCCAGGCGACACTCCAACAGGGTTACTGCAGACTCTTTTACCAACCCTTTAGCTAAACGACGAAACAAAGTTGCGGCGGGCTTACCTTGGGGGCTACCTGCAGCCATTTTGAGGCGATCACGCTGGTCACGACCAACGGAAGCCAAAACCTTACCTTGACTTGGTGCATCCCCCCAAACCCATGCCAAATAGCGACGCCCTACCGTTCTATCTTGCAATTGGCGAACTAAGGAGGTTTGTGCCAGAGATGTTCTTGCAACCACCATCAAGCCTGACGTATCTTTATCTAGGCGGTGGACAATTCCTGCCCTGGGAAGCATCTTTAACTCCGGAAAGTGATAAAGGAGCCCATTTAGCAAAGTGCCAGACCAGTTGCCGGCAGCTGGGTGAACCACTAAACCAGGGGGTTTATTGATCACAATGATGTCTTCATCCTCATAAACTACGTCTAAGGGGATATTTTCTGGGCTAAATGCAAATTGTTCGGGCATTTCCTGCGGAAATACCTTAATACTCTCGCCACCCCTAAGGAGATAGCGGGCTTTGGTGACCTTTCCATCGACCATGACAGCCCCTGCCTCAACCCAAGCCTTGAGACGATTCCGCGAATAATCCGGTAAAGAGCCCGCCAGCACCTTATCCAAGCGCTCGCCAGCCATCTCCGAAGGTATTTCTAGGGAGATGAAATCCTCATCATCGATATAATCAATGGGATTCGAATCAGGAGTTTGCGGCAATGCCACGCTTAGAGAGCCTTTCAGTTATGTCCGACGTAATATCAGACGCCAGTTTAAGGCTTGCTGGGAATTCTTCCACACAAAAGATGGGTCGCAATTTAAGTAGTATGCCGATCGCCCTACTTTTAGCCTTACTTTTTGCATTGACTCTCCTGAGTGGTTGCGCAGGTAGCGACGGCAATAAAGACGATACCGATATTTGGTCAGAGGCAAAACTTTATTCAGAAGCGACAGATAAGTTAAATGACGCTGACTTTGCGAAGTGCGGAAAATACTTTGAGAAGCTTGAGGCTCGCTTTCCATTTGGACCATATTCTCAACAAGCGCAAATTAATGCCGCTTATTGCTATTGGAAAGCACAGGAACAAACTCAAGCGCTCGTAGCCATTGATCGTTTTATTAAATTACATCAAGGTAGCCCTAACCTCGATTACGCCTATTACCTAAAAGGTCTCATTACCTTTAATGATGACTTGGGATGGCTGGGTAAATTTACTGGACAAGATCTGAGTGAACGTGATCCTAAAGCAGCTAAAGAAGCATTTGAATCGTTCAAGGTAGTTGTTGAACGTTTCCCCAATAGCAAATATGCGCCGGACGCATTGGATCGTATGCGCTATATCGTTAACTCCCTGGCTGAAGCGGATGTCATCGTAGCGCGTTATTACTACCAGCGCGGCGCCTATTTGGCTGCTGCCAATCGCGCTCAACTGGTCATTCGAGATTACGACCGCGCACCCGCTGTTGAAGAGGCGCTTTACATTTTGACTAAGTCATATGAAAAACTGGGCATGACTCAGTTGAGTAACGACTCTGCTCGAGTATTTAAACTGAACTTCCCAGATAGTGAGATGATGCTAACTGGTCAACGCGTTAAAAAACAGCGTAGCTGGTGGCAGTTCTGGAATAAGTAATACACGTACATTGTGTACATAGTAAAAATCCTCCGTACTGGAGGATTTTTTATTTAATAGCCACAGGTACTCTTGGCGCTACGGCACAGAGCAATTCGTAACCTATCGTGTCGCTCATTTGCGCAACATCATCCACTGGAACTCTGTCGCCCCATAGCTGAACAGAGGTGCCAATGTTTGCAATAGGCGCTTTGCGCAAATCAATCGCCAACATGTCCATGGAAACTCTTCCCACCAAAGGACAAATAACTCCTTCTTTACCTTGGGCGACCCAAACTGGTGTGCCATCTTTGGCATGCCGCGGATATCCATCTGCGTAACCACAAGCTACGATACCTACGCGCATAGCTTCTGTTGCTTCATAGCGACCACCATATCCCACGCGATCACCCTTCTGAAGGTCCTGAATATCAATAATTTCACTGTGTAACTGCATAACCGCTTGTAGATTGGCATGCTCAATATCGGCATGCAGTCCTGTTGGTGAAGCACCATAAAGCATGATGCCGGGGCGGACCCAATCTCCCAATGCATTTCGATGCCACAAAATGGCCGCTGAATTGGCTAGCGAAGTAGAGCCCTCTAACCCTTCAATAGTTTGGTTAAACAGCTCTTGCTGAGCACCAACTGTTGGAGATTGATCAACTTGATCCGCATTAGCAAAATGAGTCATGTGGTGCATGTGATAGCCAGCAGCATGCAAACGGTGAAATGCCGTTCTGTAGGCATCGGGCTTGAACCCCAAACGGTTCATGCCGGTATTCATCTTGAGAAAGACATTAAATGGCTTATGGTTTTTGGCTTTAAAACGCTCAAGCCATTCAACTTGGGCTTCGCAGTGAACCACCAAATCACAGGCTAACTCCTCTGCAAGGCTTAGCTCATTTTCATGAAAAAAGCCTTCTAAAAGCAGTATTCGACCCTTCCAGCCATGCTGACGCAACCATGTTGCATCCTGAATATCCAATAGAGCAAAGCCATCTGTAGAAGCAAGCCCCCTCAGGGCTGCATCAAAGCAATGGCCATAAGCGCGAGCCTTAATAACCGACCAGATCTTGGACTCTGGCGCCAATTCTCGAACTCGGTTTAAATTATGCTGAAAGGCGGCAGTATGAATAGAGGCCAAAATTGGTCTATTAATCAGGCCGTTAGCTGAATCACCCATAATCACCCCTCCTTTCATGTTTTAATTGTAGTAATGACTAGATTGTACGAATGAACCGTAGCTTTTACATCATTATGGCGGCGCAATTTTTTTCGTCGCTTGCTGATAATGCTCTCCTGATAGCGGCTATCGCCCTCTTGGCCCAGCTCCACGCTCCGGCCTGGATGACGCCTTTGCTCAAATTGTTCTTTGTGCTGTCCTATGTGCTCTTGGCGGCATTTGTGGGCGCTTTTGCTGATTCCCGCCCTAAGGGCAACGTCATGTTCATCACAAACACGATTAAGTTCGTCGGTTGCGTGGCCATGCTCTTTGGAAGCCATCCTTTGCTCTCATATGCCATTGTTGGCCTGGGGGCGGCAGCCTACTCACCTGCAAAATACGGAATTTTGACTGAACTGCTTCCACCCGAAAAATTGGTTGCCGCCAACGGCTGGATTGAGGGCTTAACGGTTGGATCCATTATTTTGGGCACGGTTTTGGGTGGTGTTCTTATTAGCAGCACAGTCTCCCAAAGTTTGCTTGCCTTAGACATGCCGACTTTTGAAACCGGCATTGATACACCAGCCGAATCGGCAATCATGATCATCATGATGATTTATGTTGTTGCAGCGCTGATTAACTTAAAGATTCCAGATACTGGCGCACGATACGTATCTCAAAAAACAAATCCAATTGAATTGGTAAAAGATTTCGCTATTTGCTTTAAAACACTTTGGAATGATCGTCTTGGTCAAATCTCCTTAGCAGTTACCACTTTATTCTGGGGTGCCGGTGCCACTCTGCAATTTATTGTGATTAAGTGGGCCCAAGTAGCCCTGCATATGAATTTGTCTCAGGGCGCCATTTTGCAGGCGATCTCTGCCGTAGGCGTAGCAGGTGGCGCCGTCTATGCAGCATGGCGTATACCGCTGCGTAAATCTTTGGATGTGCTGCCTTATGGCATTGCGATGGGTTTAGTCGTCTGCGTAATGGCGGTCTATAACTCTGATTTACTGCCTAATACGAGCATTTTTAGTTTTGGTAAGTTTGACGTTACCCTCAATTTGTTGCCAGCTTATTTCTTATTAATTTTGGTAGGCTGGTTAGCGGGTTACTTTGTTGTACCAATGAACGCACTACTGCAACATCGCGGACACGTTTTAATGTCGGCGGGTCACTCCATTGCTGTACAGAACTTTAACGAAAATATTTCAGTATTGATGATGCTATTAATCTACTCACTACTCATTTGGTTAGATGTGCCAATTCAAATAGTGATCGTTGGGTTTGGTGTAGCGGTGAGTTTGATTATGTGGCTGGTTATCAAGCGTCACGCCAGAAACCAAGCGGAGTATGACTCCATGCATCTTATCGGAGAGCATAAGCACTAAGCTTATCTCCCGGCAGTGTTTAAATGTTTTGTAGCACCGATCGCGCCATCAACAAATCCTGCCAAAGCATGGCCTTCTCTTTTGGTTTTGTGAGTACCTGATTTAATTCAAAAGAAGCAATCACCGGAATTTCTTCATCATTACCAGTGTTTAGCGCAAGCACGGTTTCGCGCAACTGCGGCAACGGATCTCTTTCACCGGTAATCTTTTGAGCTACTGGCCCACCAAATGCCACCGCTACCACTGGAGAATCTGGAATTGACAGTTGCCCTAGATTTTCTGCTGGAGTTTTCCAGGACCACTCATTCTTAGCCAAACCAAGCACTCGAATGAGGTTTTGAAACAAAATTTTGGCATCGCCCTGGGGTTCATTCCCAAAAAACCACCACATGCCATTACTCACTCTTGGCGAGGCTTGCGTCTCTTGCGGGGCGGCCTGAGAACTTGCTGCAACTGACGCTTCGGGCAGAGCTTGGATCGCATCACGAGATGTCCACTCGGTGATGCCCATTTCTTTTAAGAAGCTTGAATTATTGCTCATGCCTCTAGCTTAATCGATTTAGCCAATACCAGAGCGTCTTCTCGTCCACCAGTTTCTGGACTTGCAGGGTAATAATTTTTACGAATGCCAATTTGCTCGTAACCCAATTTTTGATAAAGGGCTAAAGCTGCTTCATTGGTTGGCCTTACTTCCAGAATGATGCGCGGCATTTTTTGCTGGAAAGCTACACCCTCTATAGCGGCCATCATTCGTTGCCCCAGACCTAGCTTACGTAAATGTGGGGAGACTGTGATGTTAAGGAGGTGCAATTCATCTACAGCAGGAAACAATATGCAATAAGCCCAAAGAACTGCCGGATCCAAATAGGAACCCTTCACCACTTGGTCTGCTTGTGGTCGAATGCAATAAGCCCAATGTCCTGCTGCGAGAGAGTCTGAAAAGTTGCCTTTTGTCCAGGGATGAACATGAGAAACAGATTCGATCTTCAGAACATCGTCTAAGTCAGCTTGCTGCATTGGTAAGAAGGAAAGCTCTGCAGCACCTTGGGCTGTTGTGCGATCCGACATTAGCTTTTGCCCTCTTCCCGCTCAGCGGTAGTAAATGCCACCTTATCACGCACGTATAGAGGCTCTAGTTGCCGAACCTCGCACTGCACTCCATCTTGAAGAGACTGCTGTGCACATTTCAAAATACCCAATGCGGAAATGGAAACATCTGGATCAATTGAACCGGTGAATTGCGGTAAGCGTTGGCTATAGGCATTTAAAGCGCTGCCAGCAAGCAATTGCACCCCATCTAAATTCAGATCTTCTGGCTTGGTCAGATGAATATCACCAATACGCTTTGGCAAGCGGTTGTCTTCAATATCATATGAGGCCCAATAAACCTCTTCCATCCGGGCATCAATCGCAATCATTAAATGCTGAGGATGAGAGGATTTGAAAACTGCTGAATCTAAGAGTTGCGCGGCGATAGCATCAAGGCTACATACCGGAACTACCGGAATGTTTTGCGATACAGCCAAGCCCTGTACTGCGGCTACACCTAAACGTACGCCAGTAAATGCACCAGGACCGATACCTACAGCAATCGCATCAAGGTCATTAAGGGAAGCTTTTGCGTCGCTTAAGAGCGACTCAATCCAAGGCAATAACAATTGGCTAGCACCGGCTGTGACGGCTTCATGCCTGAATTGCACTGCCTGACCCTCTAACGATAAAGCCACCGAACACCATGCTGAGGAGGTGTCGATGGCTAATATATTTGCCAATTTAAATCCCGTTAATTTGCTGACCAGTCCAAATTATGAACTTAATCCTGCAATAACTTCTGGAGGGGCCTGAACTAGCTCAATAAGCACCCCTTCACCACTAATTGGGAACTCGTCATTTCCTTTTGGGTGAACAAAGGTAATGTCATAGCCTGCCGCCCCCTTGCGAATGCCGCCAGGTGCAAAACGTAGTCCATTGGCAGAGAGCCATTCAACCGCTTTGGGCAAGTCATCCACCCATAAACCAATATGATTTAGGGGTGTTTGATGAACTGCTGGCTTCTTTTCAATATCGAATGGCTGCATGAGATCCACTTCAATCTCATGCGCGCCTTTACCGATTGCACAGATATCTTCATCCACGTTCTCACGCTCAGAGACAAAAGTACTCTTGTATTCGAAGCCCAGCATATCAACCCATAATTTCTTGAGTCGATCTTTGTTCTCACCACCAATAGCGATTTGCTGAATACCTAAAATTTTGAATGGCTTAGCGCTCATAGTCATCAACTTTCTTATTCAAAGCGGATGATCAACTGATCAACCGCTAAGCTATCACCCTCTTTAGCGCAAATTTCAGCCACCACACCATCTTGAACAGCTGATAGCGTGTTTTCCATTTTCATCGCTTCGATGGATGCTAATTTCTGACCAGCAGTAACTGCCTCACCCACTTTGACAGCAATCTTCGTTAAAAGTCCTGGCATTGGAGACATCACCAACTTGGAGGTATCTGGTGGTAACTTGACTGGCATACGACGCTGTAGTTCGGCACCTAATGGGCTTAGCACCATGCACTCGTAATGAACACCATCGAGAATCAACACATATCGCACGCCACGACGCTCAACTTGTGCTGTGATCTTGTGGGTACCATTAATAGTAGCGTTCAGACAAATTTGACCCGGACGCCATTCGCTTACGATGTCATAACGACTTACGCCATCAGCTTCTTCGATATATACGGAATAAACCCCATCTTTAAGCTCAACTCGAATTGGCACCTCAACTGGGTCGTTCATAGAGCCCGCTTTTTTACCGGTGACAACTACAAACTTCTTACCAATGATCATTTCATGGCCAGCTAATTGACCATCAATCATTTGAATATGCTCAAGATAGCGATAGCGCATAAATGCAGCCAATGCAGCTAAGCGCTTGGCATCAACAGGCTGTACTGAATCCTTCTTAAATCCTTCTGGATACTCTTCTGCAATAAAGCCGGTTGTAAAGTCGCCATTTACAAAGCGCGGATGCTGCAGCAAAGCAGCCTGAAAAGGAATGTTTGAGTGAATTCCGCGAATAACGAAATCATTCAGTGCTGCACGCATTTTTTCAATCGCCTCTGTACGATCCTTGCCATGAACGATCAACTTAGCGATCATGGAGTCGTAGTACATCGGAATCTCACCACCCTCATAAACACCCGTATCCACGCGAACACCATTCACTGACTCTGGTGGACGGTATTTAACGAGGCGACCTGTTGAAGGCAGGAAATTACGGAATGGGTCATCGGCGTTAATACGGCACTCCATAGACCAACCGTCAAGCTTCACATCTTCTTGTTTAAATGCCAGCTTCTCGCCAGCAGCAACACGAATCATTTGCTCAACCAAATCAAGGCCAGTAATGCTTTCGGTCACTGGATGCTCAACCTGCAAGCGGGTATTCATTTCAAGGAAGTAGAAAGACTTATCCTTGCCAACCACGAACTCCACAGTTCCTGCAGATTGGTAATTAACAGCTTTAGCTAATGCAACAGCTTGTTCACCCATGGCTTTACGTGTAGCCGGATCGATAAAAGGAGACGGAGCCTCTTCGATGACCTTTTGATGACGACGTTGGATTGAACAATCACGCTCATTGAGGTAAACCACATTGCCATGAGAATCACCCAAAACCTGAATCTCAATATGGCGCGGACCTTCGACAAACTTTTCAATAAAGATACGGTCATCACCGAAGCTATTCATCGCCTCTGTTTTACAAGCAGCAAAACCTTCAGCAGCTTCCTTGTCATTGAATGCAACGCGCAGACCCTTACCGCCACCACCTGCTGATGCTTTAATCATGACCG
>ERZ650310.670-NODE-670-length-10201-cov-6.138971_pt1 | contig 10201 bp, 15 predicted proteins | sample MGYA00376246_ERZ650310 | MGnify/ENA primary metagenome ERZ650310 (study PRJEB26733, sample SAMN07839286) | wastewater metagenome | biome: small river; feature: stream; material: water | place: USA: North Carolina | collected 2016-03-01 ...
CCACCTGCAGGATCTATGAAAAGTAACATATTCCCACCTTGAACTTTATGTTCTGCCATTTTACTTTGTTTTTATGTTATGAAATTACGAAAATATCTTGTTTAAAAATCAATATACGTGAAATAAATACTTTTCCTCCTAATTCTCCCATCCTATCTGTCCTATCTGTTTGCAGACTTAAATTCATCATTTGCAGTCCAAATGATGAAAGGTCAAGCACAGAAGTAGATGTAGGCTTAATAGCCTCTAGAATGCTTCCTACGGTAGTATTTAATGTTTTGCTATTATTGTATTTGTATTCCCATGAATGTACAGATAATTGTACAGTTAAGCTTACATCAGAAGAATTATCTGTAGATGTTTCTGTAGAAGTAGCATCAGATATTACACAGTAAATCTTATCTTTTAAATCATCCGGTTCCTCACCTTCGTAAACAGGGATAGACAGTCCATCGACTATCTGATAGTAAGCTGTTAATATTGCTGTATTGACATCTTTCATTATTACTTAAATATAGCTTTTATATCTTGCATTAACAAAGGTAAGTTTTTATTCACTGATGGATAAAGAAATGGTCTTGGCCTTATTCCATTAATAAGTATTGACCTTGCTATTGGATAAGCTGCTTTCTTATCTATGCCTTTACTTCTGCACCATTGCATAATATTTAAAAGCATATCCTTAAAACTACCTCCTGTTCTACCTTTAAAAGTATTAGCATAAGATGCCCAATCACCAGGCAAACTTCCTACATAACTTGCTGCATATTTTCTCGTTCCAAACTCAATGTAAGCTGCATACTTTGCAGAAGCAACTACTGAAGCACTCCCAACACCATAATCAGGATGAATTGAATTAAGAAGCATCCCTTCATTAGAACTATTTGTACTTACTAACATCTTAGCATCTCTTGATGTTCTATCTGCCCAATCATTTAATGAAGCTTGAATATCATCCTGTGCAGTTTTAGCATAGCTATTAAATTTTGCCATCACTGCTTCAAGTCCTTCTGCTTTGACTGTTATCATGGTGCTGTTGGATAAATTCTTATTTCAAAAGAAGCATTCTCTAAAACTGAATCAGATAATGTTGCTGTTTGTAATGAATATAAAAATAATTGTGTAGATGAACTATACACTAATTGATAGGAATAATCACTTAACTGATTCACTAAATTATTGCCTACATAAACCCATAACTGATACTGGACAAATATTGCTACATCTGAATTAATCTCATACTGACCATCTGTGATATAAGCTGTAGTTAATGTTGCACCTGTATTATTCTCAAATATTGTCAGCACTGGTGCAGAACCACCATTTTGATTAATAGTACCTATTATCTTCGTATATGGTTGTACGAAAGTACCTAAGTCTGCCATTGAAGCCTTACCTTCATCTTGGAATGGTCTAAGCATTGGAACTAAGTCTGTAGACTCTAATATCCCCAAGTCTGGTAGCTGATTGTATGGTATTGATAATGGCATATTAGTAGTATAATATTGTAGCTACCTCATTAGGTTCGAATGCTGTTCCCCATGTAAAAGTACCTGTTGAAGCATTATATTTTACTTCCTTACCTACAGGAGTACCCGAAGTTATTACTAAGTATTGAATGCCATCTTTGAAAGCACCAAAAACAGACTTTCCAACTAATCCATTGTATGTGAAATCAACTTCACCACCAATGGCAATGTAGTTATATACTTTTATATTTCCTGTATCCATTGGAGCATCTGAATTAATTGATTCATCAATTTTTGTTACTTGTAATAATTCCCATGTCTTAAATCCCTCAGCTTTTATCTGTATAGAATTAATCTTATAGAACTGACTCTCATACTCTACAACATCATTACTTCGTGTCGGTCTTTCTATCTCATACCTCATCACTATTACATTATCATAAGACCATTGAGTCTGTTGATAGCTTTGTGCTGATGATCCTGTTCTATCTTGTACCTCTGCCCACTTTGACCATGAACCAGTAAGCACTGCAACAAGTCCACCGAACTCATTCTTAGCTGTCGTATATCTATTTATGTTTACTCTGCTGTCTAATTTATACACGCTTATAAAAGTTTAGTAAGACCTTAGCTATTGGTGAAATATCATCGGTACCTATTGCCCTATTGTCATACAAATAATATATCTGATTCAATAAGGCAGTTTTAAGGCTTTCCGGTAATTGAATATATCCTGTTTGATAGTCAACAGTGATATCATTTTCTTTTGGTGTAAGTATTCTCTTAAACTCATTGCCTGATAATGTATAACCACTATCTAAAACAAGTATATCCCCTTTCCAATTAGTCACCTGGTTAATTGCTCCAGTAGGACCATAAGGAAGATATATCCCACCATTACAATTATCAAGTATAGCAACGGCTGAATGTTCCACGAATCCAACTCCAGTAAAAGCCTCACATTGTTGCCTTGCAGCTGTGATTAAAGCTATCAATAAATCATCATCTGTACCGATATCTATCTTACAGAAATTCTTAGCCTCTGTAAGTGTTACTGGTTCATCAATGACTGTATCATTGAACTGGAAGTCTAAGACTGAATTGTAAGAAACCATAATTTATATAATTTAAAAAAGCCTCCTCCATAAGGAGGAGGCCTTCATTATCTACATCCCATACACAACACTTAATTAGTCGATATAGTAGATCGCAGAAGCAGGTAACATCAAGTTAATCTCTTCTTGACACTCTATACGAGCAGTGATTTTGTTAGTTACGAAGTTATCTCCGTCTTCCATTGCAAACTGAACATTTAATCCTTCAGTCTCAACTCTTTCACAATAATCAGCATCTATTACAAGTACATTACCTGCAACTGCCCATGAAGCAGCAATTACTGGAGTACCACTGATTGCAAGTGAACCATTAGCTACAGAACTAATACCTGCAGCACCAGGATAATAACCATTAGTCAACAATACTTTGTTGATAGCAGCTAAAGTAAGTGGATGAACTATTGCAAAAGAAGCACTGAAATTTGCAGCATTTTGGTTAGCTATCAAATCCATGATTATTTCAACGATGTTTGCACCTGTACTTGTATTAACACCAGTTGCAGCTCCTGAAACAGTTGTGAAGAAAGCACTGTTTTCAGCTTTGTAAAAATCACGAGTCATAATACGAGGAAGAGTACCTTGCATGTATGGTAATTGCTTAGCCATTTGCTTAGTAAATCTGCTCACACCTGCGATGTAATTTTCAACAACTTTGATTTCAGTGAAATCGTAATCAACTAATGCTTTTGGATCTCCTTCAGTTTGTTTAGCTATAGTACCAGTTGCACCAGTCTCACGATATTGAACATAAAGTCCAGTAGGAGATACAGTTGTAGGAACCAAATCTCTAAAGTTAATCTTCTGAGCAGGTTTGATTGCTTGACGAGCAGAATAAGATGCTGTACCGTCTCCTGTTAAATTATCAGTTAAAGTCATGTCCTTAACTTCTTTCATATCAATCTTAACTGACTGACCTTTCTTAAGTGTTTCTAATGCAGCTGCATTTTCTTTTAACCCTGCTGCAAATACTTCACCAAATGAATTATTTTCCATAGTAGAATCTTTTTTGCTTGTTTTTACTCTTGTTTGTAGCAAATCAAATCCTTTCAATAAAGAAACTTGATCAGCTTTTAATGTGTTGAATTCTTCAGTGATTGCTTTTACAGCTTCAGCTGAATCATTGTTAGTCAAAGATGAAATCTTAGCATCTAATTCAGTTACTGCTGCTTTTAACTGCTCAGCTATTTCTCCTTTGGTTTTTTCGTTGATTGATACTTCAAGGGTACTTTTTAATCCTTCAAGCTCAGTCATTAATAACGCTTTATCCATTTTTATAATTTTATTTTATGATTGAATTCACGAATAACATCAATAATACTTTCTGATGGCTGATTAGTTTGCACTGGATCAGTATTACTCTTTATATCTAAGATGAATTGTGCTAATTGTTTTGAATGCAATAACAACATCTGAATAGTATCATCTGTTGCATCTGTTTTACGGCAGAACTTCTCAATGGCTGCCTGTTGTTTAATTATTCTTTCCACCTCAATCTCACTCTTTAAAGATGTAATTGGTGTAAGTGGATTTGCTCCCCATGCTGTAAGAGAACTACCCTCATATAACTTTATCTCAGTAATCTCAAACTGCCCTGCAGATGGATTACGAAGATAGCTTTCATAGGATTGGATTTGATTCCTCTTAATTATTTTAAACCCTATAGAATGCTCTGTGATTAATCCACTCTCAATCATCTTGATGAAATCTTCTCCACCTTCATGACTGCCTATCTGTGATTCATAAGCTAATCCATAACTATCTTCAGTCAATGATAATAACTTGCCTAACGGTTGTGATGGTTCGTGATTCATAAGATGTTTAATTCTCGGCAATGCAGAATTAGGTCCTTGCTCAGATATTGTCTTAGCAAAAGCACCTGGTCTGATTATATCTCCATCTGAATCCACGTTATTAAACTTGCTGAAGTATCCTGTCACAATTCCTTGTTTAGGATTCATGTCCATGATCTCTGCACTTAATACTTCTGTCTTAATATTGAATATTTCTCCCACGATATAAAGTTAACTTATTTCATTAATAATATAAAAAAATATTTACCTCCTAATTATTCTTCCTGAAGCATCTCTTTTTGCTTGAAAAGCCACTGTACATCTACAGTTGATAACCTCACTACCTGGTACCTTTAAACCATTAGGCTGAAACCTTGCTCCCGGTTGCATCATCTGCACATCAATATAACCACCACCTTTGAACTTAGCCTTGAAGTCAAAAGGTACATCTATTGGCAATGTTGTGCCATCAATCATCTTATGGTTATGTCTTGTCCTCTTATCTTTCACTGCTATCCATATCTTCTCCATCACATTGCCACTCTGCTGAGCATATATCATTGCTGCACCATTGGCAGCTGTTACAGTCTCTGTTCTTGCTATCCTTCTTGCTCTCATAGCATTGAACTCAGGATTAGTTAGTAAGCTCTTAACAATATCATCAATAGAAGCTCCAGTCTCAGCAGCAAGACTCAACACATCAGCTATAATCTCTCTGCTATATGCTGTCATAAGCTCAGCATCATTCATAAGATTAATGCCATAGTACTGTCTCATCAGCCTTACTATCTCCTCATTAAATCCCATCTGTCCTATAGCTTTCTTAGTCTGTATCCTTGTGATGTTTGCCCATGCTGGTCCTACCTTTAGATATAACTCATTCAACACTGCCCACAATGGATAGGAAGGAATGGCCATAACATCTTTAGTCTTTATGTATGCTTGTAATTGTATGTGCAATGCTTTCACAAACTTCTTCTCAAAGTACTTCTCATACTTCTGTTGGAACCTGTTCCACTTATACCACTGTTGATTCTGTTCCTGTTGTGTCATATAATCTTTGTGATAGTAACTTCTTTACTTTATCTTTCTTCCATTCGTTCTGCTGCCTCTTTCTTGGACATGATGGATCAGGCAGATGCTCCAACATTAAGAACAATATCTTCTTTTCAATAATGCTCACTACCTCCTCAATACTTTTACCATCCATTACTCACCTGGTGCTATGACATCAGGTACTGCCCCTAAGTCAGTTAACAATATCTTACCACTGTCAATCAATATCTGATTCATCAATGGTTCATCCAACTCCTCAAAGTCTTGTATGTCTCTCTTCTCGTTTGGTGTAATCCACCACATAGCAGATAATGCATCAGCTTGAAGCTTCATGTCTGATTGTAATGCAGGTATCTCTGATAAGTCTATCTCTATCGTTCTCTTTACTCCATCATTGTACATTGGCAGAATGCTGTTGATTAATGCATCTCTAAATAGATAGATGTTAGGAAGGATAGAATTAGTGTACAACATCTTCTCAGCTGCTGATACATTGTTAAATGTAGAACTATCCTGATTGTTTAGCAATACCTCTGGTAACTTGTATGCATTGCAAAGCTTAGTAAAATCCACCCCACTAAGTGTTGATACATCTAAGTCTGCTAATGATAATCCCATCTGTAAATATCCCATCTCTCCTGCTGCAAAGTATGGTGCCCCTTTGTTGCTGCTGTTCCTTAGATAACTTGCAAAGTCATTCTTTCTCTGCCCCAAAGACTCTATAGCAAAGTCACTCTTCTCATATACAATACCTGGTACTCCACCATTTTGCATTTGTGCTACTGATGCATCCATACCGGCATTCAGTCTTGTTAGTCTCTTACTCAATACCTGTAATGGACTCAACCCTCTCCATCTTAGACCATTAACCACTAACGGATTAAAGTATTTAATGTGGATGATTTCCTCTGTGCTGAATGTACCATCAAAACCCATATCAAAGTACTTGTATCCTATCACTCTTTGTGGGAAGCTATCACTGATAATCACAGTCATATTCTGGCTGTTCAATGTATGCAGTGTAATCTTACCTGCATTAGGCCCAAGCTCCAATATTTCTTTGTAGAGGAACAACTCACCAGTGATATACAAAAGTGAGTAGTACTTTATCTTCTCCTCGTAAGTTATGCTATCCAAGAACTCCACAAACTTATCCTGTTCTGATAGATCCTGCATAGCCTTACTTCTGTAATACTTTCCCTGAATACTTTGCTGACCATGTTTCCTGAATGACTTCATAGAAGTATCATCCACAACTTCATAGCCATACATCTTAATCCTTGCAGCTGTATCTGCCAATAGACTAATGATAGAGTATACATCATCTACAGTTGTATAAGTGTTGATGTTCTCAATCGTTTGCCATGTTGGATATATGCTAGTAGTAGCATTGATAACCATTCCTAAGTTTTGTCCTTGTAAAGCTTTAACCTGTTTCTGCAGGTTAGTAATCATCTTCGTAGTACCGAAGAATCTATCAAATAGTGCCATATGCAAATACCATTTTAGGTTTTAACTCAAATATTTCCCTCATCATAAACATGTCCATGAGATCGGGAGAATCTCCATTCAACTTAATCTTCATCTCATCCTTGCTGATAATCTTTAGCTTACCATCCATGTCCACCTTATCCCTCTTAATTGCCTTCCTCTCAAACATAAACCTCTGCCTCACTGTCATTGAACTATCATACATCTTATCTGCCACCTTCTTATTTATCTTCATCAACCCACTCATAACCCTATCACCTGTACGATAATAGCATTGTGTCTTTAGGTTAAAGTAATTCTCTTTTATAAGTCTGCCACTGGTCTCATCCTTTACTGCCATTGCACCTGAGCCTCCATTGAATGGTACAGCTCCTCTAATGAAACCATCGACATAACTTCCTACACCGTCTGCATCGTAACAAATATACCGATTTTCTACGGAATACTTCTTAGCCATATTAGCAATTAATTCTATCACCTGCTTACCATCACTCTTATCCATTATCTCTACATCACAAAGCTCCATCCCTTCCCAATATCCTACCACTAACTTATTGCTTCCCTTCATGGCTATATCTGCTGTGATATATCTACCCTCATTATTCACTCCCTTTAGATTCTCAAACATACCCATGAATGGATCATGCTCATACACATCATTCGGACTGTTGCTTATCTTCCATCTGCCCTCCAGTAATTGCCTCCTCGTATCCTCATCTTGACTTAACAGATTACCAGGATAAGATGGATCATTCTCCAATCCCTTCTTATTGTCGTAGATAGAACCCGAAACAAAGGTAATAGACTTAATAAAGTCTTTAGCCTTCAGTCCACTTGCCTCTATCATTGGTGCAATGATATGCTCACTCTTCTCATATACTTCCTCATAGCTGTCACCCCATATGTAATTCTCACCGTACTTTATGAAGTATCTTAGCTTACCTCTTCTCTCCAATATTGGAAAGCCTGTATCTGTATCTATCCACCAACTTATAAGCTTAAATACCCAGCTCTCAGGATCAGGATTACATGTTGCTCTCACATATGGTCTTACTCCACAATCACTCCTGTTCCTTGACAGCAGGTAAAAGAACATAGACTCAGTGAAATGAGTAAGCTCATCGAATCCTAAGAATGGTATCTGTGAACCTTGCCAGTCATACTTATTCTTCTCATACTCCAAATGCCTAAAAGATATCTTTGCTCCTGATGGAAACTTCCAGTCTAATGATGATTCCCTTGCCTCTGCATTGACCAATCTATATAGCTTCATCGATGTATCCCATAGGCCACCCTCATTACGTATCTGTACAGATGTCCTCCTAAAGATTACTCCTCCGAAGTTTGGTACTGCAATATGTCTTAATGGATCCAGTAGCAATGCAAATGTCTTACCAACAAATGCAGCTGCACCACCTATCACAATATCTGCAGGTGATGACAATGCTATCTGCTGATAGCCTACCTGTGGTTGTATGTATGAGTAGTTAATCAATTAACTGATGGTGTATGTGTATCTATGTTGATGTCGTTATCCCTACCATTGTCCGGTAGCTGTATTATCTGCACCGTCTCCATCACACCATTCACATCCATCTCCATGAACTCCTTTGGATTACCTATGGCATGGCCCCATGCAAATTTAACCAGTGCAGGTTCCTTGCTTAATAGCAAATGTTTTAGTCCATCAACAATACTGCCATATGTCTCCTCCACAGCTTGAAGTGCTAAGTTTCTTATATGAAGCTCCTCAGTTTTAGTCTTACGACCTGCTCCTGGTCTTGCTCCTCCCATTTTTCCCATGCTGAATTTTTCTTGGTTATTCACTACTAAGTTACAATTATTTTACTAACTACAACAAATACCACAACTTATTAAAGGGTAAATTTGTAGAATGAAAGCCACCCTATTCCTATGTTTAACCCTTTATTCTTATGTCATCAATGCTCAATGCAAAGATGTTTATGGGAGTAAAATAGATTGCCCTACTGCTCAAGATTCACTCGTAGTTTATAACAATGCATTAAAAGTAGTAGACTTCTATGATAACAATCCAAGCTATAAGATTACAGGTACTGAGGAACTAACCAATGTAGAACAGGTGAGAGATGTATTTGAATCACTCATCACAGCTCGTAGAATGTTTACCATTATCAGAAGAGAGATAGCCAACATGAAGCCTGATAAGTTTTCTGTGGGTAAGGTAAGCAGCAGGTATAAGGACATATCTTACTCGGAGTATTATCAATCTATTGATGAATACAGGTTCTATCAAAGGGAACTGGAAAATCAGATTATTAATGCCACTGCACATATGCCAATATATGATACCAGGATAAACCCTATCCTAGTAAATACTTACAAATGTCAAGATACCAGCTCCATTTACTTTGGTGATTTAGTTAACATTCCTCTTTACGTACCAGTGACAGTAAAGCCTGTAGGAATGCTTACTGAGACTGAAGTGATACTTAGGAATAAGATACTGCATTTGCCAATGCCTACAAAGCACATGGTTAAAAGAGACAGCACAAATTATGTTGTGATTAATGATACTATAAAACAATTAGTTAACTACAAGCCATTGCACAAAGGAGTAGCTATCTACTTTTATAACGCCTATGGTTCTGCATCAGTAATAGGCTTCATGACCAATCATAAATTCATAAAATTAAGACATGAACAATACCCTGATTATGCTGTACAGAAATTTGCTAGGGATCTACTGGAGGATGATAAGCTTCTTGATTCATATCTTAGGTTAAAGTTTGGTGCATACTACGAAGGAATCACTCCTTAATCTCAATCATGGACCTAAGATAACCACCTATCTCATAAGCTAAGACATTACTTTCTTCTATTGCTTGAAGAATATCATCTGCTTCAATAGTTAATTCTATTGTGATTATGTATTTATTAGCCACTCGTATAGTTTTGAATTTTTAATCATACAGTAAGCTTGAGACTTACCATACCCATGCATATCCATAAAGTCTTCAAAGGTATATAAATCACCTGTTGCTTTATCAATTACTTTACCATCTCTTTTTAACATTGGTCTATGCTTACCATTAACTCTAGCCACTTCCTCATCATTGCAGAATATCTTAAAGAGTATTTTCCTTCCTTCAAACATATTAATGAGCTGAGCTATAATATCTGCATGAGGAGTATTAATGGTGATACACTTGTAAGTAAGCTTCATTCCTGGTGCATAAACCTTATAAATTCTTTTATCATTCATAATCTACGGATTGATTTTTTGCTTTTCTCTATATAT
>ERZ650310.672-NODE-672-length-10191-cov-9.573500_pt1 | contig 10191 bp, 7 predicted proteins | sample MGYA00376246_ERZ650310 | MGnify/ENA primary metagenome ERZ650310 (study PRJEB26733, sample SAMN07839286) | wastewater metagenome | biome: small river; feature: stream; material: water | place: USA: North Carolina | collected 2016-03-01 ...
CATATACCATATCCATCGCTGCTTTACCAACAGAGTTCATTGCCAAAGCAGAGAAAACTACTGGAATCATCCCTCCAACGAATAACATTGCTAAAACGGGTGCTTTGAAAATATTGATTCCGTCAATTCCTGTAAAAGTTACATAAGCAGCAAACAATGCTAAAGAAGTTAAGGCTGCAGAAGCAATCGCAAATCCTTTTCCAGTTGCAGCTGTAGTATTACCTACTGAATCCAAAATGTCGGTACGAGTACGCACCTCTTTTGGTAATTCACTCATTTCAGCAATACCTCCTGCATTGTCAGAAATAGGACCGAAAGCATCAATTGCTAATTGCATTGCAGTTGTAGCCATCATAGCCGAAGCTGCTAAAGCAACCCCGTAGAAACCTGCAAAAGCATACGAAGACCAAATTGCGGCAGCAAACAAAATTACGGTTGGAAACGTAGAAATCATTCCCGTAGCCAAACCTGCAATTACGTTAGTTCCAGCACCTGTAGACGATTTTTGAACAATTGCCAAAACTGGTTTTGTTCCTAATCCTGTATAATATTCGGTTACAGATGAAATAGCTCCACCTACAATCAAACCTACAATAGTAGCATAGAAAACACGCATAGAAGAAATGTCTTTCAATCCTTCACCGTAGAATTCCATTTTCATTGTTGCAGGCAACATATATTGTACTAAGAAATAACAAGCAACCAAAGTCAATGCAATAGAAACCCAGTTTCCAATGTTCAAGGCTTTTTGTACTTGTGCTTCTTTAGCATCATCACTAGAAATTTTCACTAACATCGTTCCGATGATTGAGAACAAAATTCCGAAACCAGCGATAGCCATTGGTAATAAAATAGGTCCGATTCCGCCAAAAGCATCTTCGATTTTACCACCCATATCTTTAATCACATAATTTCCAAGAACCATAGCGGCCAATACGGTTGCCACATACGACCCAAATAAATCGGCTCCCATTCCGGCAACGTCACCCACATTATCACCTACGTTATCAGCAATAGTAGCTGGATTACGCGGATCATCCTCTGGAATTCCAGCTTCTACTTTACCCACTAAATCAGCACCTACATCGGCTGCTTTGGTATAAATACCTCCACCCACACGTGCAAACAAAGCAATTGACTCAGCACCTAATGAGAAGCCGGCTAATGTTTCTAATACTTTAGTCATGTCTTCCGACGAAGTCCAAGCACCATTCATAAAAATTTGGAAGAAAATAATAAAGAAACCTGTCAATCCTAAAACAGCCAAACCAGCAACTCCCAATCCCATCACCGTTCCACCACCAAAAGAAACTTTCAAGGCTTGAGGCAAACTAGTACGAGCGGCTTGCGTAGTTCTAACATTAGTTTTAGTGGCAATTTTCATTCCCATATTTCCTGCTAAAGCAGAGAAGAAGGCACCAAAAACAAAGGCAACTACAATTAATATATGTGTGGTAGGAACTATAAATGATATCCCCGCCAAAACGGCACTGGCGCCAATCACGAAGAAAGTCAATAATCGATATTCTGCTTTAAGGAAAGCTAAGGCACCTTCGTAAATATAATCTGAAATCTCTTTCATCTTACCATCTCCAGCGTCTTGTTTTAGCACCCAAGCTCTTTTAACCGCCATGAACAAAAGTCCAATAATCGCCATTACTATTGGCAAATAAATCATAAATGCATTCATAAAAAATAATTTTGGTTTTAATTAATAATTCATTGATAACGAACGAATTTAAACAAAAAAGCAATACTCTTTACAGAATATTGCTTTTTTTATAAGATTAACTAAAAAAATTATTTAATGCTAAATAAGTTTTTTGGTTTGTTTTCAATAGCATCAAAACGTTCCGTACATTCTTTAATGATGGCAAATGCTTCGTTCACGTCTCCCCAACCTTCTACATCTACTTGTTTGTTTTCTAAATCTTTGTACACTTGGAAAAAATGCTCAATTTCTTTAATTAAGTGCGGATTTACATCACTTAAATCATTTAATGAATTCCAAATTGGATCAGAAACCGGAACGCAAATTACTTTCTCGTCTGGTCCTTTATCATCTGCCATATGGAAAACACCAATTGGTTTTACTTCCATTACGCAACCCGGAAAAGTAGGCTCGTTGATCAATACCAAAACATCTAATGGGTCACCATCTAAAGCTAAAGTTTCAGGAATAAAACCATAATCAGCTGGGTACATCATAGAAGAGAATAACATTCTGTCAAAACGCATTCTTCTAATTTTAAAATCGTATTCGTATTTGTTTCTACTTCCTCTTGGTATTTCGATTAAGACATCGAACGTTTTTAATTTGTCTGCAGTCATTGTAATTGTTGTATTTTTCTTTTTTTAATTTGGTGCAAAAGTACGGAAACATAGCGTTTTGACAATAAAACTAAGGGATAAAAAAATGTTTTTTTAACATCAATTTGCCAATATTTAAATTTTACCCCTTTTTTTGAGGTAATAATGCCAAATGATAAAGGATGCAACTGTTCGAAAGGGTTTCCAATTGGAAGAAATAGCAAGCATTTCTTCATCCGATTGACAATTATACAATTCAATTAAGGTGTTTTTAATAGCGATGTCCCCAAGAGGAATAATATCTTGCGATTGCATACAAAACATTAAATAAACATCTATACTCCAATTGCCAACTCCTTTGATTTGAATTAATTCATTTCGAATCTGCTGTTCTGATTTCATTGGGAGTGAAGAGAAATCCAATTCCTTACTTATAACTCTTTGGGCTAAATCTTTTAAATAGAGGGTTTTTTGTCTGGATATGCCACAAGTTCTTAAATCTTCATCTGTAGCATTAGAAATATTAAATGGATCTACTTTGCCAACCAAATTAACTAGCTTTTCATAAGCTGCTTTGGCAGAGGCAATAGAAACTTGTTGTTCCAAGATAATGTGACACATGGAGGCAAATCCTTCTTCTCTTTTTTGAATTATTGGGAGACCAAAATCAGCAATTATAGTTTTTAAAACCTCATCTTTTTGGGACAAAAAAGAAATTGATTCTTGCATCAAATAAAAATTTAAACTAGGCTTGTTTTGAAATTAAAAATGAAATCCAAAAGCCCCTTTAATAGCAAACTTAGTAGCGTCTGGAGTATTTAGATAATTGCCTCTCCATGAAAAATCAATACGAAATACTTTAAATATATTACCAATACCGGCACTGTATTCCCAATACCCATTTTCGGGAGCATTGTAGGCTAATCCAGATGCATTAATAGCTCTATTGGCATTGGAGATGGATCCATACACTCCTCTAATCCCAACAATTTCACGCCAATTTAATTTTCGCATAAAAGGAATGCGTGCAAAGATTCTACCGTTAAAGTTATGATCCCATTTCAACGTGGCATATTGGTCGCTAATGAATTCATAAAAATTCAAATTACTAAAGGTATTTTCGATCGTGAAATAGGTTTGGTTTCCTGGAATCACACTCATCAATCCTAATGGAATCGTTCCGAAAGTTTTACCTAATTCCATGGTAATATTGGTTCGTCCCAATGGACCAATAATAATTGGCTGCTTGTAAAATAATTGCAACTTCTCGTACTTGAAATCACTATTTAACACCCCTTTAAAACCATGACTGTAGTTGATAAAAAAACGGCTGTAGGGATTGTCTACTACGTCTCTTTCTACACCAAAACCAATGGTTTTTCGATTGGGCATATATTCTATTTGAATATTTGCTTCCGATTGTTTTACCTCACTTTGAATAGTGGTTCTCGAGGCGTTTGTATAATAATCCAAACTGAAGGTAGGTGAGGCCGATACCAAAGTTCGGTGCGAAATCCCTAATTGGAAAATTAAGTTTTTTACGGGTTCTATTTCAACTGCTATATTGGACAAATTTATATTGGTCAATTTCCCATTACTCCCAGTAGTAAATAAAGCGGAGGAAGCAAAACTTCGTCCCATCACATCGTTTGTGGTAGTTAAGCTTGCGCCAATTTGCTCAATATCGCGTCTATTCCCTCCGGAGATAATGATCCTATTTTTCTTATCTACCATCCACTTTCCAGAAAGCCCATATTTGAATTTATGATCGTCCGTTCCGTAGGCTGTAAAAGCTTGAATTCGCCAAGGGTCATTTGGACCAAAATAGGTTCTCCCTCCAACACGTAAGCGAACACCTTCTACTTCATTGAACCCTAAGGAAGAAAAGATAGGTCCGTAATCAAAATTCTTGAACTCGACATAACCACTGCCTAAAATGGAAACCAAATTGTACATCTGTTTGAACTTTTTGACCGTTTGAAGGGTATCGAGCATTTTATAAACTCCCGCTTCGTCTTTATTCAATTTTTCAAAACGGTTTTCATGCCAATATTCGTCTGACTTTTGATAGACTTCATTGTCTATAAAATTGACTTCTTCTTTATAAAAAGCTAATGGTTTGACTTTATTGAATTCGTGATTGCGATACAAAGTAGTTCGCTTTCCATAAATTCCTTTAGAGTTTTCTTTTTTATTTAAGGCAAAGTCCGACATCATATAATCTCGTGTCAACAAGAAAACAGAGTCGTTCATAACCTCAAATTCCTGTTCAATATAAATGTCCTTAATCCAGTTGATGTTGGCGCTTTTGGTTACTGCCATATTGATTTTTTTGATGGCAAAGGTGGTGTCGTTTACCCAAAAATCACCTTTAAAAGTCAACTCGTTTTTTCGTCTTGGATAAAACAAAATGTTGTAGCATTTTTTGTTATCAATATAGGCACTGTCTCTTAATACATAATTATAGACATCGATTCCTGTTCGAGACAAAGGACTGGTAAAACTCTTGTCAAAAAACGTCAAGTGATTGTTATAAATTGAATAATCGCTGTACAAATCTTTTAGGAAAGACAAAATTTGTTGGTTCCCTTCAAAGCCGGATGTTTTATTGGCCTTCAATTTTTCTTTCACTTTCTTCTGGCGGTTGTCACCATAGACATCCGACAAGGATTCGTTGATAAAAATTGGCAAATACGTTTTTCCAGTAACTTTAGAGGTATCAACATGTTGGAAAACAAACTCCATTCCTTTGAACACTTTGTTTTTCATAAAAGCGCTATCGATAGTATTCATATCAAATTCGACCTTTTCATATTTTTCCATTTGATATTGGTCAAATTGATACAAGCCGTTTTTGCGTTTTCGTTCCCAAATTTTTCTGAGAATATCCAAAGCTGGATTGTTTTTTTTGGAAGTTTTTCCAGTAAAAACAACTACCTCATTTAAGGATTCTGCTTCGTTTAATTTTACCTTGAAATTATATGAAATAGCATCTTCTAAGAAAATTTCTCTTTCCGAAAACCCTGCAGAAGAAACTACTAAAATCGTTTGCTTTTGAGGTGATTCAATATAAAATCGACCATCCTCATTGGCTACAACACCAATGTTCGTTTTTTTAAACACAATCGTAGCAAAAGGAATAGGTTGATTCGTTTTATCTACAACAACGCCACTCACTTTGGTTTGGGCCAAAAGCAACTGAGCTGTCATCAATAAAACAACAAAAAAAAGATTGGGAAATTTTAATCTCATAAGCTAAAAAAAATCTTCATCAAATAGTATTTGATGAAGATTCAAAGGTAATCAATATTGTAATTGTGTTTAAACAATTAACATTTTGATTTATTTATTCAATACTTTTTTTACGGCTTTAATAACGTCTTCTGAATTTGGCAACCATTCTTTCAATAATACTGGAGAATAAGGTGCTGGTGTATCAGCAGTAGTTATACGTTGGATAGGCGCGTCTAAATAATCAAAAGCACGTTCTTGAACAATATAAGCAATCTCTGAAGACACACTTGAAAATGGCCAAGCTTCTTCTAAAACTACTAATCTATTGGTCTTTTTAACCGAAGTTAAAATCGCATCATGATCCATTGGACGAACCGTTCTTAAGTCGATGATTTCACATGAAATCCCTTCTTTGGCTAATTCATCAGCAGCAATATAGGCTTCTTTAATAATTTTCCCAAAAGAAACAATAGTAACATCAGTCCCTTCACGTTTGATGTCAGCTACTCCAATTGGAATTGTATATTCACCATCAGGCACTTCTCCTTTATCGCCATACATTTGCTCAGACTCCATAAAAATCACTGGATCGTCATCACGAATAGCTGATTTTAATAATCCTTTAGCATCATATGGATTAGAAGGTACAATCACTTTTAAACCTGGAGTATTAGCAAACCAGTTTTCTAAAGCTTGTGAGTGGGTAGCACCTAATTGTCCTGCAGAAGCAGTTGGTCCTCTAAAAACAATCGGCACATTAAATTGTCCTCCTGTCATTTGACGCATTTTGGCTGCGTTGTTTATAATTTGGTCAATCCCTACTAAACAGAAATTGAATGTCATGTATTCTACAATTGGACGATTCCCATTCATCGCTGAACCTACTGCAATTCCAGTAAAACCAAGTTCTGCAATGGGTGTATCGATTACTCTTTTCTCACCAAATTCGGCAAGCATTCCTTTAGACGCTTTGTAAGCACCATTATATTCAGCAACCTCTTCTCCCATTAAGTAAATGGATTCATCGCGACGCATTTCTTCACTCATCGCTTCGCAAATGGCCTCTCTAAATTGTATCGTTCTCATAGTTGTATGTTGTAATTGTATTTTTCGAAACGCAAAAATAAATATTTTAAATTACTTAAAAGCATAAAATCTACTAAAATAATCCGAAGCTTTTTCCGGCTATTCGCTATATCTTCCTCTGGCTGAAGACACCACAGGAAGGATGCCGCTACTATCCGGGCTATAAAAACAAAAAATGATAAAAAAATATTATGCGCGCATAGTAAATATTCCGATTTATTATTTTAAATTTGTGGTACAATTAAGAAATCCATAAATATACCCCCTATGAAAATATTAGTTTGCATCAGCCATGTGCCTGATACTACTTCAAAAATCAACTTCGTAAATGGTGATTCTGAATTTGATACCAACGGAGTTCAGTTTGTAATCAATCCTAATGACGAATTTGGTTTAACACGAGCAATTTGGTTCCAAGAACAACAAGGAGCAACTGTAACTGTTGTGAATGTTGGTGGACCAGAAACCGAACCAACTCTACGAAAAGCTCTTGCAATTGGAGCCAATGAAGCGATTCGTATCAATGCCAATCCAACCGATGGTTTTTTTGTAGCACAACAATTAGCCGAAGTGATCAAAACTGGTGGTTACGATCTAATCATTGCTGGTAAAGAATCATTGGATTACAATGGCGGAATGGTTCCGGGAATGATGGCAGGTATTTTAGGATATAATTTTGTTACCTCTTGTGCAGGATTAACTATCGAAGGGACAAACGCAATCGCAATTCGCGAAATTGACGGTGGTAAAGAAACCTTGAGCGCATCCTTACCTCTAATAATCGGTAGCCAAAAAGGATTGGTTGAAGAAAAAGATCTTCGTATTCCCAACATGAGAGGAATTATGACTGCTCGTACTAAAGTAATTAATGTAGTAGAACCAATTGCCGCAAATGTAAATTCAAAAGCAGTTCAGTTTGAAAAACCGGCAGCTAAGTCGGCTGTAAAATTGGTTGCTGCCGATCACTTAGACGAGTTAATTCAATTATTACACAACGAAGCGAAAGTAATTTAAAACCGTATCATCATGTCTATATTAATATACGCTGAATCAGCAGAGGGAAAATTTAAAAAAGTAGCCTATGAATTGGCTTCTTATGCAAAAAAAGTAGCCGAAAGTCTTGGAACTTCAGTAACCGCCGTAACCATCAACGTAGCTGATGTTTCTGAATTAGGTAAATACGGAGTAGATAAAGTCTTAAAAGTTAATAACGAAGCCGTAACAGGATTTTCAGCTAAAGCCTATTCCGATATAATCAAACAAGCCGCTATAAATGAAGGTGCGAAAGTAGTTGTCCTTTCCTCAACTACAGATAGCATGTATTTATCTGGTTTGGTAGCAGTTGGTTTAAACGCGGGATTTGCTTCAAATGTGGTTGGACTTCCAGTAAGCACGACTCCATTCCAAGTAAAACGTACCGCTTTTTCAAACAAAGCATTCAATATCACCGAAATTTCCACCGATGTGAAAGTAATTGGCTTAGCCAAAAACTCCTATGGATTAGTTGAAAACAACGGTTCTCTAACAGAAGAAGATTTTAATCCAACGATTGATGCAGCCGATTTTAATGTCAAAGTAACTGCTACAGAAAAAAGTTCTGGAAAAGTGTCTATCGCCGATGCTGATATTGTTGTTTCGGGTGGACGTGGTCTAAAAGGGCCAGAAAACTGGGGAATGATTGAAGAATTAGCGTCTGTACTTGGTGCAGCAACAGCTTGTTCAAAACCTGTTTCTGATTTAGGCTGGAGACCTCACGGAGAACACGTAGGGCAAACTGGAAAACCAGTAGCTACTAATTTATACATAGCGATTGGGGTGTCAGGGGCAATACAACATATAGCTGGAGTGAATTCATCTAAAGTAAAAGTAGTAATCAATAGTGATCCCGAAGCGCCTTTTTTCAAAGTAGCTGATTATGGGGTAGTTGGAGATGCTTTTGAAGTGGTTCCGCAATTGATTGAAAAATTAAAAGCATTCAAAGCACAACAGTAGTTTTAAATTAATTTATAAAAAACTGCCTTAAAACAAGGATATTTATATCTTTGCGTTAAGGCAGTTTTTTTTAAAACCTACTCCAATTTTTTTATATCAATTCAATGAGTTTAGTAAAATTATCAATAAAAGGAATTTCATACAGCCAAACCCAAAACGGAGCCTATGCTTTGATTTTAAACGAGGTAGATGGCGATAAAAAATTACCCATTGTCATTGGAGCGTTCGAAGCACAATCTATAGCCATTGCTTTAGAAAAAGAAATCAAACCCCCTCGCCCACTTACTCATGACTTATTTAAAAATTTTGCAGAACGTTTTGACATAACCGTAAAACAGGTAATCATTCATAAACTGGTAGATGGAGTATTTTATTCCAGCATCATTTGCGAAAGAGATAAAATCGAAGAAATTATTGATGCTCGTACCTCTGATGCCATTGCTTTGGCTTTGCGTTTTAATTCCCCTATATTTACTTACAAAAATATATTAGACAAAGCCGGTATTTTCTTAAACAACACTAGTGAACTCAATAAAGACGAAAGTGATCTTGATACCATCCTTTCAAATCCGGACACTTTTGGTCACGAAATTGAAAATAATCAGTCAGGATCAACCTATGCTTCAAAAACCATTCAAGAGTTAAATGAATTACTGGCAGAGGCAGTAGACAATGAAGACTACGAAAAAGCAGCCAAAATAAGAGATGAAATTTCAAAAAGATAAATTTTAAAAAATAAAACTATGAAAATCAATACATTACTAATAACGTTAGCTATTGGATTACAATCCATGTTGGGATTTTCACAAGACTATTATTTGCATTGTGGAAGCATTTTAGACGTACAAACTGGAAAGGAAATTAAGAACGCTACCATAGTTGTTTCCAAAAATAAAATAACAAAAATTAGCGATGGATTTGTTGCTAAGTCCAATGCAAATGATATTGAAGTAGATTTAAAAAATAAATTTATACTACCAGGATTAATTGATTTACACGTTCATATTGAAAGCGAACAAAATCCAAAAAGTTATGCTTCAAAATACACTAACAACGAGGCAGATGTCGCTTTTGAAGCAGCTCGATTTGCCGAAATTACATTACTATCTGGATTTACTACGGTTCGTGATTTAGGAGGAACTGGAGTTAATATAGCATTACGAAATGCCATCAATAAAGGAATTGCCAAAGGACCCCGCATCTACACTGCAGGAAAATCAATTGCTTCTACTGGAGGACATGCTGACCCAACTAACGGTAGCAACCGCAAATTAATGGGTGACCCAGGACCTCATGAAGGGGTGGTGAATTCTCCAGAAGACGGAGTAAAAGCAGTACGTGAAAGATACAAAGAAGGTGCCGATGTTATTAAAATTACAGCAACCGGTGGAGTCTTAAGCGTGGCTAAAAGCGGTAAAAATCCTCAATTTTCTATTGAAGAAATTAAAGCCATTACCACTACTGCAAAAGATTACAACATGCTTACCGCAGCACACGCGCATGGCGACGAGGGTATGCAACGAGCTATCTTAGGCGGAATTAAAACTATAGAACATGGCACTTTTATGA
>ERZ650310.674-NODE-674-length-10174-cov-4.411009_pt1 | contig 10174 bp, 8 predicted proteins | sample MGYA00376246_ERZ650310 | MGnify/ENA primary metagenome ERZ650310 (study PRJEB26733, sample SAMN07839286) | wastewater metagenome | biome: small river; feature: stream; material: water | place: USA: North Carolina | collected 2016-03-01 ...
CAGAAAAATTGATGCCAAAGATGTTCGTGATGATAAAAGATCAGATAACTCCCATCCAGGGCCAAAAAACTTTATGGGAAAAACTGGATTAACTGAGTGTCCTGGCGAATTTGCTTTCTGCGGATCCTCAACCTGTAAGCCTACTGGTCGAAAAATAAAGGTAAAAGAAGATGGTGGAAAAACTACTCGTGAATATGAAGAGGCTGTTTGCAAATGCCCTGTGATCACTAAGGAAATTGCAGTCCAAAACGGCGTCACCCTGCATGGTTTAGCGGCTGTTAATGAAGGCAATATGAATGGTTCATGCGCACGCCCATCCCCAGATAAGATTTGGTCATATTACGCAGCTGATGTCATTTTGTATCCGCAGGAAAGTATGACGCCTCCATTTACGACGGCCCAAGCTAATGCTCAAGTATGTCCAGCAGGAAGTGGCACTGGAGTGAATTGTTGGAATTATTTATGCACCGTAGATGCGAAGAAGACCAACGGTGCTAAAACTGCTACTTGCAAATGTCCAATTGGAGAGGGGTATATAGGTCATCCAACCACTGCTTCAGAAGGTTTTGTTACTACTGCCGGCGGTTACTATGCAACCCCATCCTCTGCCTGTGCTATGTACCCTGTGAGTGGACCAGTCCCGGCAGGCATGTAATAGATAATAATATTTTCAATTGCTTATTCAGTCAGCAGAATATATTCCGCAAGTTTTTGGAATATATTCTGCAAAGTTTTTAGAAGTTTTCAAATTAATACTGAGATAGAAAATTGAGAATGCGCAAGATTTTCTGGATATTAATCATTCCGATCGCATTCCCCTCAGTCTTTGCTCAAGTCCCACTTACTACAACTGGAGTATTGCGGGATGATCCCCAAAGACCTGTAAATGCTATCAGCAAAGATCTCGGTGTAACACCGGACCAATTTAGGGATTGTTTTAGTAATGTCAATCCAGCTAGTCGTGGCGCCATGCCGGGGGGTGATCAGAAGCACGCCAATAAGTCCGTTTTATTAAGCTGCCTACAAAAAGCAAACCCAAGCATTACTAATGACAGCCTTGATCAAGTGATGGATCGTTATAGGCCAGGCGGTAGAGCGGCGCAATAAGTTTCCACAAAGAAAAAGCCCCGCAGAGCGAGGCTTAGGGCTGGGAGTGGGTCAGTTAAGATTTACTGTGCAGCAACTACACAATTTGGTATTGATAGGACTGCCTTAGAAATATCCCCTTTAGGTGTCTCAATGATGCGCGGAGTTGCGCAGCTAAATGTTTTATTAGCGTACTGTGGAAGACTACTTGGGGAGAATTTTATCGATCGAATTGCGTGAGAGACTCCTGAAGGAATTTCATCTTTTTTAAGGCTATCCACATAGTTCTTAAATATCCCTGGAGATAGTTTATTTAATTTGTTTTGGTGGAGCAGATATAACTCCGAACCTGGTCCTGCAGGCATGCTTATCGAAATTTCACCCTTTGGCGAAGTAGAGGTGATAGTTCCACAAATATTTTCACCAGCAATAATTAATGGTTGCTGAGCTCCTTGGCAAGCAGCGAAAGAAGCAAGGGGGAGGGTAGATAAGAGAATGCTTAGTAAATATTTTTTCATCTTCAACCTTATTAGAAGTAGGTAGTCTCAAGCAACATATAGATTAAGTTGCGCTATATTTTTATAAAAAGCAGGCTCAGTATAGCCTTAGAAACTTGAGGATATTCCGCCTTTTTGCGATAGTTTTATATAAAACTGAACTAAAGATAAAGCTATCTAAAGGTGGGTTTTGGAGCTTCTGGGGTGCGGACGAGAGTGACTGCACCAAAACTCCTTAGAGTTCGGATCTAACGGATTCAATAGCTGCTTTAATGCCGGCAGAATCTCATTGGCAGAGGGATACCCAATATTGCCTTTTTTGACCATCTTTTTTTGACCATTAATCGTCAATATAGTGAATACTTATTTCTGCCGTCAATCAAACTTTGCTATAACCTACAGGGAGAAGGTGACTACTTTTAAATCAAATACATTTATTTATAGAGAGCTTATTTATGGATATTGCTTCAATTAAAAAAACTGCTTATGCAATGCCGCTGACAAATCCAGCTTATCCTCCGGGACCTTATCGATTTATAGACCGTGAGTACATGATCGTGACTTATCGGACTGATCCTGCAGCTCTTGCTGCCGTTCTCCCAGAGCCTTTGCTGCCCCTTGAGCCAATAGTCAAGTATGAATTTATTAAGATGCCTAACTCCATTGGTTTTGGTGACTACACTGAATCAGGCCAAGTAATCCCAGTGAGCTTTAATGGTGAGGAAGGTGTCTATATCCACTCAATGTATTTAGATGATGAATCTCCTATTGCAGGTGGCCGTGAAATATGGGGCTTCCCTAAAAAATTTGCTAATCCTAAAGTCGAGCATGAGGGCGATGTTATTGTTGGTAAATTACATTACGGTAGCGTGCTATGCGCTACTATGACTATGGGATTTAAACATCGTGCACTTGATCCCTCAGGAATTATTGCTTCCTTAAAAAAACCAAATTACCTCATTAAGATCATTCCTCACGTGGACGGTAGTCTGCGAATTTGTGAGCTAGTACGGTATCACCTTAAAGAAATCACGGTTAAAGAAGCGTGGTCTTCACCGGCTGACTTGCAACTTTTTAATCATGTGATTGCTGATGTGGCTAAGTTACCTGTCTTAGAGGTTCTTTCTGCCGTGCATTTTGTCGCTGATCTCACTTTAGGTATGGGGGAGGTAGTGCACGACTATATGAAGGACTAAGCCTGAGGTATTAGGTTTAGGAGTGCGCCACCCTAAAACAAAAGGGATTACATTTCTGTAGTCCCTTTTTATTATTGCGGGGCGAACAAAATTGACTTCCTCGAAACTGCTTTTACTAACTCACGATCGACGAAATAAATCTCATCAGAGATCTACTTAAAGGACTACCTCAGATTTTTGCTTGATTCCCAATCCCCATGAGTCTAGACCTGTATAGCAATAGCTTATTGGACCAAAAGCCCGGATCAGAATGGGTTACTCCCTATAAACGAAATGCTGCATCTGCACAGTTTTGATATAGATCAATTGAACAATGATTATTCTTAGTAATTCTTGAAAGTAGGAGGGTATACCTGAGGATTGGATCCATTTAGGTGCGTAGAATAATTTCATGGAATTTATCGTTACTTGAAATGCTCTTTAGATGCAGGAGATCCACTGCTTGAATCACTCTTATTTTCATAAAGTTGTCGATTGCCAATGGGCCTGTCCCGCACATACTCCTGTACCGGAATATATTCGCTTGATTGCACAGGGGCGCTATGCAGATGCCTACATGATCAATTGGGTCTCCAATGTTTTTCCTGGTGTCCTTGGAAGAACATGCGATCGACCTTGTGAGCCAGCCTGTCGCCGTGGACGTGTTGAAGAAAATAACGGTGCCGATCCAGAGCCAGTTGCGATTTGTCGTTTAAAGCGAGTAGCCGCAGATAACAAAGGTGATGTTCAGGGTCGTATGCCGAGTATTGCAGCAAAAAATGGCAAGAGAGTGGTATGCGTTGGTGCTGGTCCTTCTTCTCTCACTGTTGCTCGGGATCTGATGCCTTTGGGATACGACCTGACGATTTTCGATGCTGAAGCTAAAGCCGGCGGCTTCATTCGGTCACAAATTCCACGCTTTCGTTTGCCAGAGTCAGTAATAGATGAGGAGACTGACTACATTCTCAATATGGGTGCGAATTTTAAAAGCGGACAACGTATTGAATCTCTTAAATCCCTCATTAAAGAGGGATACGATGCCATCTTTATTGGTTCAGGTGCGCCTCGAGGCAGGAATTTAGATATTCCCGGAAGGAAAGAGGCTGCAAAAGATATTCATATCGGAATTGATTGGTTGGCGTCAGTCTCATTTGGGCATATCACACAGGTAGAGGGAAAGATCATTGTTTTGGGTGGCGGTAATACGGCAATGGATTGCTGTCGTTCCGCTAGGCGTTTGGGGAGCACGGATGTCAAGGTCATCGTGCGGAGTGGTTTCGATGAAATGAAAGCGTCGCCCTGGGAAAAAGAAGATGCTTTGCATGAAGGTATTCCTATTCTGAATTATCACGTTCCCAAAAGCTTCGAATGCAAAGATGGAAAATTGGTGGGTATGGTTTTTGAAATCGTGAAAGCGGTTTTTGATGAAAAGGGTGCTCGCAGCCTGGTTCTATCCGGTCAGCCCGACGTCTATATTGAATGTGATTCTGTATTGCTGGCAGTCGGACAAGAAAATGCCTTCCCCTGGATTGAGAAAGACTGTGGAATTCAATTTAACCGCCATGGATTACCAGAGTTAGATAAAGAAACCTTCCAATCAAGTAATACCAAAGTCTTTTTTGGGGGTGACGCCGCATTTGGACCAAAAAATATTATTACTGCTGTAGCACAGGGCCATGCAGCAGCAATCTCGATTGATCGCTTTCTGAATCATGAGGATGTGGCTGTTAGACCGCCACCAACAGTCAGCTTGATGTCCCAGAAGATGGGAATTCATGAATGGAGCTATCACAACGATGTCTCGGAGGATAAGCGCTATGCGGTGCCTTGGGCTGCTGCTGATTTGGCCCTCTCTAGTATTCGCATTGAGGTGGAGCTTGGCTTTGATGCAGCCACAGCCTATAAAGAAGCAAGTCGCTGCCTAAATTGCGATGTGCAAACTGTCTTCACTCGCGAGACTTGTATTGAATGTGATGCATGTGTGGATATCTGCCCAATGGATTGCATTACTTTCACTATTGGTGGCACCGAAGAAGATCTACGCACGCGTTTAAAGGCTCCAGCACGCAATCATGAACAAGATTTATATATTTCTCAGAATTTGAAATCTGGGAAGTTGATGGTGAAAGATGAGGATGTCTGTTTGCATTGTGGTTTGTGCGCGGAACGTTGCCCAACAGGAGCATGGGATATGCAGAAATTTTTACTCAATACCGCACAAGCTGGGCTTGTATGTCGCGATAAGCAAATTGGTCTCCATGCAAGGGAGTCAGCATGAAGCAAATAGAAGCCATTAATGATTTTGTTATTAAATTTGCTAATGTGAATGGCTCAGGATCCGCTTCAGCCAATGAGTTATTTGCCAAAGCGATTCTGCGAATGGGCGTTCCCGTTAGCCCGCGGAATATTTTCCCCAGCAATATCCAAGGTATGCCTACCTGGTATGAGGCCAGGGTCAGTGAGAAGGGCTATTTAGGACGCCGTGGTGGTGTAGACATGATGGTAGCTATGAATCCACAGACGTGGGATGCGGATATTGCCGAGATTGAGCCTGGAGGCTACCTCTTTTATGACTCTACAAGACCTATTCCTGAGGATAAATTTAGGAAAGATATTCAGATTATTGGTGTGCCTTTAACTGAGATCAGTAACGCTGCTTATAGTGAGGCACGGCAACGTCAGTTATTTAAGAACATTATTTATGTAGGTGCATTGTCAGTGTTGCTTGATGTAGATGCGGCTGTATTTGAGAAATTATTCTCTGAGCAGTACAAAGGCAAGGAGGCGTTGCTTGACTCCAATATGAAAGCCTTTAATTTGGGCTATGACTATGCCAAGAAGAATCTCAAAGCCCCATTAGGTATTCGTGTAAAGCGTTCTGATCAAGTGGGTAATCGTATTTTCACTGATGGTAATAGTGCAATTGGTTTAGGTTGTGTCTATGGTGGTGCTACCTTTGCTGCGTGGTATCCCATTACGCCTTCCTCTTCAGTTCCTGAGGCTTTTGATAAGTACTGCAGAAAATTTAGATTAGACCCAGAAACGGGATCAAATCGCTTTGCTATTGTTCAGGCGGAAGATGAGTTAGCTTCAATTGGTATGGTGATTGGGGCTGCGTGGAATGGTGCTAGAGCATTCACCGCTACTTCGGGACCCGGTATTTCTCTGATGACAGAGTTTATCGGCTTGGCGTATTTTGCTGAGATTCCAGTGACGATTGTGAATGTACAGCGCGGTGGCCCTTCTACAGGAATGCCTACCCGTACTCAACAATCGGATTTGATTGCTTGTGCATACGCTTCGCATGGAGATACCAAGCATGTCATGTTATTTCCGCAAGACCCCCAAGAGTGTTTTGAGCAGGCCGCAATCTCGCTTGATCTGGCTGAGCGCTTGCAAACACCGATTTTCTTAATGACCGATTTGGATATTGGCATGAACCAACGGCTTTGTGATCCCTTTGTATGGGATGAGGGGCGCACCTACGATCGCGGTAAGGTGATGACGGCTGAGGAGTTAGAGTCCGGTAAAGATTTTGGTCGCTATAAAGATGTCGATGGCGATGGCATTCCATGGAGAACCATTCCGGGTACGCATCCTACCAAGGGCAGCTTCTTTACTCGTGGAACGACCCGTGATCCCTATGCGAGATATTCTGAAAAGGGCGTAGATTACATCTACAACATGGAAAGGTTGTTGCGTAAATTTGAAACAGCTGCCACCTTGGTCCCGCAGCCCCTTGTCCGATTAGCCAAGAAGCCGAGTAAATATGGCGTGATCTACTTTGGTTCGACAAGCCCTGCAATGGAAGAGGCTTTAGATATTTTGGATGAAGAGGGGAATGGGTTAGATGCCCTGCGACTGCGCGCTTTCCCATTTCCAAAGTCTGTTAAGGAGTTTATTGACTCACATGACAAGGTATTTGTCGTTGAGCAAAATCGGGATGCACAAATGCACACTTTACTAATGAATGAGCTAGAGATAATGAAGAGCAATCTCGTCAAAGTGCTCCATTACGATGGCACACCCATTACAGCCCGATTTATCGTCAAGGCGATTGAAGAGAATCTAGGCATTGCTAAAACTTCAACAGCAGCTTCTGGTAGTAAGGAGTTAGCATGACCTATATTAATAAACCAACTCTGCATCATCCGACCTTACAAAAAAACAAGGTCGGCTATACCCGTCGTGACTATGAGGGACGAATTTCTACCTTATGTGCAGGGTGCGGTCATGACTCAATATCGGCGGCGATTGTTCAGGCTTGTTGGGAGATGGATGTAGTGCCCCATCGAGTAGCAAAGCTTTCCGGTATTGGGTGTAGCTCTAAGACGCCTGATTATTTCTTGGGGGCTTCTCATGGATTTAATACAGTTCATGGCCGTATGCCATCTGTTTTGACTGGAGCTAACTTAGCGAATCGTGACCTCTTGTATTTGGGTGTATCGGGTGACGGTGACTCCGCTTCGATTGGATTGGGGCAGTTTGCTAATGCGATGCGACGCAATGTGCGTATGGCCTATATCGTCGAAAACAATGGGGTCTATGGCCTAACAAAAGGACAGTTTTCTGCCACAGCGGATCGTGGGTCAAAGAGTAAGAAGGGTGTTGTGAATAACGATAGCCCCGTCGACCTGGTTGGTCTAGCCCTGCAGCTTGGTGCCACCTATGTTGCTCGAAGTTTCTCTGGAGATAAGGACCAACTCGTTCCTTTAATAAAAGGTGCAATTGGTCATGGAGGAGCAGCCTTTATTGATGTGATTAGTCCTTGCGTCACATTTAATAACCATGGGGGTAGTACAAAAAGCTATGACTATGTAAGACAACATAACGAAGCAGTAAGTCGTATTGACTTTATGCCTATGCATGAGGAGATTACAACGCAATATGCTCCCGGTGAGCTAGTTGAAGTCCAGCAGCACGATGGTTCTTATTTACGCTTACGTAAACTGCATGAGGATTACGATCCAACCAATCGGTATGCCGCATTAAGTTATATCAATGAACATCAAGAGCGGGGTGAGGTGGTCACTGGTTTGTTGTACTTAGATCCTTTAGCTACCGATCTACATGAAGCATTGAATACTTGCCCTCAGCCTTTAAATTCATTAAGAGAGTCGCAGTTATGCCCAGGTGAGGCTGCTTTGGAAAAAATAAACGCAGGATTGCGCTAACTAACGCTACTAGGAGCTTGATATGTCAGATCGCACCGTCTCTCAATCCATTACGCATCGAAGTTTGGTATGTCTCTCACCTAAATCAACAGTATTAGAGGCGGCGCGCATCATGACTAAAGCAAATACAGGTTCTGTGTTGATCATGGAGCCCAATGGCGAACTCTTGGGGATATTAACCGAGCGAGATCTTATGACTAGAGTGGTATCTAAACCGCTCAATCCAGAGCTGACGAGAGTAACCGAAGTGATGACGCCTAAGCCTCACTGCATCACACCAGAGATGACGGTTTCTAATGCGGTTCTGATCATGATTGAACGGGGCTTTAGGCATTTACCCATTACTTCTTCTAACGGGAAGGTATTGGGTGTCTTTTCAGTAAGGGATGCTTTGCCTAAAGAGATCGGTGAGGCTATTAGCCTGTCAGAATTTTTGGATCAAGCAGGTAATACCTTAGCTTGAGCACAAAAACCAAATACTTTTATTTCTACTATTGAATGAGGGACTTCAGATGCAAGAAAAAACCGCAAAAAATGAACCTTATGCCCTCCAGGTCGAGGCAGGTAAAACCTATTACTGGTGCTCATGCGGTATCAGTAAAAAGCAGCCTTTATGTGATGGCATGCATCAATCAACTGACTGCACTCCGGTAGAGTATGTGGCGACTAAAACAGAAATAGTCTATTTTTGTGGCTGCAAACAGTCTGAGAATGCACCACTTTGCGATAAGACTCATCACAAGCTCTAAAGGGCCCATTCATTTAACTGTTAAAACGCATCACCAGTAATAAAAAGCCCCGGAGATCGGGGCTTAGTACTTTTGGAGTCGCAAATGACGCATCATTTCTGAATAGCTGTTTTCCAGTCCCTAAATACATCTAAATCCACCCCATCGGGATAATTGAGTAGTCCAGGGGTAAAACCTTTTTTGCCCTTTTCCCCATATTGCCAAATAATCTCTTTTGTTTTGCGATCCACTACGATCACTCTGTCATTAAGATCATCTACGATCAGAATATCACCCGTATCTGGTAACTCTCTAGCAATTGAAGAGTGATCTAAAGCACCTTCGCCATCCTTGGCAAAATATTCCCAAGTAATCTTTCTGGTGAGGGGATCGAAAATCACCACTCTGCCAGGTTTCCAGAAGTCAGCAACGATCACTTGCTTACCATCAACAGTCGGGAAAGCATCGGAGGGGTAGCGAATATTTGGAGCCTTCACGCTCCATACCACTTTGCCCTCTCTGGTGATCCGAGAAATCCATGAATCAGTAATTTCCGTCACTAGAATATCCCCATTTTCCATTGGGGTTGCTCCATTTGGATGAGCTAATTCGTAGGGCGGATTATGTTTGCATTTACCGGGTGTTCCCCATTGAGAAACAATAGAGTTATCTTGCGGATCGACAATCAGTACTCTGCAATTGCGAATGTCTGCGGTAATAAATTTTCCATCAGCCAATAGGTGAGCGTCATCAGGGTAGTTGAGTAAGCCTGGGCCACTGCCGCGCCTATCTGGGATGCCATAAGTCCAAGTTAGCATTTTTTTCTCGTAATCAACAATATGAACATCGAAATTATCTTCTTCGCTAACAGCCAATTGCTTACCATCAGGAGAGAAGTTCACGTCTTCGTTGCCACGATAGACTTTAATACTAGGAGATGGAAATTCCCAAATGATTTTCTTATTCGGAGCAATTTCAATCAAACGATTATTGCGTCGATCGGCAATCACGATAGGATAGGGTAAAGGCTTGCCCCAAGAAGCAACTGGTTTCTGACGATTGCCCGTTACTGCTGGAATGGGAGGTAAAACAGCGCCGCTAGACACCACACCTGCGCCAAGCATCTCGGGAGTCACTTTGACTTCAATGCCTGTTTGATTACTGGTCTTGGTAGCTTTGGTTTCTGCCCGCCCTTGTATTGGTGTAAGCCCAATACAGATTAGGGCTGTAAGCCAAAATAGAGCTATAGTTTTTGGGAGTTGCGCAAGCTTGATGTGCATGAAAGTCCTTAGTCGGAACACGAGGTGCTGATCTGATTATTAAGGACTTTACGGTGCGTGAATTTGATCTATCGCAATTGGATAACGGGTTCTCGATATCTCCTTAGATACTTTCTAGAATCGGCCGCTGATTAATGGGTTGGGGTGCTCGTGCGTTATTAGGGAAAACTTTTTTATAAGCGGTTAATTGTTCTGCAGATACAGGGATGGGTTCTTTTAAGATGATCCACTCCA
>ERZ650310.676-NODE-676-length-10160-cov-5.113112_pt1 | contig 10160 bp, 10 predicted proteins | sample MGYA00376246_ERZ650310 | MGnify/ENA primary metagenome ERZ650310 (study PRJEB26733, sample SAMN07839286) | wastewater metagenome | biome: small river; feature: stream; material: water | place: USA: North Carolina | collected 2016-03-01 ...
TTCATTGAAGGGGTATTCGTAGACAATCACAAGCCCATATTCTATGACGAACTGGCGCGATCTTTCTGAATCTGTAGGATTTTTTGGTGCAAGTCTCGAGCTTCGTTCTCTAAATCCGTCAGACTGCCTTGATTCTCTATAACGGCATCTGCCTGAGAAAGGCGCTCTTCCCGGCTGGCTTGGGCTTTTAAGATGTTTTCGACCTGTGATCTGGGTAAATTGCTGCGGTGCATTACCCGTTCGATTTGAGTCTCCACTGGGCAATCTACGACTACTAGGTAGTCAATCAGGCTGCGCCAGTTGCCGGACTCTATCAGCAGGGGAACCACAAAGACAAGGTAGGGCGCTCTATTAAGGGCCAGGTGATTGGCTTGCCTAACGGTCTCTTGTCGAATTAAGGGATGGGTAATTTTTTCTAGGGCTAGTCGCTGCTCTGGGTTTCCAAAAACCAGGGCGCGCATCTTAGACCTATCTAGCGCCCCACTGGGATCAATGAATTCTGAACCAAATTGCGCTTGAATCAACGGGATGGCAATGCCGCCGGGGGCGGTGATTTGGTGGGCAATTAAATCGGTATCGATAATGCCAGCACCATATTTACCCAGTAGATCGCTAACAGCGGTTTTGCCAGAGCCGATGCCGCCAGTTAAACCAACGAGGAGTATCCGCTCCTTCAGGAGGCTTAAATCGGATTGATCAGTATTAGGTTCTGGAGTAGCTGTGGCCATAACAACTCAATGATGCCAGCAAAAGCGAGGAAGGGCCCAAAAGGAAAAGGTCTTTGGTAGCCTTTTTTATTCCAGCTGAGCCAAATAAGGCCACCCACTAAACCGCTGATTGAGGCAATGAATAGAAGTCCGGGAATTGCATGCCAACCAAACCAGGCGCCCAGGCCTGCCAATAGCTTTGCATCTCCCAGGCCAATGCCGTCTCGCTTTTTATTCAATCGATAAAGGTAATTGAGTAGCCATAGAAAACTAAACCCCAGAATCAGGCCTAGAGCAGAGTTCTCTAGGCTCGTAAATTGAACGGTAGTTAATGCATTGAAGCCAAATCCAAATATTGCAAGTGGAATGGTGATGACATCTGGCAATCTAAATGTACGTAGATCAATATAGGCCAAATACACCAAGATAAGGATCAGTAAGTATTTGATGAGTTCGGATACTTCCAAGGTGCTCATTACACAATCTGTCCTAAATTAAAGATGGGTAGGTATAAAACGATTACTAGACCACCAATAATAATTCCTACAAAAATAATTAAGAAGGGTTCCAAGCTTTGGCTCAGGGTATTTAATCGATTGCTCAATTGTGCACCTAGAGTATGGGCGCGTTGACCCAACATTTCTGGAAGAGACCCGCTTTCAGAGGAGATGTGCAGCAACTGCAATGTTTCTATATCAAATAAGACTTGTTTAGGATCGGCTCGCTTTAAGGCATCTCCCAGTGGCCATCCTTGCGTGAGATGTTTAAAAACCTCGGCGCTTAAATCATGGCTAAGCCAGTGATTTGACGATTGGGCGGTTACGCGCAAGGCGTCAGGTAGCGGTAGGCCTGATCGAAGAAGGTGGCCTAGGGTGCGGCACCAGTAGGTCAAAGTGGCCAAGCGAAATAACTGACCAAGAATGGGTATAGAGAAACTTAATTGATCACACCTTTTCTGCAGCCGAGGTATTTTGATCCATGCGATACAAAATGTCCCAGCAATACCAATAAACGAGATGCCTATTTCTAAAAAGTAATTTTCTATCCATGAAGAAGTGTCTATTAAGGCTTTTGTTGGTTTTGGTAGGTCTGCCTGAAAGTGCGTAAAGACATCTTTAAATACAGGTACCACCCAAACCATCATCACAATGACAAGCACAAAAGAGCTGATAAGGGTAATGACGGGATAGCTCAATGATTGTTGTAGCTTTCGTCGTAATTCAATTTGTGCCTCAAGTTGTTGGCAAATGGTCTCAAGTGCCAATTGAATATCGCCTGTGCGTTCACTAACTCGAATGAGGTTGATAAATTCAGCGGAGAAATCATTTTTTCTGAGTAATAAGCTTTGTGAAAAGCTATTGCCCTTCTTCAGCTGTGAGTGCAAATCCAATAAGCAGGGTCGCCAATCTTTTGGGGCGCAAGAATGCATTAGCTCAAGAGCGTTTAGAAGGGCAAGACCAGCGTTTAGAAGGGACAAGAGTTGCTGGGAAAAATGAAGCTGATCGTGCTTATTCATTGCCATGTACCTATCTCGGCATCTAGGTTCGCCTGGCTAATAAGCCCTTGCTTTACGTAATTGATGCCTGCGGTGCGCATTGATACATAAGCATCGCTTGGGTTAAGTAGCTGCGACTGGGTGAGCACCTCATGTACGCCAATTCGCCCGACTGTCCCACTGCCTTTGCAAGTAGGGCAACCCAGCCTGGTTGCACTGAGGGCTTCATGGCATGTTTGACATATTCTTTTTACTAAGCGTTGAGAGCTGGCACAAAGCAGGCAAGATTGGATGGTTTCGGAGTCAATCCCCAGGTGCTTGAGTCGAGCAAGGGTGCCATGGGCGTTGCGAGTATGCAAAGTGCTTAAAACAAGATGACCTGTTTGTGCGGCTTGAGTGGCAAGCTGAGCAGTGGCGGCATCCCGAATTTCTCCAATCATGATGACATCAGGGTCTTGTCTTAAGAGTGCACGAATAATGATTGGAAAATCCAGGCCAGCGCGAGGATGGTAAGCCACTTGATTAACGCCGGGTAAGCGAATTTCTATGGGATCTTCAATTGAGCAAAGATTGCGATGGCTTTGGTTTAATTCCCGTAAGCAGCAATAGAGCGTGCGGGTCTTGCCGCTACCCGTAGGACCCGTGACCAGAATAAGTCCGTTAGTTTGACTTAATGCATCCTGGAATATTTGAAGTTGTATTGGCAAAAGACCAATTTGATCAAGCGCTAAATCTTCGGCTCGACTGGGTAAGATGCGAATAACAGCCTTTTCTCCATGAAGAGTCGGAAGAATAGAGACTCGGCAGTCAATATTAGGTCTTGTGAAATCATGACCAATATAAAGACGTCCATCTTGAGGTAGGCGTTTTTCAGCAATATCCAGTCGCGCCAAAATTTTGATGCGAGTGATTAATCTCTCATGTAAATCGATACGATGATGTGACTGGATTTGAAGGGCGCCATCAACCCGAACACGAACTAATGTTTCTTGGGATTGAGCTTCAATGTGGATATCGCTTGCCCTAGAGTCAAGCGCTTTAACTGCGATTTCAAACCAGGTGCGAACGATAAGTGAATCATCTTGACTCAATCTTGTTCAGTGGTGAACTGAGGGCGATAAAGTTTGACAGTTTTGACGCCCTGATCATCAAACTGCACAATCTCCATAACAATACCTGCAATCCGAACGCTAACGTCATGATCAGGAATGGCCTCGAGCTTTTCGAGAATAAGTCCATTCAAAGTACGTGGCCCATCTAAAGGAAGATTTAGGTTTAGTAGGCGATTGAGGTCTCTTAGAGATGCTCCACCGCTAGCAAGATAGGTGCCATCTGCTAACCAATGAGGATCGGTGGAGAGATTTGAGAAAGAGGTGGTGAACTCTCCAATCAATTCTTCTACGATGTCCTCGAAGGTGACAAGCCCAAGCACTTCGCCATATTCGTTGACAACTAAGCTTAAGCGCTGCTGATTATCTTGAAAGAATTGCATTTGCTGCAAGACAGGGGTGCCGCTAGGAATGAAATATGGTTCGTTTAGTAGAGATTTAAAGTCTTCGTGCTTCAGGTCTGTATCACCAAGCAAAGATAAGGCTTTCTTAACAGACAAAATTCCAACAATACGTTCAGAGTCACCATCGCATACTGGCAATTTATTGTGATAGCAGGTTTCTAGCTGTTGAACTACTTCATCAATTGGTCTGGATAGATCCAAGACTTCAATCTTAGATCTTGGCGTCATGACATCATCAACCGTAATATTTTCTAGATTGAATAAATTCAACAGAATGTTGCGATGATGATTGGAAACGAAGCGGTTAGATTCAAGCACAAGACTGCGCAACTCCTCTTTACTCATTGTTCTGCTGTCGGCAGATGATTGCAAGCCAGATACTTTCATGAGGCCTGAAACAAAGCTGTTAATAAACCACAGCAGGGGTTTGAGTAAGAACGTCAAAGGCAAAATCAACCAGCCGACACGAGAGGCGATCTTCTCAGGGAATGCCGCGCCAATTACTTTTGGCGTGATCTCGCTAAAAATGATGATGAGAAGCGCTACGACTAAGGTGGCAACAGAGAGCACTAAGCCGCTCTCTCCAAATAGGTGCAGAGCGATACCGGTTACCAAAATTGGTAAGACGGTATTGATGAGGTTATTGGAAATCAGAAGGACTGATAGAAGCGAATCAATGCGCTTTAGTAATCTTTCGGCTAATGCTGCGCCTGCATTGCCTCCTTTAGCCATTGCACGAAGGCGATGGCGATTGGATGAGAGCATGCTCGTTTCAGCCATTGAGAAAAAGCCAGAAAGTGCGAGCAAAAAGATGACTAGAGCAACCTGGCCTAAAAAAGGCCAATCATCAAAAAAGGTGTCCATGCGGGCGGCCTGAAAAATGTAAGGATCAGTCAATATAGCAAAGTGGCATTTCAGTAGCTATAGGCAAGATAGAAATAGACGTCATCCCTGTTGTTTATTTATGTGAGAATTGGCCATATATGGCAATCACTCGAAAACCTTCCCCGAATGACACCACTCAATACTGTGTGATTGACGCCCCGTTTGGGCGCCTGGGAATTTCGACTGAGCTAGTGGACGGCAGTTTGATGTTATCCAAGATTCATTATTTGTCGGCCACGACAGCCTTAATCCCCCCTCAAAATCAGTTGGCTAAAGAAGTTGCTAAGCAATGCAAGGCTTACTTCAAAAATCCCCAATATCAATTTGATTTACCACTCAAGCCGGCGGGCACAATTCATCAGCAAAAAGTTTGGAATCAAATTGCGCATATTCCGGCTGGCAGCACTACAACCTATGGTGAGCTTGCCAAGAAAATTAAGAGTGGCCCACGCGCAGTTGGAACAGCTTGTGGGGCCAATCCATACCCGCTGATATCGCCGTGTCATCGTGTAGTGGCTGCACAGGGTATTGGTGGGTTTATGAAACAAAATGCACCGGGACTACACCGCCAAATTAAGATCTGGCTTTTAAAGCACGAGGGTGCAATCTAGACTTACTTAGCGCTTAGTTGTGTTTCTAAGAGGGCCTGAGAATAGGTAAAAGAATGTCTTCATGAGGCCATCGCTTTGAACGGCTACTTTGGTAAAGCTATAAAAAGTCATCACTGCACTGCGAGAGAGCTTTACTTCATCTTGATGACTAAATTGGGTGCGCGAAGCAATTTTTGAAAGCGTCATCACTGCCAGCCCAAAGGCTAAAAAACAAAAGCGTCTCATGCCTAATTCTGTTTTGGGTATCAGTAGGATGTACCTTAGTGAATCTTGAAGCTTTTGATAGGCAATATCTAAAAGCTGAGCTTGAGATAAATCAGCCGGCTTCCAAGAAACCCCACGCGCTCTATCTTCAGGGGAGTCTTTCAAAATATTGGTCATTTGGAGCGCTTGGCCAAATGCAATAGCCAGATTTTCTTGGTCTTGGAGCTGATGGGCAAAAGCCGGTGAGTGATTGCTAAAAATTGTTGTTAATAGCTCTCCGACAACACCTGCAACGACATAGCAATATTCTTCAAACTCACCAAGATCTTTTAAGCCTTCTTTGGTTTGCTTACCGTGAAAGTGGGACATGCCTTCAGACATGATGGATATGCAGCGACTCACTGCTTGCTGGTCGCTATTAGAGCAGGTATGCAGGATGCGTAATACGGTGGGCGTGTGTGCAATCAGGTCTAACTCATCTTGGTTGCCGTAGTTTTTCAGAGCCTCAAGACAAGGTGTCACGAAAGAATCTACCGGTACCTTTTCAAGTACTGCTTGTAAAAAAAGGCTGGAGAGATTTTGTTTGGTTTGCGGACTTAAGTCTGCAGCGTCCTCAACGGTGTCAACAATGCGACAGAGCAAGTATGTATTGCCAACGACTTTCTCGATTGCTGGCGGTAAAAGCGGAATAGTCAGTGCAAAGGTTCGGGATACCGATCCCAAAATAGCCTTTTGGTAGGCTAGATCTGCGCTTTGGTTGATAGATGAGGATTCCACCCGTAGATTATGTCAGACCGGGACGCGCTAAATTGGCGCTTATAGCCATACTGACAAAAGTGCTAAGGCCATATAATTTCACCAAATTCTTGAAGGAGAAATTGGGCGTGCTTATTTGGTTCGTCATCATTTATTGGGTTGTATCTGTAGGCATTGGCCTATGGGCAGCCTTGCGAGTCAAAAATACCGCTGATTTTGCTGCAGCAGGTCATAGTCTGCCTCTCCCAATTGTGACTGCAACCGTCTTTGCTACTTGGTTTGGTTCAGAAACTGTTTTAGGTATCCCCGCAACTTTTTTAAAAGAGGGCTTGGGGGGTGTTGTTTCTGATCCCTTTGGATCATCTCTTTGCTTAATATTAGTTGGCCTATTCTTTGCGCGGCATTTATATAACCGTCGCATGCTCACGATTGGTGATTTTTTCAGAGAAAAATATGGCCGTACTGTAGAGGTTTTAGTAACACTCTGTATTGTTGTTTCTTATTTAGGTTGGGTTGCTGCGCAAATTAAAGCTTTGGGTTTAGTTTTCAATGTCGTATCAGAGGGCAGCATTTCTCAAACAGGTGGCATGCTAATTGGTGCGGGCAGTGTTTTGATCTACACCTTGTTTGGCGGTATGTGGTCAGTGGCGATTACCGACTTTATTCAAATGATCATTATTGTGATCGGCATGTTGTACATCGGTGGTGAGATGACTACTCAGACTGGTGGCATCAGCGTAGTCTTGGAGCATGCGGCCGCAGCAGGCCAGTTCAGTAATTTCTGGCCTGAAATGAACCTGGCTTCTATCTTGGCATTTATTGCTGCGCTTTGCACCATGATGTTGGGGTCTATTCCTCAGCAAGATGTGTTTCAGCGAATTACCTCATCCAAGAACGTAAACATTGCAGTTCAAGCTGCTATTTTGGGCGGCGTCCTCTATTTTATTTTTGCCTTTGTGCCAATGTACTTGGCTTACTCGGCTACTTTAATTAGCCCTGATTTAGTAAAGCAGTATCTTGATTCAGACCCGCAAATGATATTGCCAAAGTTAATTCTGAATCACGCGCCAATCATTGCGCAAGTAATGTTCTTTGGCGCCTTGCTGTCAGCAATTAAGAGTTGTGCCAGTGCGACCTTATTGGCGCCATCAGTAACATTTGCAGAAAATATTGTGCGAGGTTTTTTCAAGCATTTGTCAGATCATGATCTTCTGAAAATTATGCGCATTACTGTTTTGTGTTTTGCTGTGGTGACGACATTTTTTGCGGTGAACTCTGAACTCTCTATTTTTAAGATGGTCGAAAGCGCTTACAAAGTGACTTTGGTTGCTGCATTTGTCCCATTAGCTTTTGGTGTGTATTGGTCCAAGGCAAACTCACTGGGTGGCCTTCTTGCAGTAGTAGGGGGCTTGACCATCTGGATTAGCTGCGAAATTCTTGCCCCTAATGCCATATTGCCACCCCAATTAGCGGGCTTACTTGCCAGTATTGCCGGCATGATTTTGGGTAGCTTGGTCCCTAAGGACGCTTTGAAGGCGGTTTAAAGCAAAAAGTTGCCTAAAAAATAGGCAACCATAATTGCTGCAGCGCAAAAATCCAATTAAAATATCTGTAATTCAAAATTTTAGTTCTTATGGGGTTCCTATGAAAATCTGTGTCATTGGCGGAGGCGGCGCAATTGGCGGCTATCTTGCTGTTATGTTGGCTAGAGCGGGTAATGATGTCACTGTAGTAGCGCGTGGTGCTACTTTGGCTGCAATTAAGGAGCGCGGTTTAGCGTTGATCATGGATGATCAGCCGGAGCCTTTAGTTGCTCAAGTTAAAGCGGTAGAAAAAATTCGTGATGCGGAAACTCCGGATGTTGTGATTCTGGCGGTGAAGGCTCACCAAGTTGAGCCAATCATTGATGACTTAGCTGCCATCATGGGCCCAGAAACTATTTTGATCCCGATGCAAAATGGTATTCCTTGGTGGTATTTCCAGAAGTTGGGTGGCGAGTATCAAGATCACTCAGTGGAAACTGTGGACGCCGGTGGCGTTGCTAAGAATGCAATTAATCCAAACAACATCATTGGTTGTGTAGTTTATCCAGCAACCTTTACACAAGCTCCTGGCGTGATTCGTCACGTTGAAGGTAATCGTTTCCCATTGGGTGAGCTTGATGGCAAGACAACAGAGCGCATTCAGAAGATGTCTGAAATGATGGGCGCGGCCGGCTTTAAGTCACCTATTTTGGACGACATCCGTTCTGAGATTTGGCTCAAGCTTTGGGGCAATATGACTTTCAACCCAATCAGCTCATTGACGCATGGCACTCTAGAAGGCATTTGCCAATATCCTTTGACCAAAGAGTTGGCTCGCAACATGATGGCTGAAGCGCAAACGATTGCAGAGAAGTTGGGTGTGACTTTCCGGGTAGATATCGAACGCCGTATTGCTGGCGCAGAAAAAGTCGGCAAACATAAGACTTCCATGTTGCAGGATCTAGAAGCTGGTCGTAGTTTGGAGATCGATGCATTGTTGGGTTCAGTCATTGAGCTTGGCAAGATCACTCAAACTCCAACACCTTGTTTAAATACGGTATTTGCTTTGACAAAATACTTGGATGAAAACGTTCAAGCTTCTAAAGGTAGCTTGGCATTGCCATCAGTCACAGGCTACTAAAAAGCACTTAGTCGCCCAGTATCTTGGTAATAAAAAACCCTTGCTATGTGTAGTAGCAAGGGTTTTTGTTTTAATGCACCAGGCTTTATTCGAAGCGATTGTCTAGGCGACCAACCCCATCAATGATGATGCTGACATTGCTGCCAGGTTTCATGGAGCCAACGCCTACTGAGGTGCCACAGGCAATAATGTCGCCAGCCTCCAAAGGTACATCCTGAGAAATCAAGCTGACTAGTTTGGCGGGAGGGAAAATCATATCTGCAACAGGATAGTTTTGACGCTCTTGATCGTTGAGGATGGTTTTAATGGTGAGCTTACTTGGGTCGACATCAGTTGTGATGTAAGGGCCAAATACACCAAAGGTATTAAAGCTCTTGGAGCGAGTCCACTGAGCATAACCAGGATCCCGATTTAGAATTTCGATTGCAGTGACATCGTTAATGCAGGTGTAACCAAAAATAGCTTTAGCAGCTTGTGCCTCATCTACTTCGTGGCAACGCTTGCCGATCACAATTCCTAATTCGCCTTCGTAAACCACCTTGCCCGCATAGGACTTAGGTGTGCGAATGACTTGGTTAGCCGCAAGAAAAGAGTTATTCCCTTTGAGGAAATACAAAGGTTCAGCCGGCACTGCGTGCTCAAGCTTAGTGACCAGTGCATGAAAGTTATCTACCATGGCCACCATTTTGGATGGAGTGCACGGAATATCAATGGTGACGTCAGCCAACTTGATGGTTTGGCCAGTCGCCTTAGGATTATTGAATAAATCACCTTCGTACACCGCGATTTGATCGCCTTGTACTTGTCCTAAGCCATTTTTGCCTTGGTGTTGAAATCTAAGCCATTGAGCCATAATAAGTTCCTATGAAGTTTAATATTTGATATGCAATATCTTACAGGGATGCGTTGATGTCTCAGGCTTCGGAACTAACCTTTGCACCAGAAATGGACCAGCCTATTCGCTATATTGAGCGAACACGCAATTACTACCTTGGTTTGGGATATGACAATCCTTATGTTTGGGCGCATTTTATTGATGTGCCATTTACACCAATTGCAAAGCCGCTAAATCAATCTACTCTGGGATTAATTACGACGGCCGTTCCTTATGACCCCGCAAATGGGCCTCAGGGTCCAGGTGCTTCGTATAACGCCAAAGCCAAGTTTTATCAGCCATACAAAAAAATGGTTGAGTCTGAAGTGGATCTCAGAATCGCTCATGTGGGTATTGATCGTAAGAACGCCAATATGGCAGATAGTGATTGCTGGTTCCCATTGGCAGCAGCAAAGCGTGCACTCACCTCTGGAAGAATCCAGGCGCTATC
>ERZ650310.677-NODE-677-length-10155-cov-4.087822_pt1 | contig 10155 bp, 19 predicted proteins | sample MGYA00376246_ERZ650310 | MGnify/ENA primary metagenome ERZ650310 (study PRJEB26733, sample SAMN07839286) | wastewater metagenome | biome: small river; feature: stream; material: water | place: USA: North Carolina | collected 2016-03-01 ...
GGCCACGATCAACGGCGGATCATTGGCGAGTGCGCGCGCGATCGCGACGCGCTGCTGCTGGCCACCCGACAACGCGCTCGGCAGCTTGTCGGCCTGATCAGCCACGCCGACCTGCGCGAGCAACGTGAGCGCATGCGCACGGCGTTCGCCGTTGGCGCGCACCACGGCCGCCAGGCCGTCTCGCACAGCCTGATCGAGCTGCTCGCCTCGGCCGCGCTGGGCGCGCTGTGCGCCCTGCCGGCTGCGGCGCAGACCACGCTGACGCTGTCCAGTGGCGCGCGGGTCGTGACCGACGGGTTCGATGCCCTCACCGGCACGAACCCGGCCGTGCGCGGAAGGATGTTGTAACACTCCGCCATCGCCGTCTCGTAGACGCTGAGACAATCGGTGACGCCCGGCGTCGTGGTCCCCGTGTCCCCGAACGAATCCGAGATCCACAGCTCCTTCACGACCTGACCGGCCGACGCCGTGGGGGTGTCGTTGTTGCCGGACAGGAGCGCCAGCTCGATGCTGGCCTGGCGTTGCGGGCGTGACACCCGCCGCTCCGGGGTCAGACGGTTCGTCTCGTCAGTCGCCCCATGCGACGCAACACCGAGGTACCCGGATGCGGTGTCCTTGTTGGCGGTCTGTTCAGCGGAGATCAACGTGGCCCGCTGCGCCAGCGCCGACGTATCGACTGCCTTGGCGTTGCTCAAGGCCGCCTCGTATTCAGGCCCCAGCGCCTTGCGGGAGGCCGCCAGACCCGCCTCCACATCGGCCGGGATGACGCGCGGGCCAAGGGCCTGAGTGCGCGCGGCATCGAGGCGCGCGCCGGTCCCCGCATCGCGCTCCGCGAGCTGTCGCACGATCGCATCCTTGGCCGTGCCCGGCTTCGTCGCCGCGCCTTGTGCAAGGCCGAGATAGGACGGCGAGATGTTTCTCATGGATCTCAAGCGTACAAGCCGAATCTTTACAGCAGTAGTTGTAGTGAACAAGTCGATCATCCACTTTGCGCTCTGCTTTATAGAAAGGTTCGTCAGTCCAAATGGAGACCTGAGTGCCCAGACCTTTAGGCAACTCCGGATAGATTTCCCAACCCGAGAGCATCGTGTCGTGCGCAACATTAACAATTGGCGTCCGGAAGAACCACGATAGAACGAAATTATCGTAGAGAGAGTTCTGGAGCACCTTGGGCACGGGCGAGTCAAGGAAGCTTGACATGACTGGCAGGACACGGGACAGCTCTTCGTCGGTGTAGGTTTCGAGCGGGACATTGAATGCGAGTAGTGGATGGGTGGAGAAAGAGATGCAAGTAACGTTCCCGATCCCGCCTTCGATGTCGAGGGACACGGGAGCTTTAAAGTCGTGGAGTTTCGTGAGCCGGTCGATTGCTTCGTCTGCGGTGCAGGCTGGGAGGAACAGACGGTTGAGGGGCGTGTGGTCGGGGGTGATGCTTTCACGTGCGATGCGGTTGAGGTCGAGGTTGAACAGCGGAAACTTGGACCAGTCTTTCCGTAGTGTGTCAGGCTCGTTGACCGCTATGCATTTGAACCCGAAGAACGGGCTGTCGGAAACGTCGCACACGAACACACTCCCGCGCCAGTCGTTTATCGAGCGGTGGGTTGACGACGCTGCGAGCAGTGCGCTCTGGCCGACCAGCACGACGAGATTCGGCCCGCACGATAGCAAGTGGGATCGGAGGCGTGGAGTGTTTGCGAGGGTTTCGGACCGGAGGTTGTTCTTCAACAACGTAATAGGTGCCGTGGTAATGCTTAACAACGTGCACTCTAACCGACTGATCCCCAGTCGTTGAAGTGGCCCCCAGAAAATGGACCAGATCGCTCCGGTCATATGCCGTCCCTCGATCATGTCCGCTTGGGATGGCGTGTCGTTGACGATACATATTTTACGTGAGGTCGTGAGGGTTGGGAGCGTTATGTCGAGGGTGGCCGTTTGTCCGAGGCGTGTGGTGATTTGAAAGTTTGGCATAGAATTTGGTTAGGACTTGGTCTGGTGTTTGGTCAAGTGTGATGGGTGAGGCGAAGTATGACTCCATGTTCGGATGGATTGTTATGAGAACGATCTCTCGTCCGCGGAGATCGAATTCGTATAGGTCCCCGGCGTGTTCGAGTTTGATGGAATGTATAGTAGTCATGGTGCAAGTTTGGACATTAACCAAACAGCAATTATAGCGCTGAGTTGAAACCAAGAACGGTCTAAAGCGAGAAGCCAGTCTCGTCTATCGAGAGCTTGAAACACAAAGTTACCAAGCGTTAAGCCAAGACTTAAACAGATTAAACGTTGATGTTTTGTCATGAGTTTAGTAGTTCGTTTAACGTGCGCTCAACGTGTGCCAAGCCTTTGATGTAATGGTGTTCCATCTTCTCGATGCCGATGGCGTTGTAGCCGAGCTTTAACAAATGGCAAACGATCGAGAACTCCCCGGCGAACGGATCGAGGATTGTTTGTCCCGGGATGCCGATGGCGTCAGCGAGAGGCTTGATGACATTGAACGGCTTCGTGAACGGGTGGTGGAAGGTGTTCCGTTCTTCGGTCGTCAGTCCGCCCATGAGGATCGAGGAGTTCTGGACCATGTTCAGAGTGCAGATGCCCTTGCGCAGGACCATGATTGATTCGTAGTTCTTAGGCCAATTAACATGCGCCGCGGAGTTTCGACATGGTGTAGTTTTGTGCCAGACGAGTGGCCAATCCTGCATGGTGAAGCCGACGGAGAGTGCGATCTGTTTCAACGTGTGTTTATGTTCCAAATCGAAAAAGAAAATGCAGAAACCTTTGTCACGCAACACGCGGTAGGCTTGGGTGAGGAACGGTTCGAACAGGGAAATGTTCTCTTCCACGTCGTGTTCGGATCGAGTTGATGCGAGACGGGTGTTCGTAGCCAGGTCGTCCATATCAATCCCGTATGGTGGGTCGGAGATGATGTGGTCCACACAGCGGTCTGGCATGGAGGGCAGGTGGACGAATACGGAATCCGCGTTGATGCAGTGGCGACGAGTGTCGGCGGAGGGTGTGAAGTGTGTGACGGGTGTCGTGCGTGCGCCGGCGAGCGGGTCGGACAGATCGACATTCATCAGGTCGTCGAGGCCCGAAAAGTCGCTGCCCAATTCAGGCAAAGACTCGGGGGTGCTTGCGAGTGGGCCGGCTTCGAGCGTCGGATCACGGCGGGCGATGACCGCGGACTTGGCGAGTTCGTTTTTGTATTCATACGCCAGCGTCTCGGCACGAGCGAGAAGGACTTTGATCGCGGAGTGGATGTTGTCGCAGGCAAGAATCTCCGTGTCTTGTGCGTCGAGTAACGCAGCGACTTTGATGTAGTAACCCACCATCGAGTGCTTGAGGCCGAGCAGTTGCCCGGCTTGGACGAGCGTGTATTTGTCTTGTTCGAGTGCGGCACGTTTTTGTTGTGCCTGGACGATCGACCGAATGTTCCGGGCCTGCTCTTGCCAGTTCATGTCCTTGCGCTGGATATTCTCCTCAAGCTCCATCGTGCGGAGTTCAGATTCCGAGACGTCGGAGATCATGAGAACTTCGCATGTTTCCCAGCCAAGCTGTTGCATGGCACGGAGTCGCCGACCGCCTGCGATCAAGTTATGATTGTCGTCGACGAGGATAGATTGCAGCTGTCCGAGGGAGGTCAGGGAGGACTTGAGGGTCTCGAGGTCACCGTAGTCGGTGCGGATTCGGGAGCCTTCATTGATGAGAGAGAGGGATACTTGCATGGGTTAGAGGTCGGGGTAGGCTGGTTTGAGTTGGGATTTGGGGCATTTTACGGCGACGGGACAGTCCCGAACGGACAGCCAGACGTGAGGTTGTGAGTCGTAGTAGGCGTCGGAGGACACGCAGACTTCGGTGCCCGCGGACAGGAGGCGTGGTATAGTTTGTGCTGGGTCCGATCGTGGAACGTCGAGGTTAGACAAAAGAATTAAGTTCATTGGGAAAGTTTGTTCGGGTTGTAGAGCGGGGCAGACAATTCCACCCCGCTCACAGAGGACGAATGCCGTTAAGTCAGAGGCATGTATTTAGACACCTCGTTGGACTCACCATACCCAGTCGCCTCATTCGCAGGGGCGACACGGAGTTGCAGCACCAGTTTCTTACCGGTGAGGTCGTTGGACGTACGGAACGGAGGGCAATCGGCCTGCGAACAGTTGTGCAACGCCATCATCAGACGGGTGAGGTCAGCGCGGAAGTCCGGAGCTTTGGGATTGTCGGACTGCTGCAGCGGATAATACTTCGTGAGTTGACGTCCGGCGGGGATGTCATTCGCGTCGCTTTCACCTGCCTGGACTTTGTCTTTCGACGTTGCACTCGCCAGTGACGCAAAGGTCACGACGAAGTTCTTACCGGTGCCGGCTTTGTTGTCGGTGACTTCCTGTTTGACGACTTCAAAGGCATACGCACCCGCGGCGAATACCGGTGGGGTGAGCTTGACGTCGGCGAGGGAGATTTCGTATTCGTTGTTCAGTGGTTCGGACATGTTGTGTTTTGTGTTTTGTTTGTTTTTTGTTTGTTGCTGGTGGGCTGACCAGCGGCAGGTTCGTGGGGCACGAAAGGGTTACGCATCTCGGAGGGACATGAGACGTAGACGTTCGTCTAGGGCTGTGTCGATTCTCGACAGCCAACGAGCTTTGTCTTTGAACTGAGCTTCGAGCCAGTGAGTGCGGAGCAGATCAAGCGTTCGGTCGAGTTCGCAGATGAGTTTGATGTATTCGTCTTTCATAACGGAACGTGTAGCTGTGGGACTGCACCGGTGAGTGGGTTGAGCGTCGGCATGGTGGGTTGGGCTGCGGGAGTCCCGCGAGTTTCACCGGCCCACGCGTGTGGGGGTTCGGCTACGTGGAAGCCGTCGGACTCGAGGGCGGATTGTATGTCGTCGGCTATGTCGGCGATATGTCCGAGGTCCGAAGGGTCGAGTTCGAGCTTGACGATGAAGGCTACGGTCATGGTTTGGAAATGTAGAAGATGAGTAATAGAACTGCGACGAGCGTGATCAGTTGGTGGGTCGAATCAGTCGTCATCGGTTTCGTCCTCCTGTTCGGTTTCGAGTGTTGCGGGATCACTCCACTCCGGGTCTTCGATGATGTCGAATCGGTCCATTTCTACGTCCAGTTCGAGAAGGACGTTCTCACGGATGCAGTCGACGAGTTCGGTCGGATCGTCTCCGTAGTCGTGCTTGGACTTGAAGCGGAGTTGCAGGACGATTTCGTTGTCTTTGGATTTTGGCGTGCTCATACGTTTGATGCTAATATTTGTTTGATGTTATCGGGTGTTACTTCGATGCTGTTTGGCATGGAGAGGGAGGACTTGAGGTTTGGGTAACGCTCGGATTGCAGGGTCGAGATCATGCGGACGGGTGTTTGCTTGCCGCCGACCAGCTTCATGTCCACGTACAAGCGCCAGACGTCTGTGAACATTCCGGGGAGCAGTTCGCCTATCTTGCCCGGCAGTGCGAAGGCGTAGCGGAGCACCTGATCCAGGTCGTTCTTCTGGATTTCGTAGTGTCCGTTGAAGATGACGTTCTTCGGGCAGGACCGTATGAGCGAGATCAGTTTCTTCCACATGAAAAGGTATTCGCCCCATGATGGGATTTCCATTTTGCCTGTCTTAGTCGGGGACTGTCGAAGAACCTCCGCCATGATGACGTCGGAGAGCGAAGTCGTCGTGTCGATCACGATCGTGTCGCAGAAGTCACCGGAGGCTGCGTCCTTTAACAGCTTTGCGAACCGCAGGTATTGCTGGGGCATAGGGATTTCTTTGCCGTTCTCGTCCACGTCGATGTGGTCGAACAGGACGGGACAGTCTTTCTTGTATTCTTCACGCCAGACTTTCTTCGGTCCGGCTAGGTTCTTGTCAATGTCGAGGAAGTAAGGACGTGGGAAGAGCGATGCGAGAGTCGACTTCCCACAACCGGCACCTCCTACGACGAGGAGTGCGATCGGGTTTGGTTTTACGGATTTGAGTTCTTGGGGCATGGTGTTAGCGGTAGGCTAGTGGGATTGGTTTGTGGCAGGTTTGACAGATATATGAATCTTTAGCGGTTATTATGTAAATGCACTGGCAGTAATTCGAAGTCTTTTTACCGCAGTTCAAGCAGGTGCCAACTGTGTCAGGTCGTGGTAGGTTGCACCGACAGTGTTGATGAAAAGTCTGCTGTGGTGTGTCCACGGTTTGAATATTCACTTCTTTGTGTAACAGTCTTAGCAGTTTCTCAGCTTCTAACTTTGTCAGCGTGTGGTGCACGCCATGCAGTTCGAGGTCGAAGGTGAGCTTTAGACTCTTGATTAGTTTCATGTTTCGTGGATTTCGTCCTCGCGGATGAGTGCCGCGGTGATGGGGTTGGGTGGAAGGGTTTCGAATAGATGCCAGACATATAAGCCATCTTGCACCGTGCCGATATAACGACGTGAGATTGGCGCGTTGTGACTACCTGTGGTTAGCATTTGAAAATGCCGAGTCTCGTTTCGGTTATGTGGCTGGACAAGGACCCAAAGTCGAGGTCGGCCATCTTGCATTTGTAATGTTAGAATCTCGGCATCGACTGGAAGGTCGAGTTGGAATCGGCCGAAGTCTACGATGTATTTCCAAACTGTAGTGTTCATGATTTGTGCAGTGGGTTCCAGACATTATCAACATACATCGGCATCATGAGGAAGTCGAGCTTGCGTGTGGTCGGCTGCATGCAGACGTCGTGGTATTTGCAGGTGCCGTATTTGCCCACGCACCATTTGGTTTGCATCGGGAAGAAGCCGGAACAGAGTCGTGAGACGAAGGTCGACACGATGCTTTTCGTATTGATCACCCATTCGTCAAGCTGGTCTTTTGTGTAGCGAAAGTTCTGACGCTCGAACTCGTGTGCGATACCGGTCTTGGTGGGCTTGCGGCCTGCGATCATGTCGATGATGACACCTTCGATGGGGCGTTTGGTGAGCTTTTCACCCGCCCAAGCATACCCCCATCATCTGACTCGACAGACGAAAATCCGTCCAGAACGTCGGGCCGGCCATGGAAGTCGTCTTATGGTCCATGACCCAGAGACTGGCATCTCGATCCAAGATTGCGTCGATTCGTCCGGTCCAATGGACGTGAAGAGCTCCGACATAAAAAGACGGAGTCGTGTCTGAGCTGCCTTCGACAAGTAGCGAGGCCGGATAGTTGAGCATGGACCCGACACCAATCGTGCACAACGGTACATCAAAGCGGCATTCAATAGCTGACGTGAGATCTGGGAGAGTTGTCGGCGTGAGCGGGGCATTTTTGTATTGGAGTTTGTATTGACGAAAACCTTCAGCGCAGTGGTCGAATGTACGCCACTCGTCGAAGGAAGTCACTGGGTTGTTGTTGAAGACGTCTTGCATGGAGGCGAGACATTCTTCGAAAGACTTTCCGTGCAGGTCGTCTTCCAGCGCAGCGTGCATTGCGGAGCCGTAGGTGAGGGCGGAGTTCTGCGGGGTCGTGCGACCGTAAACGGACGAGTATTCGTTCTGCCGTGAGCATGTCGTCTCAAGTTCGAACGTGCTGTTGTCGATATGCAGGACGTAGTCGTTTGTGTCGTCGACTCGCGTTAGCAGGCGTCGGTGACGTCGGAGTGGGTTTATGATGGAGTCGTGCATGAGATTAAAAGTCTGAAAGGTCAAGTTTGGGTTTCCGTGCGCGGGGTTTGCGTTCGACTTTGCTTGTGACGTAGTCCCCTTCGTCGGCCAGCAACGTGCGGTATTGAGAGCTGTTCAACCGGGCCTCACGGAGTCGGGCGATGTGAGCCATCAGTTCCTGTTGGGACATTTCGTGCACTGGTTTGTCCAGCAGACTCATCAGCGGTGCTTCGTTGAAGTCCAGAGGGGATTGGTCCGGCGAGGACTCCAGCGGTGTATCGGTCGAGGGCGTCGAGAATGTCTGTAGCGGTTCGTTCATTGGATAGGTCTAGGTGTTCGAGGTTGTGGTGTTTGATGAGTGTGTAGAAGACGTGGAAGAGGCGAGCGACGACGACCCGCTGCGCACCCCGGCGTGGGAGGAGTTGCCGGAAGATGTAGTAGTAGTGAGCTTCGGGCACGAGGGATTGGAGTGGGGACTGAGGAACGTCCGGCGGGTGCGGAGGGAGTGGGATGTCGGTCATAGTGGTTGAGGGGTCTGCTGTGGTTGGGTGTTAGACCACTTGGCCTTGCTCCTTGCTCCACACGGCAATGAGTTCATTGAGTTCATCTTGCAGAGTCCGGGCGCTTTCGATGTTTTTGAAGACGAGCAGCACATCCACCTTGTCCTCGGTGGTTTGCTTGTCCCATTCCTTCGGAGTCGAGTTGATGGGTTGCGCCTGTTCGCGCTTCGTGATTGTCAGGCAGCGGTGTCCTTCGACGCGCCCCTGTTGGGTTTGGATTTTGCCGTCACCGTATTCGATTCTCATAGTGTTGCTGTCGTGGTCTAACCCGACGCTGGAGAGAACGCCGGGATTGCGTTTCAGTGTTGTTCGACGCCGCTCTCCCCGGACGCTTCTGGAATTTGGTGTGAATCTTTCATTTGAGGATTATTCATTTGGTGGGGTCGGCTGTGGTTGGGTGTTCGGTGAACTGCTCACGATTGCCAGCGCCTTGCGAATCGTTGCCTTGTCGCCAGTTGCGAGATGACGGCACGCTTCGATAACCCCGGTCCAAAAGCGGCACCCGCCACACGTCCTTGGAAATTCGCAGTGTGGCGTTGTTTTATGATCGTCCCACAAAATAGATGCTGCCGCACCAAGGCTTGTGACGTGCTTCAGCAGGTCGTCATGCCTTTTCTTCCAGTCTATCGGCTGGCCTCCAGCGGTCACAGAACACGGCTCGGAGGTTTTCTGTCGTGTATTCATAACGCTTTATATTGATTAGGTCCTGTCGGTATGATTGCAAGACCGCGGTGGGTTGCTTCGAGCAGGTCGATGGTGGTGTCGGACAGGTCCGCGTGGAATTCGATGGTGGTGGAGTCGGCGAGGGCCGAAGCACAGAGGGACGAAACTTCATCGAAGGAGAGCAACGGTATGACTGGTTCTGGTTCGATGACTGGTTCGGATTCGGTCGGCTCGTCCTGTGTAAAGAAGAGCGGATGGGGTTGGGGTGGTGGGTAGTTGGCAAGAAGCCGCTGTAACAGGAGTTGCGTCGTGGTGTCGAGGCGGGTCTTTGTGATAATACTAACATGATTCGGCGCAGCCAGAGGTTTGACGGACAACAACGGCCAGATGAGAGCGAACGTGTTGTGCGGCTTGGGCAGCATGGACGGGTTTTCAATTAACAAATTCCCAGCCCATCGAGCTTCTTGTGCGACGGTGGCGGAGGCCAGTCGTGGATGGGCGTAGACAATCTCTGTCGGGAAGTTGTCAACGGCGAATAACACAAGCGGGGTGTAGTAACGGATGAGCCGGGGTAGGTTCTTCCGTTTCATGTAGTCGGTCCGCGGATAGTATTGCATGGGTGGATTTCTGTCGCTGCCTTATTTGGGCAAAGATTACGGGGCGGGTGTCGTGACCTCTGGAGCCACGAACGTGTCGCGGGTGAGTTTGTTGTTTGATTCGTTGATCTTGACTGCGGTGGCGTTGTTGTTGATCACGCGCTTCGTGCCCTCGGTGGTTTTGAGGGATCGGACTGCGTCTTTGCTCAGTCCGAGTGTTCCGCGCAGCAGATTGTAGCTGTTCACGACCGAGGTCACGCCTGCGGTTTCGTCTTTGCCCACACGTGTATATGCCATGCGGGTGCCGTCGGGGAGGGTGATTTCACCTGACTCCGACGCGGCCTTGGAGAAAAGGGACAGGCCGGAGGTTGCGGTGAGCAAACCGTTCGGTCCGCGATGGACTGTCGGGTTGACGTTGCAGGAGGGGAGGATGAGAAGTAGGAGGGTGAGGCGTTTCATGGTTTTGTTATTGTCGTGGTGATGTGGGATGATTGCAGACGGGAGAAGGCTTCGCAAAGACACTCAGCGAAAAAACGGAAACCCATTTCTTGTGGTGTGTCGCAGCCTGTGGTGTTGTCGAGGGCGTAAGACGCACGGGGTCCAAGGTCTTCGATGTTGTTGTCGGTTCCGTCGCCGACTGGGTGAGGGGGGAGGTATGCGTTGTTGTATTTACTCATGGCGCTGGGGTTTCGTGGGAGAGGGTGCGATTGGTGAGATACTGTGGGTGCGGTGGGATGGTGAGGGACG
>ERZ650310.681-NODE-681-length-10141-cov-5.963315_pt1 | contig 10141 bp, 10 predicted proteins | sample MGYA00376246_ERZ650310 | MGnify/ENA primary metagenome ERZ650310 (study PRJEB26733, sample SAMN07839286) | wastewater metagenome | biome: small river; feature: stream; material: water | place: USA: North Carolina | collected 2016-03-01 ...
CCATGCCTGACAACATCTGCCCTGGATGTGTCTTTGCCGACCAGGTTGACCTCATCAATGATGTAGTCAACGGAATGGATACGCCTATGCCTGAAGATGAAATTCAACATGTGAACTTCGTATGACATTTCGTGAAAATCTGTTCGACCATCTTGATGGATGGCTTGGTTACGATGCAGCCATGATCATAGGTGTGGACTTCGTTCGTGAGTCGCCAGTTATCGGCGTCTCTTCTTGGGACAAAAGAACAGGCTGGAGTGTGAATGTCTGTCATCGAGCTTTTCTGGATCATTTCTCAATGGATCAGAGATACAGGTTTCCAAAAGTGATCAGGCCAGCCATCCGGCTTCTCTCGGTCATCTGCAAATCAATCAGATCAAAGCTTGGCCCGCCAAACAACATAACAATCAGGGAGGTATTGAAATGACAGCATCCACTCAAGGCGACATCGGAGACATTGTAATCCTTTTGTCCATCCTTAAGCAACTTGATGGTGGTCCTCACACGCTATTGCTTGAGCCAAGCAATGGAACCAAGGCCCGCAAGGGCGCAGCGGCAGACACCATGCTTGCGGCCATCAAGCCGCTGGCAGAAGCGCAGCCCTACATCAAGGAGATGCGGATGATTGAGGATGGAGAGTCCGTGGACTGGGCCAGCGCAGGCTTCCGCCGCGCTGACTACCAGCACGGGAACACGCTCTTCGACGCACACCTCAACCACCTCATCAGAACCAAGGACATGGGCGCTGGGTTCAATGCGCTCTCCAAGTGGCTGGAGGTTCCTCAAGTGAAGAAGCATGACCGGATCGTGATCGCCCGTTCAGGGCGTCACCGGAACCTGTCCTTCCCATGGGCAGAGGTTGTCCACAAGTATTCCCACAGGCTGCTCTTCGTCGGACTGCGCCATGAGTGGCGCGAGTTCATCGGCCACTTCGGCTATGTGGATTACGCCCCCACGGAGAACATGCTTCAGGTGGCGCAGGTCATTGCCGGAACTGAACTCTTCATCGGGAACCAGTCGAGCCCCAACGCCATCGCTGAGGGCCTGAAGGTGAACATGATCCAGGAGGTCTCCCTTCACGCCCCCGACTGCATCTACCGCAGGGACAATGCCCAGCACTGCTACGACGGAATCGTGATGCTCCCATCCATGGGGATGGGAGAAGATCAATGGACAACTCCAGAACTCCGTCAACGGAGGAACATCCACACCGACATGACGCCCCCAGGGCAGTGGCAGTTCCCCAACACCTCAAGGTGCCTCGCCTACAACCAGATGCACAAGCAGGTCAAGGCGCTCCCCCAGTTCCAGGGCAAGTCGGACGAGGATGTGCGGGCGGCAATCATTGATTGCACCATGAGCCGCTGCCCCGACTGGCAGAATAACAACATGGGCGACTACTCCATCGTAAGGACCGCCATCGAGAACTCCAAGGCTACCCCTCCAGCAAAGCCAGCGTCTCCTCCGGCAGGACAAAGGCTGGTCGCCCGAGCTTAGCATTCACCGCTTCATGAACCTCCCACGTCCACAGATAGTAATCCTTCCGTCCGGTGAAGACTGGAGGGATGGTTCTGGTGATCAGGTCATAGCTCCCCTTGCATCGGCAAGAGAAATCAGGGATTCTGAACTCCCATGCCAGCAACCACTTCTTCTCAGCGGCAATGTCCACAGGACTGGCCGCAAGAGGATAAGCGAGTGCATGGGCGTGCAGTTCGTTCCAGAGCCTCCTGCCCTCCCTGGCAAGCTCGGAAACCCATGGTCCAGGATTCTGGCGATCATTGCATTCTCGCTCATGTCGGCCCTCGCGGCACATCTCATCCTCCACTCGTTCAATCCATCCGTTTTCCAGATCCATCTCCATGGAGCTGGCCATGGCGGAGCGGTGGGAGTGGATGGCCTTGATGAGCGTGGTCCATCCAAAGGATCGGAACACCTTGCCAGTGTTGGCCTGCCTGTAATACCATCCCTTGTTGTCATTGCGCCCATCATCTCCGATGTGGGCGGCACACTGCTGCGTGTCAACGAAAGCTTGCATTTCACCAAATAACATCGAATCATCAAACACACAAACATCAAATACTATGCTCTGCCTCATCCCCATCGCCGCCTCTGACGCCACGGTCCTCCCTGGCTTCCTCAAAGCCCTCAGTCATTTTGGCCCCTACCCGAATGACACCTGCCTCATCGTCGTCACCCCTGAAGTCGAGGAGTCCCGCCCCGAGATGATGGAGATGGTCCACAAGATCAAGGGCCTATTCAGCAACAGCGCCAGTGACTGCGTCAAGATCACACCGAACACACCCGAGGGTGGATGGCCACTCGCCCCCAACATCCACTTCATGTATTGCATTGATGAGCTGTCCAAGCTCAACAACCGCGACCCATTCATCTACCTCGAAACCGACGCCACGCCAGTCACCCATGACTGGCTTTCCCAACTCAAGCAGGAGTATGCCTACGCTGAGAAACCCTACATGGGCGTCTGGGCCAAGACCTACGAACTGATCCAGTCCATGAGCAAGGCCGACGATCCCAAGGACCGCAAGCCAGTCGGTGAGCCCTTCCTCATTCAGAACGACCACCACATGGTAGGCATGGGCATCTACCCACCGGACTACATCCATCGTAGTGGACCACAGGCCAAGGGCTCCCCCGTCTGGAACACCAACACCCTCTGGAAGTATCCTGACGGCAAGAAGCCATTCGACATCTTCTGCCAGAACTACCACCGCCCCTGCCACGACACCAAGCTCATCAAGCACCTCTGGCACACCATCGACTACGGAGTCACCCCTGACGGTGATGTGATCTGCAAGGACCTGGAAGAGCCCAAGGAATACCTCCTGAAGGACAGCGCCTCCTCAACCTACGGCAAGCCGCTCGTCCTCAAGAATGGCGGCATCATCAACCTCAAGGGCGTGGCCCTTGTCCACGGATGCAAGGACGGCTCCCTTGCCGACCTTGTGGTCGGCGGATACCTTGAACAGTCCGCTCCTCTGTCAACAGAGGTGAAGGTGGATGACGCAGCCCTCAAGGCTGCGCTCAGTGAGAACGAGCAGATGAAGAAGCGACTCGCTGACATGGAGGCCAAGATGGATCGAATCCTAAATTCCACTCAGCAATCCCAAACTCCATCCGCTCTTCAGTTCGAGCCTGGATTCACGCTGCCTCCAGTGAGCAAGGAAGAGCAGGAGGATGAGATTACTGAGCCTGTCGTGCCCTCCGCAGAGAGTCCAGCGAAGCCAGCCTACGTTCCACGTTTCGTAACACCCATCAAGAGCCCGACCCAGCAGAAGCGTGGGCCAGGCAGGCCACCCAAGAAGCTTCAACTGGCAGTAGATTAACCCTGACACAACCATGGATACCTCCCCACCATCAGAAGGCGTTGGAACGATTCCGAACCCACGGTTCGGTGAAGACGGCAAGGTGATCACGCCTCGCGTCAAGACGCCCCAGAAGGCGAGGGAGATCCATGAGCAGATGTTTCAGGCGGACACGGCCCGACGACTGGAGCGGTCCTACATTCAGGCCGCTCTGGCAAACAAGCAGCCGTTCAACCCTGACCTGATGAAGGCCGCTGGCCTTGAGGGGTGCAGTAACATTGACATGCGCTACATGTCAACGGCCATCCGCAAGGAGCTGGCCCCTGCCGCCTCCACGTTTGTGAACACCAAGAAGTTCATGAGCATCAAGACCAAGGCCGGACTGCCAGAGCAGAGGAGCCACTGGGAGGAGGTCATGAGCATGGGGCACACCCGCATGTTGAACTCATGGGCAGGCTTCATGTATCGCTATCTCTACTGCTGGCTCTACCAGTTGAGCCACGGCAAGGCGTTCAGCTACTTCCCCAACGCCCACACCCCGTTCTGGGAAGTGGCAAGTGAAGGGGAGATCCTGATTCCTGAGTTCTCCAAGACCGACACCACCGACTTCGGCACCGCCTCCTGCCCCCGTGAGTGGCAGGTCAGTGAACTCTACAAGGAGATCAAGGGATTCTCCAAGGAGGACTGGGAGGCTTCCAAAGCCTCCACTGAGGAACGCTACAACGGATGGCACCTCTGCTCTGTCCTGCGGGCCATGGGCAAGGCCACGGAGAAGGACTTCTACCAGTCCAATGACTTTGACCTCATCCAGCGTGAGTGGGAGGCCAATGAGATCTTCTTCACCTGCTCCGAGAAGGTTGTGAAATGTATCATTCAGTGGAGCACCGAGGGTGACGGTAAGGTGACGCAATACATCCTGACCAAGATCGCCGACCACGATGATGATGGCAACGAGGCTTTCCTCTACAAGGAGATCGGGAAATACAAGTCGATGGCCTCAGCCATCGTGATGTTCACCGACAACATCGGAACCAACGGCTACGCCCACACGGTCAAGGGCCGTGGATCAGCCATGTTCCCCTCGGCCCGCAAGCTCAACGAACTGATGAACCGCATGTATGATGCGGTGGACATCGAGCTTTCCGTCCCCATCACTGGGACGGAGGAGGCCATCAACTCTGAACTGGCCTACACCCGAGCAGGCCCCTTCTGGATCATCAACCCAGGAATCAAGATGCTGGAGCGGAAGAACCCCGACTACAGCAACAGCGCCATTCCTGCCATCCAGATGCTCAAGTCTGAATTCATGAATGTGCTGGGAGACTCCGCTCCCAAGCAGAAGGGAGATCCCATGACCGACATCATGGACCAGCTCGACGGAGTGGATGACCTTGGAGCCATGCTCTGGGTCCACTCATGGAACCGGCTCCTCCGCGAGTCCCTGAGACGAGCCATCGCCATCAAGTCCTCCGCAGAGCCAGGAGGACATGAGGTGTTCGAGTTCCGCAAATACTGCATGGAGAACGGCGTCCCCGAGGACGCCATCGACAAGATCGACGTGGAGGGCTCCTTCGCCATCATGCCCATCGGAAACGGCTCCCCCAAAGCCATGATGCTGGCCATGAACCAGATGGACAGTCTCGTCCCATTCATGGACGAGAAGGGCAAGAACAACTACGCCAGGGCCAAGGCTGCCGCCCTCCCAGGTGTGACATGGCAGCATGTGGACGAGTTCCTCCCTGAAGTTCCTGGACTCCGTCCTGGCCTTGAGTCGGCCATCGCCGGACTTGAAAACAACCAGCTCATGCAGGGCATGACGGTTGATGTCCTTCCGGACGAACCGCCCATCGTCCACCTGACGGTCCACCTGACTCCCATGCAGCAGATACTTGAGGCCGTCGAGCAGGGTCAGATGACCCGTGCCGACGCCTCTACCAAGCTCTTCGAGCTTTACAAGCACTGTGAGCTTCACCTTCAGATGGCCACTGACACCAAGCTGGTGCGCAACCAGCTCAATGAATTCCGTAGGGCCATCGAGGTCATGGGCGAGATCATCGTCAACGGACAGCGTGAACTCCGAGCCCAGCAGGAGAAGGCCCAACAGGAAGGTGCAGCAAATGGACAGGGAGGCCCCTCTGACGCGTCGCAAGGCGCTGGAGGTATGTTGGACCAGAAACAGCTCTCGGAGGTCGTGAAGGGCCAGCTACGCATCGCTGACGCCCACCGCAACTGGGAGATGGCTGACGAGGAGCACCGGATCAAGATGTCCGAGCTTCAGAAGGACGCAGCCCAGAAGCGGGCGCTGAACTCCGCAAAGGCCGCTGCCGATCTGGCAGTGAAGACCTTGGGTTGATTTTATGAGCACACTAGACAAGACAGAACGCGACCGCCTGCTGGAGATCCTCAAGGACCCAACCTTCCAGAAAGCCTGCATGATGGTTCAGGCCAAGTATCAGCCAGCATCAGGCATTGATGTGAACATCGCCGCCATACCTGGCATCTCCGGACTGGAGATGCTCGGGCTTCAGGAGATGCGCAACGCTGGAGTCATGCTCTTCACAGGAGAGCTGGCCAAGCTCATCTTCCCTCCCAAGCAGCGGGAGCAGATCGACCCCAGATCCGAGAGGGCGCAGTTGGACTGGCTCTCGCTTGAGTCCGAGAAAGAATAAGATCATCAACACATCGAAACACCATGGACCCACAAGACCAGCAGGAACAAGAGGTGGACCCAACGCTCAACACAGAGCTTGAGATCCAGAAGCAGCAGGAATCATCCGTTGACGAGGACTCTCCGGAGTCAATGCGTCAACGACTTGAAGACATGATCGGCAAGAAGGAGGAGGCTCCCGTTGCCGAGAAGCCTCTGTCAACAGAGAAACCAAAGGTTGATCCTGTGGCAACTGAGAAGCCTGCAAAAGTTGAGAAGCCTGGAGCTGACGGATTCACAACAAGTGAAAGGAAGGGGCTTATTGAATATAAGGAGAAGGCCCTTGCCTATGAGTCCAGGATCAAGGAACTTGAAGAGAAGGTGGCGTCAGGAGATGCCACAGCCAAGGAGGCCGCTGAACTCAAGGCCAAGAATGCCGAGTGGGAGAAGAAGTATGGCGAGAAGGAGAATGAGCTGAAGGGCTGGCTCTCCAAGCAGGACCCCATCGCCTTGGAGAAGGTCCGCATGAGCGACGTGTATCAGCGCGAGGTCGTCATCCCAAGCGACCAGATCGAGAAGTCCATTGTGGAGATCTGCAAGGGCTACGACGTGGACCCCGAGCAGGTCATAGCCGCCCACTACAACAAGGACCGCATCGCCCGCAACAAGGCGCTCTCCGAGATCAAGTCCACCATGGATGACGAATCAAAGGTGGAGCTGACGGAGGCCCTGCGCCGACTGGCTGAGATTGACGGCAAGGCTGCTTCCATCGAGCGCGCCCCGCAGGCTGCGCTCGCCCAGATCAGGGAGATGGAGGAGCAGAAGACCCGCCTCACCAAGGAGCGTGAGACCACGGCCTACACACGGGCCAGGGACGGCGTTTACAAGCATGTCATCCTCGAAGAGTTCCCCATGCTCAAGGACGACGCTGAGGCGGCGGCCAGGGTCAAGGCCAAGGTGGACGGGATCGACTGGGAGAAGATCACCCCCGAGAAGAAAGCCTACCTCGCCCATGGGGCCTTCCTCGCCCTTGAGATGAGAGACGCCAACAAGCGCCTCCAGCAGGAGAACGAACAGCTTCGTGCCAGCGTGGACAAGATGAGCAACAAACCTGGGCTCACCAAGAGCCACAAGGAGGAGCGCAAGACTGCCGCCAAGGGCGATGAGCCCGAGAAGGAACCTGACACGATTGAAGAGGCTTGGAAGGCATGGAAGGGTTCAGGGAACCCAGCCGTGGTCTTTGGTTGAGAATTTTCCTTGCATCTTCAGGGCTCGTATGGTTATATTCCATACGAGCCTGACTTTTACTGCATCTCTTGTAGGCTCAGAGAGAAATTCAAGGCCATACGCCCGACACGATTCGGGTCCACCCTTTGGCCGGGGCTGGAACACAACCACCCTGACTGCATGATGCAGTTCAGATTGTTTCAACACCTCAGTCTTCAACTACCATGGCCTTTCCATCTGACGGAACCAACAACAATTTCTGCGTTGCAGAAACCGGACGTATCGAAAAGAAATTCTGGATGCAGGCCCGCGCTCGCGGGATCTGGACCAGCCAGATCAAACAGAAGCCCTTCCCTCTGGCGATGGGTGAAACCCTGACCAAGGTTGTCTGGGAACGCTCCAACCCCGACACAGCTTTCCAGTGGAACACGCTGTCACTCAACAACGGTGGAGCCTCCAACGCCAACCCCACGGCCCAGACCATCAACCCAGCATGGAGCACCTACCAGTTCCATCTGTCCTACGGTGCGCTCAACAGCAACCCGATCTCCATCCACGATCTCGCGCTCTCGCTCGAAGGTCTCCAGAACCTCTCCAAGACGTTCAAGAACCTTCAGGAGAACGTCCTCGACATCATCGAGGACCGCAAGCAGGACGAGTATGACCGCGTCTGCGGCCACAAGCTCATCTGCCGTGGCACTGGCGGACTCCCCGAGTCCGGCTTCAATCAGGCGTGGCCCTCCACTCCTCCCGACTCCCAGATCAATCTGGAGTTCCTTGAAGAAGGCTGGGATCGCCTCATCCGTGATGGTGGCGCTCAGGGCGACTGGGGCTCACTCGATTACGTTCAGGGCCAGCCCTGTCCGATGATCTTCATCAGCCCAGAGGGTCAGCGGGCCATCTTCCGGCAGAACACCGAGCACCGCGATGATCTCCGGTATTCCAGCCAGGCAGACCGCCTCCTGAACCCCCTAAGCTCGAAGATCCCTTCGATCCGCAACCCCTCCATCCAGAGCGGTGCGTTCGGCCACTTCAAGTATGCACTCAACATGCGTGCTCCCCGCTACAACTTCACTGCTGGTCAGTGGGTGCGTGTGCCTTACTACTCCACCTCAGCCGCCACCACTGGCACCAAGGCTGATCCTGGAGTTGCCTACCGCAACGCGGCCTATGAGGTGTGCTACCTCTTCCACCCCGCTGCGATGGAACTCTGCACCTACAACCCTGATCCTTCCTACGACAACGGCGTCAAGTTCGACTCCGCCACGTTCGTCGGCAAGTTCAAGTGGGTGAACAACAAGGACAATGGGAACAACATCGACGGCAACCAGGGCTTCTTCCGTGCCCTGCTCGCCAGCGCCACGGACCCGAACCTCACGAACCTCGCTTATGCCTGGATGTATAAGCGGTGTGTTCACGATTACAACGCCATCGGCTGTATCAACTCTTAATTGAGTGAGTAGAATTATGTTGACCTTTGCAACATTGATTCTAACCTTGGTGTGCCACCCCCTCTACAATGAGGGGGTGGTTTCCACCATGAACGCTACATCAATACAACTCGCCAAAGGAAATCGCCTCATAGAGGTTTCACCAGAACGCCTTGCCATCTTTAAGATGCGCATTGCTCCACCCGACCAGAACGGATGCACAGTCTGGACAAGGGGAAGAGATAGGGCTGGATACGGATCATTCAGTGTAGGAAAGGCTGTGGTATTTACTCACAGGTTGGCATGGATGATTGCCAACGGACCAATCCCCGAAGGAATGATGATATGCCACAAGTGTGACAACCCACCTTGCTGCAATCCAGATCATTTATTCCTTGGGACCCATGATGACAACACTGACGACAAGGTTGCTAAAGGTCGTCAGATTAGAGGATCTGACATTGGAAACTCTCTGTTGACAGAGGAGCAGGTTCTTGAGATACGCCGCATCTATGGATGTGGCGAAATGGGGCAGGTCGCCCTCGGAAAGAAGTTCGGGGTCACTCAGGCCAACATCAACGACATCGTCCTGCGTCATACTTGGACGCACCTTCCTGACGACGGAAGCTATGCCGCCAACCTTGGAGGCAAGATTACAAAGAAAGACGCTGCAAAAGGTGAGTCTCATCCACAAGCAAAGCTCACGGCAGAAGATGTCATCCAGATACGCAAGCTCTACGCTGAAGGCGGCATCTCGCAGCCAAAACTGGCTGCTCAATTTCAGATACACCAAGCAGGCATCAGTAGAATCCTGTTGAGAAAAACATGGACCCATGTATAAGGGTCACAACCAACACACCATCAATCATCATGCCACTTGACGAAGCCACCATGAAAGCAGCAGAGGCCCAAGAAGGCCCCCACAACGAGTCCTGTGAGTTCACCCTTCCAGAAGGTGTGGAGATCGAACAGGGCAAGGAGCAGGACGTTGTATGCACCATCCGCAACATGGGCAACGGCATGGGATGCCTTGTCGCAGTTGAGGGCAATCCCGTTGGCGGATCTCCGTCAACAGAGCAGGAGCCAGATGGCGACGAAGCCGACAGCGGCGACATCACATCCCGCTATCGCAATTTCCAATCACAATCTGAGGAGGAGTAAGCCATGGCTTCTTCTGAATACACGTCAGGTCAGCTCTATCCCCAGCCAGGGGATGACTACTACACCTGCATGAACAAGTTCTTCATCCTGATCGGGATGATCCACTCAGGGGCCGTGGCCCCACTTCCAACAGCCTGACATGTCTTCTGAATACACCAATGGGGTATCCCCTAACTATCCACAGCCAGGCGAGTCCTTCGAGGAGAACGCCAAGAGGTTCGCTGTCCTCATGGGGCAGATCCACTCAGGCGCTGTCGCGCCAATTCCAACGTCAGGTGGTGGATCTGGCGGCGTAACGAGCGTCACCGGAACCGCCAACGAGATCACGGTCACGGGGACCACAACGCCCGTCC
>ERZ650310.682-NODE-682-length-10140-cov-18.796034_pt1 | contig 10140 bp, 7 predicted proteins | sample MGYA00376246_ERZ650310 | MGnify/ENA primary metagenome ERZ650310 (study PRJEB26733, sample SAMN07839286) | wastewater metagenome | biome: small river; feature: stream; material: water | place: USA: North Carolina | collected 2016-03-01 ...
GAGTTTGGCCCAACCACCTGCGCCAAGTTCGAAAGCGTCAACCCGGGCGGCTGCGAAGGTTGTCCCTTTAAAGGACGCATTACCTCCCCCATACAGCTTGGAAGACATCAAAGATCGACTCCGCAAAGGGAAATACTGGGAAGCGGGGCGGATGCAGCGGGCGAACGACGAACACAGCAGGAAGATGAAACGGAGGGTCGCGCGCTCCCGATCCTCCCCGAAGGTTACCACTGGGACGGCGGGCGGCTCGTCGTCAAAACGGAAAGCCCCAACGGGCAGGTCCCGAAAATAGAATTGATCTCGGCCTACCCGATCTTTCTCGACGCCGTGCAGACCGGCGAGGTCGCCGGCGGCTACAGTCTCTCGATGAAGCTGAAGCTGCCACACGAGCCGGAGCAGTCGCTGATCATGTCGGCCAAGACGTTTTTCTCGGCGTCGGGCCTGAGCGAGATCGCGGGGCTTGGCGTGATGGTCCACTCGCCGGACCTGTTCAAGAAGTTCGTGCGCGAGTCGGTCGATATGTGGAACGGAGCAAATAAATTGGAGCGCAGGTATGACCAGTTCGGATGGAAGAACGACGACACCGAATTTCTCTACGGAACGAACCTTTATACACCTACCGCTGTCAAGCCAGTCATTGGATCTGACGAGGTTCAAAGCCGAAGCCAGTTCCTTGGACCTCGAAAAAATGGATCAATTGGTGCTTGGTCTGGGGCAGCTAATCAACTCTTTGCCCTCGGTCACGAGGTCCAGGCTTTTGCGCTACTTAGTAGCTTCGCTGCACCTCTCATGCGATTTCACTCCTCGGGAGAGGGAGGTGCTATCGTCAGCCTCGTCAGTGATAAGTCAGGCACTGGAAAGACCACAGCGCTCGAAGCAGCGGCCTCCGTATGGGGCAGACTGAAGGGCACCCAGATCATCGACGACGACACCAGCGTGGCCAAGGGGCTGAAGCTGGCCGTCTTCGGCAACATCGCCTGCACCTACGATGAACTCTACAACCGCGACCCGGAAGTCATCCGGCGCTTCGTGCTGATGTTCACCAACGGAAGGGACAAGGATCGTGGAACAGCCGACGGAACGCTTAGGCACGTCCGCGCCGAATGGCAGACAATACTGCTGCTTGCATCAAACAATTCTATCGTGGACATCCTTAGCTCTATGGATGGTACTGATGCTCCAGCCTACCGGGTGCTGGAGTTCATCATGGATACACCCGCTTCTATGGATAAGCGGCGCGGCGATCTTCTTAAGCAGCAACTGGATGCCAACTCGGGCTACGCCGCCGACCTGTACCTCCGAAACCTCATCCAGCCACAAACCCTGAACTACATCAAGGAGGCGCTTCCAAAATGGACAGACCAGGTGTGGCAGCGGACGGGACTGGACAAGGAGCATCGGTTCTGGGTGCGGACGATCGCCAGCGTTATGGCAGCTGGCGCCATTGTGAAGCATGCTGGGCTGCTGGACTTTTCGGTCGACCGGATCACTGGATGGGCGATCGAGCAGGTGCAGGCGAAGCGCAGCCTCCACAGCGAGCTGAGTGGCCACCGCAATCCAATTTCAATGCTCGTTTCTTTCCTCGATCAACACCTGCTGGACACTCTGGTGGTCCCGAAAGCGTTCAAGCCGGGCCCCAACCAGGCATCGAACACCCTGCTCGAACCGCGCCGGAGCCTCCTGATTCGCCATGAGCTGATGGAGCACCGGATCTACATCGAGGAGCAGACGCTGAAGAAGTGGCTGGTCAAGGTCGGCGTCAACACCGAGGGCTTTTACCGGGAGCTCAAGGACAAGGGCATCCTGGGTGGCACGCGGCGGATCACGCTAGGCGCCGGCACCGCGCACGCCACCGGCCAGCAGACTGCCGTTGAGATCATCGCCAACCACCCGCTGATGTCGGGGCACCTGGCGGCGGTGGAGACGATCGTGTCGCCGGCGGTGAAGAGAGCGTAAGGCCCGGAGTGGCAAGGTGTCCGCACAATTGGAGAGAACAATGAATATTTTAGTCAAACGCCCCGTAGCGTTCCGCCTACCCGAAGCCGATGGATGGATCATCCTTCAGAATGAAGGAGCAGCCCAGATCGAAGCCGAGCACCGCGGCGTCTCCTATCAAGGCCTCTATGTTCGCGACGGAAGCGCCCTTGTGGCCGAATGGGAGCCTATCGAAACGGCCCCCAAGGAGAAAGATGCGACGTTCCTCGTCTGTGCAGTCGGAGACGATCGCGGGCCGTTCGTCGTCCGCTCCGACATCCTCTGGCAGGCGCGAAAAGCTGGGACGCCATCGCATCTCGGACTGAGCTACCTGACGCACTGGATGCCGCTGCCTGCTATGCCATCTGTCTAAAGGCCCGGAGTGGCAAGGTATCCGCACAATTGGAGAGACAGATGGCAGACCCAACGAACTTCCGCCGCGAGCGGATTGAGAAGTTACTGCATGAACTTCGCTATGAGGTCGAGCGCGGAATGCTAGAGCGCGACATAGACGAGGAAATGGAGTTCCGGTTCTATGTGCCGATCAGCAACAAGATCCCTGACGGCGTTGTGTTTTGTGAGTTTCGCACGCGCCCTGTCCCGCGACACGCCGTGAGCCCGGAAGACATGCAGCCCAGGCTACGGGTGGTCAAGTAAGCCCGGTCATCAGTGGAGCCCGATCATGAGCGGTAAACCCGAGTTCTTCTGGAGCCCTCCGAATGGAGCCCCGATCGTCGGCATCACAACCTATGAAGGTTCCGCCGGGCATAAACCAAGGCCCGGATATGGCCAATGTTTGGACTACGGCACTACACTTTGGTTGGTCTGGACGGTCATTGAAAATTGTGGATTTACACCACCGCTAAACGCGCCGTTCAAATACCCGACCATGTTCGTTTTTAGCCATACCTGTTCTGGGGGCAACCCTGCGCCTGTCACGGTATCGCCCGAACAGCCACCAGCAACACCGTTGCACGTCCAACTTCCCGTGCCGCCGCCTGAATTTGTATAAACGCGCGTTCCAGTTTGCTTGAGATTTATGATCGGAGCCCACTGGAAAGTGGACCAGTCCGACTGCTTCACAGTCTCATAATTGTTGAACTGGCCGCCGACTTGTAAGGTAGACGAACCACTTCCGGTGTAGGCTGTCGTTACGTCGATCGTCAGGCTCGTTATTTTCCCGCGAGCATAGAGCCCTCCGATGGCCGCATTGCCAGCGGATGGAGCGTAGCTACGTTTGGCAAATTGCCCTATCGGGGCGCCGGGAGTGGCTCCCTGTTGCACGTTCATCGCCGTCAGAATGCCGTCTCCCGTACAGGCGTCACAAGTAAACACCGGGGCTGGATGCGCTTGAATTAGACAACAATCCGATGGCGCCGGGAAGCCAGCAGGCATCGACGTTTGCACATAGACGTTAGCGGTACCCCACTGAATGGTCTGCGATGAAGACACGAGAGCTGTCGATGGAGTTCCCGCTACGACGACATTAGATGCATTTATGAACGACACGATGTAGGTACGGAACGGTATGCCACCCGCACCAGCGCCATTGATAATAATGGTCTTGCGAACGTCTCCACTTGTGAATGGAGCGGAAGGAACGTTCAGCGTCGGGTTTGCAGACGCGGGTAGCGATACGGTTGTTGTCAGTGTTTGATTGTCGGCCGCAGGCCATGGGTCTCCAGTTACCGTCTGCACTTGAAACATATTGACCGGGCCGGATACAGAGCCGCCAACGCCAATTGAATAATTTGCCCCGATGGTCGAAGCCCAGCGCTGGCTTTCGCCCAAGCTGATAGGCCACTGGATTAACCCGCTGCTTTGTATGAATGGCGCAACCTGTGCGGCGCTCATAAACACTGCCGCGTTGTCTGGCCCCGTTGGGAACAAATTGGTTATAGCACACCGCGTACAAACAATGCTCCCTTGGTTCGCGCCATAAGCTGTTGTTCCGGGAAGCCAGTCCGTTATTGTCGCATCAGTAATAGTGTTCTGTTTTGCGCCACCGTGCAGAGTCGCAATCGTAGAAGAACCAGAGATATTCAACGTATCAACTGAATTGCTTTGAAATTCGAACACGCTACCAACGGAAACATCCTGTAGCGTGATTGCACCAATTAATTTGTCTACCTCAACCGTGTTGGCCCATGAAGTGTTGTACGCAGAGAAGGTTTCGTTCTGCGAAGGAATGCCGCTTCCGTCAGGGAACGTGACGTTCCGATAGGTTATGTTTCGTACCTTGCCGTTGATCTGGCCACCGCTGATGCTGTTGAGCGTCAGATCTCTAAGTTCTACCGTGGCGTTCCACTGATCAGGAAGAGCCCATATAGTAGCCGGCCCACCCGCATCATTCTGCAAAGCGTCGCCGGACGTAAATTCAGGCCACGTCGAAAGATATGTTTTTGTCAATGAACGATCCAGGGTGATCGTGCTTCCTGTGCAGGTTGTCGGCGAAGCATTGCAAGAAACAATCTGGCGCCACTCAAAATAGGTGTTGTTCGGAGGCGAACCGGAACCGGATAGAAAGGTTCCTTGCGTATCGAGCCCGCCAATCATTACCCAAGAGCCGACCGAGAACCTGCTGATGTATCCTGCGGATACCGAGGCTGCCGTCAGTGTGATGGTCGAAGCGCCGGGAGAAATGCTCTGCAAACGCGCCGAGCACCCACCCGCAACTGTTAAACCGATTTCGCACAGGCCGAGAGTTCCGACTTGAAACCCAGTCCCAACACCATTCTTAAACGTTGATCCATTGCCCTCCACAATTACATTTTTGATACCCGATAAAAAGGCGTTGGTGAGACTTATGCTACCGACCAGATATGATTCACTACTGCTGAACAAACAGGTTTTGCCAGCAGGGATCGTCAAAACTACTTGATGAGTTCCCTGATTGGCCAGCGCCCATGTATTGAATGTTTTGAATGCGGGCGCGTCATCGGCAATGCCGTTACAAGTGGCTCCTCCATCTGTAACGATATTGTAGTAAATTTGATTGGCAAAAGGCGATCCGCGTGGACGCGCTTCTGCGACACCTGGCAGCGCCAATACTATTGCGAGCAGACACCTAATAAACATTGATGCTATATGCCGTCATGAACGTGTTGAGGCGAGATTGCATATTGCCCGCTTGCGTACCATTCATGCCTGCTCCAATAAAACATGCAGACATCTTGTCGGCGCTAAAAGCTCCGGCTGCGCCTGCATTGTTAATGGCAAACATATAAAGATTTAAGCTGTCACGAGAGCCGCTTACGCCTGCTGTAGTGGCAACAGACGATCCGTTTTTGTAAAGCGTGGTAAGGTTCGATGCTGTACGAGTTGCAAGCCATGAACCTTGTGCATTTGCTGTCGTGAAAAAACTTGTCCCCGCATTGCTGTTTACTTCATATATGGCCCCGCCAGGTCCCGCCGCTTGTTTTCCAACGATACGAGTGGCGCGTCCATTACTAGCGCCCAACATCGTGTAGTTCTGATCTACCGTTCGACTCGTGAGCGAATAACAACCTATTGTTGAGCTGTCCTGCGCATAATTTCCACCCGCAGTTAATAGATTGAACCCCGTATCAAGAAATCCGGTTGTACCATCTCCTGTGAAACCCTGCGCAGCAGCAAACGTCAATGATCCAGTTTGTGTCGCGTTAAACGCATTCTGCGTTAAATTAAGTTTTGCAGTCGTGCTGTCCGGTGCGGCAAATATATAAAGCGCATCCAGAACACCACCTGTGGCGGCACAGCACAAGCCATCCGTTACGAGCCCATCAATCAACGCACAATAATTAGTTTTATCGGTGTTGTTAGTGATCAAAGTAGCGCGGGTAAGGAAAGCATTACCCTCAGATGAGGAACATGTGACCCCAGTAGAATGCACCGTCCCCGGCCCCGGAAACCCGCCGACGCCACCGGAGAGCTGCGCATTCGCAACCCCGCACAGCGCGAGCCATGCTGCGAGAACAAGCCGGATCATCAGCGCACCGCCGAAAGGTTGAGTGTGATCGCGCCGGGGGTAATTGAGCTGCTCGTGTTGTTACAGACTTTCACATTCAGAGTGTTCGCGGTCGGATACACGATGATGGTCAGCATTCCGGCCGTCAGCGGGACGTATCCTGTAACCGCCGTTGGATCGCCGTTGAACGAGGCCAGAACAACGTCAGTGGTGACTACGCCCGTCGCGGTCAGGGTCTGCGCAGAGGTGCATGTGGCCGAGCTGATGGCGCTGGTGGCTAGGGCGAGAGTGCCCTTGGCGACGATGGTGCCGCGGCCACAATTCGCTGCATAGTTCGTGCCGTCAGAATAGATGTCGCAGCCTTGGCCGGGCAGCAAAATCAGCGTCGCCGCGCCATTTATCGTAGATGTCGTAGGCGTTAGGGTGATCGTGCCAGCGCCAGAATTTAGAAGCGTTACCGCCCAACCAGCCACAAAGTTGCCGCCAGAACCAGCTTGGGCAATGCTGTATGCTTGCGCCGCAGCATTGGAGCCGGTCACCAAGCAATTCTGGTTGCTGTTCGCGATGCTCTCTGTGGTCGTGGTTTTAGCGACGACGCACGACGTGTTGGTGTAGGTTTTGACCTGGGCGCCGGTGACCTTGCGGTCTGTGGTGCCGCTGCTCTGCCCAGAGTAAAACAAATCTGTATCTGATACCGCAGCACCAGCGGTCATCCCGGAAACTGTGGCGGACGTGCCACTGAGCGGCTGGATGGCGCCGCCCGTCACGGCACCGGCCGTCAGCCCTGCCGCGGTCCCGGTTAGGTTGGTCGCTACGCCAGAGGCTGGTGTGCCGAGCGCCGGGGTGATGAACGTCGGCGAAGTCAGCGTGACGCTGGTGCCGTTCGTCGTGGCGCCGGTGATGCCGCCGAACGACCCGGCGTTGTTGTATTGAAGCTGGGTGTTCGACCCACCTGGTGACCCGCCACCGCCACCGCCCGTGCCGCACAGCCGCCCGTTGGTGTCGACCGTCAATGGCCGCGGACCGCCAGGTGCGTACGCCAGTGGGAGCGTGCCGCAGGTCGCGACGACAAGGGCCTCTTGCGCCTGCGCAGCGCCACAGAACAGGAACGCCAGGATCGTGAGAACATATTTCATTGGCACACCTGCCCGTTGGTGTTGACAGTCAGAGGGCGCGTCGTGCCCGCGACATAAGCTTGCGGGAGCGTTCCGCAGGTGGCGACCACCGTGGCGCCGCTGGTTTGCGCGCGGGAGTTTTGCAGGTACGCCGTCAGCCACAATGCGCTGACCGCCAGGACTGCCAATGGAATAGCAATCTTCTTCATGGCTATAGCCTCGGTGCGACCGCCGGGTCCTTCAGCTGGTCATGTGGAATCATACCGGGCGGTCCCTGTCCGCCGGTGGCTTGCGCCGGTTGAGCCCCTTGTCGTGGTGTGCCGGCAACGCCGGGCTGCGGCTCCCCACCCATCGCGCCGCCGGGGATCCCCGGTGCGCCGCCCTGCGCCTGCATCTGGGCCTGCTGCTTGAGCTGCATCTGCTGCATGTGCGCCCAGATGTGGTTCTGAGTCTTCTTGGCGTTGGGCGCGTTCTTCCCCTCCGCGTCCTGCAGGATCATCGTGTGCGCCTTGATGTGCGCCTCGTCGTCGTCCATCTCGTGCGTGGGCACCTCAAAGCCGGCCAACAGCAGGGTGTTCTCCTGCTCGACGGGCACTGGCATCTGGTCCTGCGGTGAGACGAACACCAGCGGCGCCAGCCGCGGGCCGAAGGTGTTCTCGACCAGCTGGGTGACGATCGGCACCAGGTTGACCTTGTAGCCATTGAGCTGCTGCGGCGGGATGCCGCGAATCACGTTCATGCCGGCGATCTGCTGCTGGATCTGCTGCGCAGCGCGCGCCTGCTCGACGCCGAACCAGCGGTACTGGTAGCGGGTCTCGAACTGGATGGGCGGCACGGCTTCCATGCGGGCCTCGAGCCCCATCTTCCCGTATTGCTTCACCATCAGGTCTTCGTCGCGGTACTGGTGGTCCATCTCGACAAAGAGCTCGAGCAGCGGCGTCAGGATGCCTTCCTCGATCACCGTCACCGCGTCGGCGGTGTTGAGGATGTCGATCTGCTGCTCCTGCGCAATCTCTGCCTGGCTGGGCTTGGACTTCGACGCAGCCCCTCCGCCGGTGATCCCGGCTGGCGACACCGACAGCGCTTGGGCGATCTCCGCCTTGGCCGCCGACACCATCTCGAACCCGTGCTGCCACAGCTGCGGAAACTCGGCAAACTTGGTATCGTTCGGCGACGTCTCCCACACCGCGGCCAGCGACAACACCATCGAGCCTACGCGGGGGTTCTTGGCGGGGTCCGTCATCACGATGGGCATCAGCGCGTAGGCTGCGCTGTCCGCCGCCTCGTTGACCGCGTCGTTGGCGAAATACTGGACGGCCGCCACGGGCTTGATTTTGCTGACGCCCTTGAACGCGCCGGAGACCTTCTCCACGGGCACGCTGAGCACCGGCACCTTGTCGCTCCACAGCGGGTTGCGGCGCGCGCCGAGGATCTGGTTCTCGCCACCGTAGAAGCACTCGCACAGCACCCGCTCACCACGGACCTTGAGGATCGACCAGGTCTGGTAGACCAGCGCGAACATCAGGCCGCCGTCGCGCTTGATGCCGGCGGCCTCAAGGTGGGACTTCTTGGTCTGGGGGGTGTCGACGTCTTCCTCGACGAAGGCCGCCAGCAGCGCCTCGCCGGCGTCTTTGCGAATCACCCCTTCCTCGATCATCTGCCGAATCTTGGGTTTGCCCCAGCGGCGGATGATGGTGACCGAGCCGCCCCACGCGATCGCGCTCTCGATGCTGTCAGCCGTGGCCGGCAGCACCAGCACGTCGCTGTCCGCCAGCACCTCCACCGAGGGATAGCCGGTGACGATCTCCTCGTGCTTGATGGTCTCCACTGGCTCGGCCGCCGGGTTCGGCCCGTCGTCCATCATGGGCGCTTCGGTGGTCTTCCACGTCACGTTCCGCTTGCGCTTAACCCATTCAACATAAAGGTTATATTGCCCCTCCACGTCGCCGTTCTTAACGAGGGCCGGGGCCACCTCGGTGCGCAGCCGCGAGCGCTTGATGTAATACTCCAGCAGTGACATCTGCGCGTAAGGCAGCTCGCCGTCCTGGGAGGTCACCTCGACGTTGCGGTCGTTGCGGGGGAAGATCTGGTTAACGAAGCGGGTCTTGCGGGCGTTGATGGCGTTGTGGACGATCGGGACAAAGATCTTCGAGTTGCCGTCGTAGAATTGCCGGCCGGTCAGCAGGCAGTTGTAGATGTCCCAGTAGTCCTGGATGTCGTCGGCGCGCTCGCTCTGGTCCTGGAACCCGCTCTCCACGTCGCTGAAAAGGTCCAGCAATTGCTTGTGGACCCCGGCGCGCTTGGAAATGTCTTCGTCGCGGCGCTCGGCCCCGCGGCTGTTATGGCCTATCCCCGGGCCGCCTTCGTCCAAGTCGTCATCGCTGTCCGACGACTCGACTACTGATGTACTTTCGGCCATCGGGGAGCGTTACCCAGTTCACGGGTTGATCGTCCCCAATACTACCCATTTTCAGAAGAGATGCAAAGCTTTCGAGCCCTTCGAAAAGGGTTTTGTATGGTCCGTCGCTGGCAAATTCAGAAAGTACCCCGTTTTTGAGCACGTCTTTGCAATAACCGCCCGCGAAACCATTCAACGTCCAGCGGGCCCGGGAGGAGACCCGAAGTGCTGGGATGGATCTAATCTGGCGACGGAGCAGGCTTCTGATCTCGTCTCGGCCGTCCAGCCCGAGCCCGGCTTGGGCGAGATCAGCAGGAATCTTACGAGCCGCCCCCCTAATGCCAATGGTGTCGTAGTTCCCGAAATGTTCAGGAGGCGCGTAGAGGCGCGGCCGTTGTCCGGCTTCCAGCCCAGCATCGGCCACAATGCCTGCGAGCACAGCACCGGGATCGCCTTCTCGAACTGCATCCCAGAGGACATTGAACGCTCCATCGTTGGACTGCACGAGCACGGCGGTAGTGTACATCTGGGTGGCGTTGATGGCCAAATACATTGGCTGGCGGGGCAGTTTGAATATCTCATCGGCCACGTTCAGGCCCGAGAAGCCGTCATAGATCGGCTGGCCCGGCCGCAGCAGGAGCGCGTAGGCCAAGGCGTTGGGGACGTCGATCGCGCCCGTCGGGAAGCCCAGCAGCTGCGCGCGGGCC
>ERZ650310.683-NODE-683-length-10113-cov-12.949493_pt1 | contig 10113 bp, 14 predicted proteins | sample MGYA00376246_ERZ650310 | MGnify/ENA primary metagenome ERZ650310 (study PRJEB26733, sample SAMN07839286) | wastewater metagenome | biome: small river; feature: stream; material: water | place: USA: North Carolina | collected 2016-03-01 ...
CCCCGCAGCTTACGTTGCGAGGATGCTGGATGACCCGGCGGTCATCGAGGACGCGCGATGTATCGAGGTTCTGTGGCGTTCGTTTCGCGACGCAGACGACGTCAGCGCTCCAGCGTTCCCGTCCACACAGTGGATCCGCGAGAACATGACGCTCGACGAGTGTCGTCACCTGTTCGGGTTCTACCGCCTCGCGGACATGAGCGACCCAGTACCCGCCGAGGTTATCGAGGCGCTGATTGAGCGCGCCGCCGCGGGGGACCTGGAGACGGTGCGCGATCTGCCCGTCGATGTGCTGATTCAGCTCACCGCAGAAGCGACGCGCCGACTACGTGAAGCCCACTCCGCCGCCGCCTGACGCCACACCGGCATCGCTGCTGGCGCTCGCAAAGGAGTGGCGCCCGCGGACGCGGATAGGCTTCCGCTTCGCCGCTGTTCCGGCCTTCCAACTATTCGCCCAAGCAATGCCGGCGAGTGACCTTATCGGCATCGACGGCAGCCACGAGCGAATCGCGCGCATTGTCGTCGACTCGCGCGGCGAGCAGGTTGCCGATGCTGACACGCTGCGGCTGCTGGATGCCACAGAGTGGCGCGCACTGCTGGCGGATGTGAGTGCGACAACGGCGCGGGCCTGCCCCACCTACCGCACGCACGACGTCGACCAATACCTAGCGATGCTTCAACAGGCGTTGCGGGAGGACGGCACAGAGGCCGCTCGACTGGTGTCCTGCTTCGACCCGATTCGCGGGGTCGCGAAGATTCACCTGCACCCGCGCCCGGATCGCTATTGGGGCAAGCCCGCGTCCGAGTTGCTTGACCTGCATTTGATGCTCTTTCAAGCGGCGCAGCGACACTTCAAACACTAAGCAAGCATGCCCGGCGCCTCCGCAATCCACGACCTGCCGCACCTCACGTGGAAGGGCAACAAGATCTATTACAAGAGCGTGCGGACCAACTGGTCGCACCGGCTGGCCCCGCGCACGTACCTCGACATCCACGGCGAGGCGCACGACTGGACGGGGCGCAATAGCCTCCGCATCGGCGTCACTGCGGTGTTCCACAACACCATTGAAGCGGGGCTCTTCCCCGGCAAGTGGAACAAGCTTCGCGAAGACCTACTGAAGACCGCGGAGGTTGGCGACTTTCGCCACCCTGACATCGGCATCTTCGGTGCACGCCCCGCTTCGGTCGCGTACGAGATCAACCCTGAGCGCTCCACCGCTGGCTTTGATGTCGATCTTGAGTTTATCGAGTCAATCAAGAGCGCCGACCAGCCCACCAAGTTCGTCACCTCCTCCAGCGATGCGGCCACCGCAGCGGCAGACGCCGATGTGGCCATCGGCCTAATGGGCCTCGACTACCCGGATGGTATGCGCGAGCCATCGTTCGGCGAGATGCTGGATCAGATAGCATCGTTCCCCGCCACATTCAGCCACGAGCTGAACGGCCTCATTCAGTCCACCGTTGGTGTCGTTGACCAGATGTTCGAGACGGTGCAAGCACTAAGCGACGCTGAGAGCTACCTGCCCGGCCCACTGAAGTCCGCATCCTCCAGCCCCTACCGCTGGATGCTGGAAACATCCCTAGACACGATGCGCGCGGCGCTCGCCGCGGCGCTCGCTGCTGCCACCAGCGGCGCCGCTGTGCCGCTCACCACGATCGCCACGGCGGACACCTCCTTTGCCTCGCTGTCCTTCGATCTCGGCGTTGATGTTGGCGTTCTCATCCGCCTCAACCCGACGCTGCTCGGCAAGACGACGATCACCAAAGGCAGCAAAGTTCTCTATCTCGCGGCCTAGCCCGCGCCGCTCCCCACCATGGCCGCAATCTACGACGCGCTACTCGTCTCCCTGGCGGGGCGCATCATTGCGGAGCAGACGCAGGTCACCGTCAACTACATCGACTCGGACACAGCCATCGCCATCGCTGGCGGCGGCACCTCACTGCGCATGGCCGTCATCCCTGGCGGGCGCATGATGCATGTTCAGTTTGAGATGGTGGTGCCCTCTGGGGACAGCTCGAACCTGAACTACATCGACCAGTACATCGACTGCAAAGAGGTGCAGATGGGCATCACGCTCGCTGGCAACCGCGCCTCTGCAAAGGAGGTCGGCTACCTCCAGAAGCCCACGCTGACTAGCACAGCGGGCGGCAACCTGACCTACTCGCTTAGCTGGATTGGCCCGCAGGCCACATTCCGATGAGCCGCGCTTCCGTTGAGATGCGCTTCGAGGACGGCTCGACGCTGAGCCACTTCATCAAGCTCGAGCACACTGAGCAGTTCTCCAATCCCGTCGATGAGTTGACTTTCGTCTGCGCGCCTCCGCGCGACCAGATCGCGGAGTACAGCGACAGGCTCGACACCAACCGCATCGTAAGCTTTCGCGTCAACAACAAGCCGCAGGCCGCTTGCGTCGTCACACGCTGCGAGCAGTTGAGTGACCCAGACAACGGCACCATCTTCAGCGTCACCGCGAAGAGCCCGATTCATCTTCTCTACGAGTCAACGGTCCCCTACGAAACGGAAGTGAAGGCACTGTCCGCGGATAAGCCCATCCTCGATCTAGTGGCTTCAATCTGCGAGCCGTTTGGGCTCGGCGAGGTGTACGCAGAGAACGACATTGCGGTCATCAAGGCGAAGACCGGGCGGGCGCCCAAGGGCCTCACGGCTACGCCAGCGGCTGGGGTCAAGTACAAGAACGCGGTCCCGCAGCCAAACGAGAGCTGCTATCAGTTTATAAATCGCATCCTCTCCCGTCTGGGCCTCATTCTGCGATGTGACGCCGTGTTCGGCGGGCTCTACATCACGCGGCCCCACTACGACCAGCAATGGCTGTATGCGTTCAAACAGGCCCCCGATGGCCCTGCTGGCTGGGAGACGTTCGAGGGCGCCGTGAGGGTCGCCCGCGATTCGTCGAATCAATACTCATTCGTGGAGTGCACCGGCGTCAGCGACGACACCAAGAGCGCCACGAGCGCGGACCGTCCGCTATTCAAAGCGTACAGCGCAGCCATCAACAGCAAGCGCCCGCCGTTCAAGGCCGGCCAATACATCACTCACAAGCCATGCTTCTACCGCGACACCAGTTGTCAGACGAAGCAGCAAGCGAAGGGCACAGCGCTGCTCGTGATGGGTGAGCGGGCGGAGCAAGCCTTCGGCGTCGAGGGGCAGGTGGCGAACATCGTGTCTGTGGACGGCGTCCCCTTCACGGTCGACACTATTGGGCACCTCTACCTGCCCCTCTTTGGGCTCGACGAGGAGATGTGGCTAGCACAGCGGACCATCTCCGTTGACGCGGACGGCGGCGCCTCCACGCGCCTCAGGTTCATTCCTAAGGGCTACTACACCATTGGCGAACTGCCCTCGTAGCCCAGCATGAGCATCTGCACCTACTACGCGGACTTCCGCAACCTGTTCATGGCTGGCGAGCCTGACGCGCCCGACGGGTTTCCAACTTGGGAGGCGTCCAAGTTCGTCGGCACACTGGCAATCTTCAGTAACTGGCAAGTCACATTCCCCGTCACCATATCTATCGCGGTTGTCGACGACGCCGTGGCGTACACCGACGAGTACCATTGGTACCTATCGCAGCCAACGGAGATGACGGTTCCGCGCATGGAGCTGCAGCGCTACGACAACCTCCCCACGGGCACACGCTCCGGCCGAGTCCGCCTCGCGCTGACCGCCGCGGGCACCGCGCTACTGGCTAGCGGCGACATCGGCCCCGCGCATAGCGCCGAGGCAATGGGCGCATTCTTCCGCGACTGTTACGTGTACGCGTACAAGATCGCGGACGACAAATACTACATTGCGGACCTCTACCGGCTCGCATTCTCACCCGCGCAACTAGCCGTCTAGCAGATGCCCACAGAAACCCTCATCAAAGTCGACATCGTCTCGACCGTGACCGAGGGCGGAGAGATCCGCTGCAACGTTGGGCATGGCGATGCCGGAACGGTCCCTGATGTCACAATGTGGGGCATCGACGGCTTCATCTCGCGGCCGAACGACGCCGACGCAGACGGCGCGTGCATGGGTCTTTACGCGGCGCAGGGCAACCAGCGTCGCATCATTGCGACGAAGGACAATCGCCAGAACGCGAAGCTTGGTGACTTCGCCGAGGGGGACAGGGGCATCGTCACCGCGACGGATGCGCGGCTCCTCCTGAAGAAAGCCAACAGCTCGATTCAGATGGTCACGCTCAACGGCGGCGAGAGCGGCTCGTTGATGCTCTGTCAGTTGAATGGCGATAAGGGCGAATTCGTCGTGATGGTTGGCGGCAGCAATGGCGCCAAGGTCGCCCAGATCAAGATCAAGCCCGACAAGATGTTTCTGGGCGTCAGTGGCGGCGGGTCGATCACCATCGACATGGGTGGCGTCACCATTGGCGGTAGCCACTTCTCTTGCAACACCAAGGGCGGCAACCTCGGCACGCTTGGGCCCGCTGCCCCTATCGCTCCGGCGCAGTCAATCATGCTCGGCGTAACTGGTATGGCTGCTACGCCGGCCCCGTTCTGGACTGTCTCAAACGCGTAGCGCAGGGTGAGCAACTGTAACTTCCCGGTATTCCAGATCCCGGCGCTACCATCGATCCCTGGGTTCCCAACCCCTCTCGCGTGGATCGATGCGCTGCTTGCCCTGCTACAGATCCCCGACCTGCCGGGCCTCCCTGGGCTGTCGATTCCGGTGTTCCAACTGCCTGCGCTGCCATCGATCCCCGGCTTCCCAAATCCACTCGCGTGGATTGAGGCACTGCTCGACTTGCTGAAGCCCCCGGATCTGCCTGGCTTCAACATCCCGGTGTTCCAGCTGCCCGCGCTGCCATCGATCCCCGGCTTCCCAAATCCACTCGCTTGGATTGAGGCGCTGCTCGCTCTCCTGCAGCTGCCCGCCTGCCCGCTTGACTGAACCACTATGGCAATGACACCCGGCTCTGTGACCGTTGCGGCTGATGCCTCTGTCGTCAAGTCGGGGCGCGCTGGCGAGGAGTTTGATGCGCTCGTCCTCGAAGTTGAGGCCGATCTGAACGACGCCGGTATGTCGATGCCCACTGATCCTGCGCAACTTGCGGGCATCTATCGCGGCCTTGCAAAACAGGCAAACAAGGAAGCCCGTCAACTGCAATACATCCTCGACAACGCCACCGCAGGCGGAGACCCCGTCGAGTGAGCGGCTTCGGCACCATGCCCTTCGGCGTCGGCCCGTTCGGCACCACGTACGCCACGGCCATCCCCAGCGCCGCAGCGCAGATCCCATCGTCGCGCACCATCGACGCCTTCGGCCGCTTCACCCAAGTCGACGACCTCGCAGCGGGCGGCTTCGATGGCATGAGCGACAACATGCAGCGCGCGCTTGTGCTGCTCGGCCTTGGCCAAGCGCTGCCCGACAAGTTCGTCGCTGACTTCACCAGCCGCACCGAGGCCGACATTCGGCAAGCCCTCGCGCCGCTCTCCGGCGTCATCGCCATTGAGGCGATCACCGTGACCGACAACGGCGGCAGCCTCGGCACCGCCCACATCGAGCTGCGCGATCTCGAGAGCGGGCAAACTAAGGTCTTCAAGCCCACAACATGACAATCGTCGGCCAGTTTTACCCCACGACAGAAGACGTCGTGAACGTCTACTTGCGCTCACTGGCAGGTTCGTGCGCGCGAAAGGGCATCGCGTACAACGTGCTCCCTGGCTCCGAGGCTTGGCTCCGAGCTCGCGCCATTGCTGCGGTGGTTGTTCCCGCCTTCGCCAACAACAAGCTCGGCCTCGATGCGGTGAATCCGCTGACCGCGCAGGGCGACGATGTCATCAATGGCGCAGCGGCTCAGGGCGTGCTGCAGCGGCCAGCTTCCCCCGCAACGGGATACATCACCGCCCAGGTAGTCTCCGGGACGGTAAACATCCCTGACGGCTACCCAGGCACGATGGCCGACGGCACGCCGATCACTGTGTTCGGCGCCCACCCCGCGGTGGCGAACGGCGATCCCGTGCTCGTCACCACGACCACGACGGGCGAGGACGCGAACCAGACGTTCGGCGCCTCGGGCACATGGGACTCCGCCTCTGTTGGCGGGCTCAAAAACAAGTTCACGGTGGCCAGCGGTGGGCTCGCTGACGCCTCTGACGCTGACACGGTGGAGGAAGTCCGCCAAGCGTGGCTCGATCGGCTGGCGAACCCCGGCAAGGGCGGCAATTGGGCCCACGTCTGCGAGCTTGCCAAGGGGGCATCGGCCTCGATTGCTAGCGCGTGGGCATACCCTGGCCTCACGCCCGGTAGCTATGGCGTGGCCATCATGGGGCCAACTGGCGACGGTGCGCTGTCCGCGGCTGTGGTCGCCAAGGCGGCGTCGGCCATTGTCGCCGAACTCCCAGGTCATCCCAATTTGAACTGCACCACCATCGCACCAGACCCGGTTGACGTGGTTATCAAGGTGCACGCTCCGCTGCCAAAGGCGGCGGGTGGGCCTGGTGGCGGCTTCCTTGACGCAGCGCCGTGGCCAAACGACGCGATGCCGATCGTTAAGGCGACGTCATTCAACAGCACGACGGGCGTGCTCACGACGAACGCGGCAACCCTGAGCGGCCTCGTCGTTGGCAACCATATCGGCATCTGGGATCCCGCATACGAAGACTCTGCTGGGAATGTCGTCGGCAAGATGTACGAGTTCGTTGTCTCGGAAGCGCTCGACCCCGCGACGGTGACAATCAAGGTCAACGGTGGGTTCCCGAAGGACTTCTCCGGATGCTACATCAGCGCCGGTGCCGTGAATCTGGTCAGGTGGGCGGAGTCCGCGGTAGCGGCGTTCGCCACACTTGGCCCTGGCGAGAAGACCACCAACATCTTCCGTTTGCCACGCGCAGCGCGCAAGCCAGACGAGAGCGTCAGAGGGCCGCAGCGTCTCGAGAGTCGCATCCTGAACGACATTCAGTCAGCGCACGACGAGATCTCCGACATTGGTTGGACGGCTCGCTACATCAGCACGACCACGACTACGCGCACGGAGCCGACTATTCCAGACGCCATCACTGACCCGCCCTTTCGCCTGACGCTTGCGCACCTGGCGTTTCGATACGGAGAAACATAATGCTTAGGCGTACGGCTGAGGAATACGGCGCTGGATTCGATGTCCTGTCGGATGCCCAACCGGTAGAGGACCCATCTACTGAACTCGCGGCGCCGTACTACTCGCGCATCGCAGAGGACGTCGCGCAGTGCACACGCACGGCAAAGCGCGCGATCATCGTCTTCACAACTTCCGCAGCATCCCCTGCCAACGTTGTCCGCGTGCAGACGTGTTGGGGTGACACGCTCTCCTATGCGCCCGTCGTTACGCGCACCGGTGCAGGCCTCTACACGTTAACGTTCCCCGCTTCGTTCTTCGATGGCCTCGGCGAGTCGGAGACTGTGTCGTTTTTCTCAGCTAAGGGCGAGGTGTCATCCCTCACTGAGGACGGCTACGTGCGCTGCACCGTCACGGGTGCGGTCATCAACGTTGTCGTCCGCAACAGCAGCACCAACGCAGCGTCAGACTTCACCGCAGGCACCACCGAAGTCGTCATCTGGGCTAACTGAAGCATGCCCGCATTCGGTCGCTTCAATAAGTTTCCATTCCGCTTTGGCGGTGGGAAGAGCGCGCACGAGCAGGTGCACGAGTCTTTGCTGTCTAGCTACAGCAAGGTGCTCGACACCTCACCCGATGGCGTCGTGGACTCCGAGGCATACGCGGAAGCGGCATGCCTCGCAATGGTGTGGACGGCTGGGCGCCGCGCCGCTGGCCAGCTGCAGCCCAGCAGGATGCTTGATTGGCTTGAGCCGTACGAAGAGATCCTTCACACGAGGCCAGCGCCGGGGGACACTGACGCAGAGCGGCGCCGCGCCGTTGCGGGCAAGTTCAAGGCGCTAACGAACAACGCCGAGCCCGACATTCTCGCAGCGTGCTCCGCTATCCTCGGTCTCAACATCGAGGGCGTCAGCTACCTGGATGGCGCGGACGTGACTTCCTACCAGCCAGACATCAACCCCGGTCCGCCAGGACTTGAGTGGTACTCGGATGCGCTGGTGGTTCGGGTGCAGGTTAACAACATCGGCATTACCTCCGCAGCATATGACCGCAAGGTCGCGCTGCTTGAAGAGATGCTTGATGGGCTAGCGCCTGCGTGGATGACATTCGAGGTGTACCGCTGGGACACCGAAGCGGGCGCCGAAGGGTTCTTTCTCGACATTTCAATGTTGGATGAGGTCGGGCTCTAGCCCATTGAACTATGGCAACTGATCCCAATGGCGGCTCACCCTTCGCACCGAAGCAGCGGCTCACGTCGACTGCCGCGAACATCCTCCGCGCGAACGATCTGATCCAACTCGACACGGACGGCGGTAGCCGGGCGATGAGCGCGAAGCTTACGCTTACGGGCACTGGCGTGTTGGAAGTGAGTGACAAGTATCTGGTCACGAGCCGCACGGAGACGCGCGAAGCGCCGATGATGCTCGGAACATTCGATGCTGCCAATGCGTCGTTTACGAGCGTCAGCGGCGGCCGGTTCAATAGCACAACGACAACGAGCAGTGACATCTTCGTTCAGATCATGCGCGGGCTTGAGAATGGCCAGACGCTCAACTCTGTAGGGGTTTGGTTCAAGGCCTTCGCGACGGCCGACGCAAACCACCACTCCGGTGCTCTTGGCGTCGTGCCCAAGCTAAGGGTATTCCGCACGCTCCAGTCTACGGGTGTTGATACGCAATTGGGCTCGACAACGAACGATGCGGTTAACACGAGGGCGGCGTACGAAACGCGTCGGCTCATCTCTGTTACTGGCATCAGCCACGTTATCGACACCGAGAAGAATACGTACTGGATCCAATTCACCTTTGAAGGCGGCGCAAACGCGTACGCTGGGGCTCACGCCGACGCCATTGAAGTTGCGTCAACGGTAACGTTCCTACCGGCTGGCGGTTCCTGACCCAATGCCCGTCACATGGTCACCGCTGCCCCCAGTCGCTGGCGATGTCGTTACCGTTGCGGTCACCGTTGCCGGTGCGGGTGGCAACGAGGTTGCGTGCTCGTCGGCGGAGCTGACGCTAACTGCTGTACCAGCGGCATCGACAGTAGCCACCGGCCTGGTGGTCGACGCAGCATCGGGCCTTCCCGCACTCTCCTTCACCGCGGACGTCCCAGGCGTTTACGCCTACATCGTTCAGCGTTTCGTTGAATACGTGCAGGCCCCCGGCTTTGACGGCGGCGCATCTACGCATACCGTCGCGCTGGATACTGAGACCGGCAGCATCTACGTTGGCTCGACGCTGGCGCTACCAATCACCACGCCCGTGGGCGCGCTCACGCTGACTATCACCACGGGTGAGGACGACGTCATCTCCGCTACGCTCGGCAGCGCCACAACGCAGAAGGCGGAGTGGGCCGCGCTCGACGCAACGGTGCTGACGAAGCTGGCTGCCCTGGTTGGTCAATCAGTAGCCACCATGGGCCCCGCGCTGCCGGCCAAGGTCGGCGCCATGGGCGTGGCAGTCGACGCGCACTTCCGCAACGCCACCGCGCATCCAACGGGCGGCGGATACGCAGCTGATAGTATCAACGCCTACATCGAGAGCACCCCATACGACATAGCCGAGGCACTGCAGAAGCTCAACAAGGTGCGTACCATGTTCACGCGGCACGCGCTGAACAGCACCACCAGCAGTATCCATTGGCACCTAGCGGACGACACCAAGAACGTGCCCATCGTCGGCCCCGCCACCACGGTCGGCGAGGCGGTGGTGCTCTATGCGGACATGTTCCGCTGCTACGAGGGCCACCGCTCTCAGGTAGCCGCGCCTGCCACGCATCCATTCGCCGACGCCACCAACACGCTCGGCACCATCGACCCGCTCTCCGACTTCATCAAGGCCGTGCTCACGTTCCTCGCCGACGAAACGCCGGCCGTCCCCTCCGCCGAGAACCAGGCGCAGGTTGAAGCGATCTCTCTCTACGGGTTCCAAGAGGCTTAACTTCGCATGACAGCCATCGCTACGTTTCACTTCGCTGCGCAAGCGTCGGGGCTGAAGTACCTCATTGCGCCCTCCGCCAGCGTCACCGCTACGGGAGATTCGCTCACCGGTATTGGCTCCAGCGC
>ERZ650310.685-NODE-685-length-10070-cov-5.155966_pt1 | contig 10070 bp, 14 predicted proteins | sample MGYA00376246_ERZ650310 | MGnify/ENA primary metagenome ERZ650310 (study PRJEB26733, sample SAMN07839286) | wastewater metagenome | biome: small river; feature: stream; material: water | place: USA: North Carolina | collected 2016-03-01 ...
TCTACACAGGCGAAGACACTCTTTCCCTACACGACGCTCTTCCGATCTCATTATTTGTTTCTAAAAAAAGCTTGGGACTTTGAGCTGCAAAAGTTCACATGATACATATGCAACTGAAATGTTGCATTTTCTTACTCAATTGTTGAGGAAAATTTGATTTTATTATACAAACTTTATTGACATGATATAATACACAATGAATACCTACAGAAGTCAATTGTTGAAATTCCGTAGGGCTACTTATGTTCCAAGTCGTGCTCAACGTTTGATTGTGAAGTCTTCTATGTATGAAGGTGAAGAAAACAGAGAAAAACTTATGCACGACTTTAAATTGAACTTAAGTAAGTCATTTCAAGAATGTATTATTACACCCAAAACATTCACTCAAATTGTACAAAAACATTGGACTAATGTTGGGGATGTTTCGCTGACTGTCTTTTTGAAAGACACCCAGTACCATTTAGACATCAACATAAAGGATGATACACACAATGATGATACATTGAGAGAAAGTATTGATGAGGTACTATATCAATTAAATGCATGGCAAATTGGACAATATGCAATCAACCTGATTGATGCATATGGGACTTTAATGGATGTTGATGAAAACAAAAGTGTGTCTATTCCACTATCAGTATATGTATCAAGAATGGATGAGTTTGAATGAAACATAAATGTTTTTTTTACAAAATGTATATAAGCTTTACATATACATACTATATATGCTTGAAATGAAAGGACATCTTATTGGTAGCATACTTCTGTGTTTTGTCCTTTCTGCAACCTCACAGACACAAAATCATGATGTTGTGTTTGGTTACAGTGACAATGCAACATTCAAGGTTCAGAGGGGAACAGATGTTCATCAATATGTACAATCAAGTCTTGACAATATAACACGGAACGGAGGTGGAACATTGAGGTTTGAAGAAGGATTATACGTCTTGAGTTCAAATCTTGAACTTGGAAGTAATACGGCAATTATAGGAGCAGGTATCAATTCTACAGTGCTAAGACTAGCTGACAAAGCTAAGCCTTGGTGGATTCCAGAGATTCCATTAAGGAGAGCCGGATTTATCAATAGCGAAGATACAAATAATCTATATTTGGCAAACTTTACACTAGATGGAAACAAAGATAATCAAAACACAGATGAGTTTTCTGTGTATGGTCGTTATGGGCTATATACTGAGATAGTAGATAATGTTACAATTGATGGTGTGGGTATTATTAATTTCCAAGGTTATGGATTTGATCCTCATGGTATTAAACAACCAAAACAATGGTCTGTTGGACTTGTAATTATGAATTCTTATGCAGCTCACAATGATTGGGATGGCTTCACAATTGACCAAACTTCATCAGTGTTATTGCAGAACAACAAGGCTCATAACAATGGACGTCATGGCTTTAACATTGTGACTGGTTCATATGATATAAAAATATATAACAACATTGCATATAACAATGGTTTTTACTACTATCTTGGCGACGCTGGATGTGGTCTTGCAATTCAAAATAACCTTGATTACAATACGAGGAATATCTCCGTAGTTGGCAATGTATTTCAAGACAATACGGATGCTGGTATTTGTTTAAGAGATGTGTCGGATATAAAGCTTGTAAATAATACAATTGCTAATGTTAACTACACCAGTAGCAATCCTCGCCAATGTATTGAGGTGTTTAATAGTGTGAATGTAGAATCGAGGAATAACAAGTGTAGTAATAAGTTGAATGTTCCATTTGGTAAAGGTGCAATGAGTAGTGCAAGTGGAATTACAACACCGTCCTTTGTGATGTTGATGATTGTTGCGTTTATGACATTAATATTGATGTGAATTAAAAAATAATTTTATGATGATATATAAAAACATAATTTTGTATTCTTAACACTTGAAAGGTCTACGTAATATTTTTTTATTTTTATATTATTAGTAGCTACTATATGTTGATTTTATTACAGACAAAAAACTACTTAAAGACATAAGCTATTAACATATTTAAGCTGTTATCTTGAACAAACTTGGTATAAACTATACTTAAAATGAATGATAAAGATTCGAAAATATTGTTTAATTTTGAGTATGAAATCGGAGATATTGTTTCTAAAATTGTTGATGAGCAAGAAAATGTTTGGTTTAGTGCAAAAAAATCTAGGAAAGTTACTCGGTATGAGGCATATAAATGGTAGTTTAAAGAAGTATCCTGAAGCAGATAAACGATTATATCTAGAGGATACCAAAGGAGGAAAACAGCAAATGTTGTATATATCACTCAATGGATTAAAGCAATTATTACTGAAATCAAGAAAGTATGAGCACATATCAAAACAACAACATGATGTTGATAGAGAAAATAAAACAAGTTATACCTGAAATTAAGTTTGTAAGGCTATATCCAGACGATAAGGATTTTAATATCTATAAATCAATTAATATGATATATCAGCACATAGTATCAAGCTATAAGTAGATATGCAATTTATTTTTGTTTATTTGTAATTATGACAGAGATATCTAACATCATTGTCTTATAAATATGATAGAGATATATGCGTATAACCGACTTAATTATTTTTTCCCTATTTAGTAAATAAATGCAACTACAATTAAGAAAGTTTGATATTTCCAGTATGAAAGACGATAAAATCGTAGTTCTAATTGGCAAACGCGGAACAGGTAAGACTGAAATTTTGAAGGACATATTATATTTCAAAAGAGATTTTCCTATTGGTACTGTCATAAATCCTACAGAAAGTGCTAACAAAAGCTTTAGTAATATAGTGCCTCCTATCTTCATTCACGAAGAGTATCGCCCGGAAATCATTGACAATGTATTGAAAAGACAAACAATGATAATGAAAAAAATAAATAAGGAAATTCAGCTATATGGTAGAAGCTCAATTGATCCTAGAGCATTCTTGATTCTCGATGATTGCTTATATGACAACTCGTGGAAAAGGGATAAAAATATTCGATATATTTTCATGAATGGACGACACAAGAAGCTATTTTTTCTGGTAACAATGCAGTTCGTTTTGGGAATCAGTCCGGAATTGCGAACCAATGTAGATTACATCTTTATTTGTCGCGAAAACATTATTTCTAATCGAAAGAGGTTGTATGACGCGTTTGCAGGTATGTTTCCAACATTTGAATGTTTTTGTAGTGTTCTTGACCAATGCACAGAAAATTTTGAGTGTTTGGTCATTGATAATACTTCACGAAGTAATAAGTTAGAAGACCAAGTATACTGGTATAAAGCAGAACTTCGTGCAGACTTCACAATTGGTAGTCATCAATTATGGGAACTTCACAATCAAACTGCTGCAGACGATGACGAAGCAGACGAAGAACTGTTTGATATTACTTCATTCAGAAAAAAGAAAAACACACCACAATTAAGTGTTAAAAAAACATATTAAGAAAAAAAATATATTTATATGTAAAAAATGAACAACCTGCACAGTTTGAGTGAAGTTGTCTCTACAATTAACACAAAAACATTACCATCTATTTATGAACTATTTTGTAATGTTGCTCTACATATTGGTGAATACAAATGGTCAAGTAGGGCATCTGACTTCAATGGTTGGTTAAAGTGTGATGGACGATCATTGTCAAGAGAAGACTACAGTGAATTATTTGAGATTGTTGGGACATCATTTGGTGCAAATGATAGTACAACATTCAAACTACCTGATCTTAGAGGACGTGTGATGGGTGGTATAGGGCAAGGTTCAGGACTCACTAATCGCACATTAGGTGCAGTAGTAGGTACAGAAACACACACATTGACTTCAACAGAAATGCCAAATCATTCACATACTGGTACAGTGGACTCAAGTGGCGCTCATACCCACACAATTAACGACCCTGGTCATAGACATACTCAAACAACAATCAATGATGATTTCAATAATAGTGGAACAGATCCCCCTGGTTTTGCTGCGGATAGTGCTGGTTCTATGACTTGGAGTAACATCAACACAGCCACAACAGGTATAACTATCAATTCTGCTGGTGCACACACTCACACATTTACAACAAATACAACTGGTGGTGGTCAAGCACACAATAATATGCAACCAACTGCATTTATTGGAAACGTTTTTATTTATGCTAAGTTTGCTCCAACTCAACCTATCTTTGCGTAAAGCATATAATAGTATTATTACCATCTCATAAAATGTCTACTTCCATTACACAGCTTGTTACCAAGGATTTGGAATTTATTATAACAATACATAACAAATTGAACATCACACCAACCTCATGGTATTGGAGAGTTCCAACAGAAAGTCAAGATGAATGGATATTACGTAGAGTAGAATTGTCCAAACAAAGAAAAATGGTTGAAGGTCATCTCTTGAACGAACAAACATATATTATTTATAAGGTACCACTTGATTCATCTTTATGTACTGTCCAAATTGGACATGATTCAAACACGAGTGAAGTTTTTATAGAGTATGATGAGTTGTACAACACACTTGAAAAACTATTCACTGTTAGTAAAAGTTGAACAACTCAATTTATAATTGCATAAATCATATAAGTGTATAACAACCTTACAAAAGAACAGGTTTTTGTGTACATAGCAACAAAACAATGGAGACTCAAACTTGTCAAACGGATTGTCTTTTCCTCTTGACCGTTTATAGTCCATATGTTTCATATGCTGATTCAGTATGCTTTTTCACGGACTATGAACGCGCTTTGAACGTCAAGGACAGGCTTCAAGAAAAGATTGAAGCATTCATAACTGAGCAACAAGAATACTGGAAGGATCGCACATTCCCAATTACAAAGTACATCACTCCAGTTGTTGTTGTTGTGAAAGTTCCATACTCTGAGTCTGACAATGTACAACCAATGTATGTTGACATTATCAGGAAAAACACGAACGTGACACCATTGCAAAACCTCCCTTCAAGTGGTCCAGGTTGTTGGTTTGACTTTTTGAAATCAGAACAGAGAAATGTTGATGAAAAGTCTGGTGCATTATGTGAGTCATTGAATGACACGTCTAAGGTAACTCAAACGATGTTTCAAGCATTGTATGTTGTGACTGACTACTTCCTTGGTGATGATTTTTTGCAAAGTCAAGTAGTTGGAGTATTTACAGACCCCAGCAAAGCACATGATGTACAAACAAAAGTTGCAAAGAATTATGGTCTTGATGTATTGTATAATACTTACAATGATGAACACTTTATAGAACTTGTTGGATTTACCGATGGAAAAAAAATAGATCCAGTTGAGGTCAACTTTCATAGGATGAATATATCTACCTAGTACTTTGAATATCTTTCTATTTTTTCTTATCGGGTCTTGGTAAAGTAACATTACGCTCTAACCAAGGGTCGCCTTTAAACATTGTCTTATATTTGCCTATAACATCAGTATCCGTAATTTGCTCTTCATAATAGGTTCGTGGCAAGAACTTGTATTCTACACGTTTGTTTGCTTGTAAAGCCTGATACTTTTGCTCATAGATTCCATGCATAATCATAAACATTCCAATAGTTATTAAAAAGAATATAATAGACTTCATTGAAATCGTATTGTATTTTACTTATAAGAAACATAGATAATATTCATGTAAACACAAAAAAATAATGCATAAATTAAGCATCTTGTTGCACTTCATCCGCAACTACTTCTGATACAAGGGAATCTACAACATCTGTCTCAACAGATGCAACATTAACATCCTCAACAACTTCAGTAGATGTTCCAGAGGTGGATGCTTCTGCATCATTATTCATTTTGTTTTCAGTCCAAGTGTCAGTTTCCAAATCTTTCTTTACTTTCATGAATTGAAGCTCACGTTTCCTATCTTCATAGAAGATATCCTTCTTGATTTGATTGTCTTTATAATGTTTCATCATGGTGTTTAGTTCAGTTTCGGCAAACTCTTGATCTTGAATATGTTCTGGATTAGGGCTCCAAGGACACCATGCACCAACTTCAGCTACATATACATGGAATTTGCCATCAAGTTTTTTGAGGACTTCTGAACGAACTTGAGCTTCACGCATGGTATCAAAAACACCACGTACTTTGATTCCACGAACACTTGTTTGAAAGTTGTTCTTTTCATCAAAACGCTTTTGCATTTCTTCCCCATGAGCACCTACAAAGTAATTGTACTCCTCACCAATCAGACCAGAAGAGAAAAGGTAACTATACTTCTCTTTTAGCATACGAAGGTTATCTACATCTTTTGGATAACGTTCTGCAAGTCCATCAAAAAGCTCCTTTGTTTCAGTAGTGAAGTTCTCAATAAACTTCTCAAAGAAATAATGTTCTTTTTTGACAATGACATCCTCAGGGGAAAGGAAAGACAAACATACAAAGTTTTGACCACGAAGGGTCGGATCGGTGTCGAGGTAATCCTCTTGACTGCATGGAACAAGTTGTGAATTTGACATAAGTAATGTATTACATCAAATGTGCATTGTAAATCTTATATCATTTTTAATTGAAGGGTCATATTAAAACGATTAATACGGATTTTACAACATAAATAATTTGCGTAAATAATTGCGGTTAAAATATTTTCTTATTAAAGATTATATAAAAAAGTATGAGTTTTTCAGTTGACGCAAAGGAACTTGCCGTTCGTGTTCTTAAATATATCCTTGAAGGTTCAGTTGTTGCAATTGCAGCTTGGATGATTCCTTCCAAGAAACCATCTCTTGAAGAAGTGTTCACCCTTGCTCTTGTAGCAGCTGCAACTTTCTCAATCCTTGACCTCTTCATGCCCAGCATCTCTGCATCTGCAAGGATGGGTGTTGGTCTTGGAATCGGTGCAGGCCTTACCCCAGTTGGTCGTGGTGTTGCTGGCCTTTAAGTCCCCCCACTGTAAAGGTATTTAACAATTTATTTTATTATATGTCTTAATAATCACATTCAGACATAATGTCCGCTGAGTTCATAAAACCTTTGGACAATGCTTTACTGCAAAAGTATGATGTTCGCTACTATGGTAGTGATTGTGATATATATGACATTATAAATGACTTTCTTGAAGAAACACAAAGCGAACGTGCATTTTACATCATCGATCTTGGAAAGATTCTAGAGGCATATATGAACTGGGTTAACTTGCTTCCTAACGTAAAAATATTCTACGCAATCAAATCTAATCCTAACCCAGTATTATTAGAAACATTATCATCACTTGGTGTCAGCTTCGATTGTGCAAGTGAAAACGAAATAAAACAAGTTATAGAGATTACACAAGACCCTTCTCGAATCATATTTGCAAATCCTTGTAAGATGACCTCACAAATCAGGTATGCAAGAGCAAATGATGTTGACTTGATGACGTTTGATTGTGAAGAAGAACTGTATAAAATTCGTCTGTATCATCAATATTCTAAACTTGTATTACGGCTGGCAGTTGATGATAGCCAAAGTGTATGTAGGTTCAATAAGAAATTTGGTTGTCATCTTGATCAAGTTGATTCACTGTTGAGTATTGCAAAAGCATTGAGACTCAATGTGGTCGGTATAAGCTTCCATGTAGGTAGTAGTTGTAGTTCTCCTAAAAGCTTCTATGATGCTATTGCAGACACACGTAAAGCATATGACATTGCAAAAAGTATGGACATCAACATACAAATCATTGACATTGGTGGTGGGTTTCCTGGTAATGATGATAAGATGTTCCAGGACATTGCAATTAACATTAACAATGCAATCAAAGACAATTATGAAGAATTAAAAGATACAATCCAATTTATTGCTGAGCCAGGAAGATACTTTTCTCAAAGGTCACATACGCTTGTATTGAATGTTATTGGAAAGAAAGTCCATCAACAAGGAGAAGACAAACACTTTATTTACTACCTTAATGATGGTTTGTATGGTTCTTTCAACTGTATATACTTTGATCATTACTCACCTACCATTCTCCCATTTAACGAACGTGATGGGAAATTATATAAATCGACTTTGTTTGGACCAACATGTGATAGCATGGATACTATTTATGATGAGATAATGCTTCCTGAACTTTCTGTAGGAGACTGGATATACGTAGAGAATTTTGGAGCATACACCGTTGCTGCAGCAAGTAGCTTTAATGGTTTTAAAACTTCTGTCTGCAAATATGTCGTAAGATCGTAAAAATTGAATGAATAATAGTATTAATATTATCAAATATTATACAATGAAGAGTCTTAAAAGCTTTTTGCTTCCCTTGAGGCAGCGGAAAGATACAAGACGAACTGAGCAATTAGAGAAGTTGAAGGATGACTTTCATGAGCACTATTACACCGAATGTGCAAAAAAACATATAAACAGAATTCTTGACACTTATAACAGAGAAAGACAAGAATCTTTTCAAACATCATTGGAATCAATCAAGAACTTGGGTTTATTCAACCCTTGTGCTGATAACATAAAATACCTCAAACACATGCGTTGGGTATCTATGAAAAGTAGATGATTTTTTTAATTTAAAATTTGATATTACATCAATATATATAACAATATTATAGACATATTTGTTATCAATCAAAATGAGCAAAGACTACACATCAGCTATTCTTGAAATGCTGGAAATATTCATAAAAAAAGAAATTGCAACTAAACAACCATTCAAAGCAAAAGCATATTCAACTGTAGCAAAGAACATATCTATGTTGGGAAAGCCTATACACACTATTGATGATCTAAAAGATGTAAAAGGTATTGGTGATAAAATTGGGAAAAAACTTCAAGAGTTGTTCGATACTGGGCGTGTGCGCGAAGCTGAAAATGCTTCCCTAAATGATAATACAAACATCATTACGGCTCTCATGGCAGTACATGGAATTGGACCAGCTAAGGCAAAAGGTCTGGTAGAAGATCACAATATTAAAAGTATTGATGAGCTAGAGAAAAAACAAGAACTATTAAATGATAAGCAAAAACTTGGACTGAAGTATGTTCATGACTTCCAAGAACGTATTCCACGAAAAGAAATGGATGTTCATTGTGAGCTCTTGAAAAAGGTTATTATGTCAATTGATGATAAGTTTAAGTTTGAAGTTACAGGTTCTTATAGAAGGATGGCTCCTTCAAGTGGTGATATAGACATTCTAATAACACATATGGATGATCCTGATGATGTTGAACGCTTGTTCCGAAATGTTGTTGAAACGCTGAAAACAGAAGGATATATCACGGATGTTTTTGCGGAGGGTGGTAAGAAATGCCTTGCTGTTTGTAAACTTAAAAGATACAAACGATTTCGTCGAATTGATTTACTTTATACAAATAAGAAAGAACATCCCTTTGCAGTATTGTATTTTACAGGAGATGCTACTTTCAACGTAAACATGCGCTCATACTGTATGTCAAAGGGGTTATCTCTAAGTGAGCATGGAATCAAAGACGAGAAAACAGGACAGTTTATTGACATCAAAGCAAATACTGAAAAGGATATATTCGATTATATTGGCCTGGAATATGTAGAGCCCAAGGATAGAAAGGGTACAGCAATCAAACCTATTTAGCAACCAATGTAATGTTGTGCTTGTATCTTGAAATATTTTTTTCCCTTGTATGACGATTATTTAACATTGTGTTAACAATCATATGCATTGCAACAAATGGAACAAACAACAAAGTCATTTACTTCTGGTGAGCAGGATTACACAGCAGTTTGTGTGTCAGAAAGCACAGATGCACCAATAGATGATACCATTAGTGAAGCTACAAGCAATACAAGCACATACTGCTCTATATGTCTTGAAACTGAACAAACGGATAAAAGGTACATCACCTTCCCTTGCGAACATGTGTTTCATTTGCAATGCTTTGAAGTGTATCTAGATTACAGTATGTCACAAAAGCCAACACGGGAAACTGTCAGTTGTCCTATATGTAGAAAAGACTTTTCAACAAATACATTGAAATATGTTTTCAATGTGTCTCATGAGAACCCTAATCAAGATATAACAGTGTTTATAAGAAACGAAGTGAATCAAGCAGTAACTGTGGAACGTGTTCGTTCGTGTACGAAAGCTGACCTTATAGCAATTGATGTGCTGTTAATAGATCGGAAGA
>ERZ650310.686-NODE-686-length-10064-cov-12.209312_pt1 | contig 10064 bp, 7 predicted proteins | sample MGYA00376246_ERZ650310 | MGnify/ENA primary metagenome ERZ650310 (study PRJEB26733, sample SAMN07839286) | wastewater metagenome | biome: small river; feature: stream; material: water | place: USA: North Carolina | collected 2016-03-01 ...
GGTTTGGGAGCCCTTCGCGGGTGAAGTCTGCGAGGGTTGCTGGGCCGGTGGCTGAACTTTGTTCGTAGGTCTCGTTCAGCCGCGCGAGCGCTTGCTCGACGTTTTGCTCTCGGGCAGCTGCGCTGGCGTCGCCTCGGTTTTCGGCAAGCCGTTCGAGGCGGCGGGCAGCCTGGAGCTCGAGTCTGAGCTGATCGCTTTCAGTAAACGGCCTTGCTTTTCCATCAGCGCTTTGCTCGCCCGCGGCTGCATCAGTTCGACCAGCAAGGCTTTCGAGTTGGGGTCCATAGCCTGCGTCCTCTAGGATCTTCGCGTACGTGGGGTTACTGAACAGCGAGCTGAAGTCGGGTGTGGCGTTGATAGCCTCGTCCGACAGGGCACGCTCCTCGACGATCTGTCTTGCACTGCGGTTTTCACCGGCGGCCTCAGCAGTTTCGTAGAGGGTCTTGGCCCAGGACCAGATTGTCTCCTGAACCTCGGCTGGCGTCCACGTTTCGCCTGTCAATTTTGTGAGCGTGGCGGCGGCCTCGCGCACCCTTGCCGACATGGCCAAGTAGCCCGTGCCCTTACCTGGGTCTGTCCCAGCTGCGTTCAGCCCCCCGGCGAATATCTTCTGATCGACCAGGGCGTAGTTGCCCATCCAGGCGTCGTTCGTCACTTCATCGACAACCCCAACCAGGTTGCGGAAGAACGAGTTCACTTTTGGCCCCGACAGCACAATCTTGTTGGGGTCAGCATCAGCCAGAGCGCGCACGCTGTTGTTGATCCAGGACGGCAGCACGCTGTCCGTCAGCCTGTTGCCCATCACGCTGCGGCCCATCACCTGGACGATGGAGCCCCTGTCGGTTGGCCGCCCGGCGGCGGTCCAATTCTTCCAGGTGGCCAGTGCGTTGTAGAGATTGTTCTCCACGCTGGTCTGAGGCGACATCGCCGCCAACAGCGCGGCGAACCGCGGGGCGTCGGCTCCAAACACCGCGCTGATGGCGTCGGCCGAGTTTTTGTACCACCCCCGCTTGGCACGACCTGCGTAGGCCGTCGCCGCCATCTCTTTGGACGACGGCAGATCCTTCATCACGTTCAGGATCTTGGCCGCCACTAGGTCGGTGACCTTGGCCTGTTCCTCTGGCGTGAGGCTCTTGAGCAGTTTGCGCACCGCTGGCGTCATGTCCTTGACGCGCGCAGCCTGTTCGTACACCGGCGCCGGCGTGTTCTTCTCGAACTCGCGTAGCAGGCCGTCCTTGTAGAGCGTGCCCTCGCCGTCGAACACGCCTGCGGCCTGCAGCGCGTCGTACTCGACAGGCATCTGCTTGGACAGGATCTCGGCCCAGCGCTGGCGCGTGAGCTCGCCCATCGGCAGGTTCTTGTTGGCGCGCAGACGGTCGCCCACCTGGTCGCGCCCACGGCTCGGTCGCTCGGTCCTCGGTGGCACGACCTTGCCGTTGGTCTTCGTCGTCGGGCCCAGCACCTCGGCGCTGATGGCTTGGTCGCCGAGCATGACGACCTGGCCCGACTGCGTGCCCTCCAGGCGCTCCAGGTAGCCGCTGAACCCGGCGTCGAGCACTGCTGACTCGAATGCGAACTTGTCGCGCCCAGTCTTCAGGCGCAGAGGGTCGGTGTCGCCGTCGTAGACGTTCGACAGGTTGGCCCGGTGCGCGATGCCGCCCACGCCTGACTCAGGGTTGATGCCGGTGCCCTTGTCGACGTAGAAGTACGACCGCTTCGCCAGGCGTTTGTCGGCCGCATTGAGGTATTCCTGCTTGCTGCTGCCCTGCAGCCCGGTGCCGAAGGCCCCCGTCACGATGGTCGGCCGATCGGCGGTGCTGAAGTGATACCCCTCGACCGACATCTCGCCCAGGCGCGGCTGGTCAATCACCTGGCCAGACGTCGTTGGTGCGCCGACGATGCGCAGCGGGTACTGCTGCTGCATCTGTGACGCCGTCATGCCCGCGCGCGACCCGTAGGCGGTGAAGAATGAGGCGATGAAGTGCGACTGCGCCTCTGCCACTGCTGGGCTGACGCGCTGCGTGTCGGCGATCTGCTGGGCGTACATCGAGCGCACGGTCTCGTACTCGACGCGCGCAGCCTCCTGGTCCTGCGCCTGGGCCATCACCCGCTCGGCGTCCTGGCGCAGAACGTCGCCCATCTTCCCGGCAGCCTCGATGTCGGCGCGCGAGTCGCTGGTCGGCGTCATGCGCGCGTGGTCGTTGAGGGCCTTCTCCAGCGGCGTGCCCGGGGCCACCGTCAACACGTCAGCCATCGGGATCTCGACCGTGGAGCGGGCCTGAGCCGCCTCGGGGATCTGCGCGCGCACGCTCTCAGGCAACTGGGCCAGCACCTCCTCGGGCATCTGGGCCAGCACCTCTCCGTCGACGTAGATGCTCTTGGTCGTTGCCTCATTGCTGTCGACCATCTGCTGCACAAGCCCGCGGAACTGCTCTGGGCTGCGCTCGCGCAGGGCTGTCTGGCCTGCTGACTTGAGCGCGGCCGCCAGCGCGTCGGCGCCTTGCTGTGCCTCCGTTGCGGCTGCCGCTCGATCGGACATGCGCTCGCCGAATGACTGGGCGGTCTGGAACCCGCCGCCGGTGGCGAGACCGGCGAGCAGACCCTGCGCGGCCGCCTTCCCCACGCCCGTGCCGAGTGGCTTGTCCTGGGCCCAGTTCTGCCACATCTGCTCTTGCACAGACTGCGGGAATTCTTCGAACAGGCCTTCAGAGACGCCGGCCTTGAGGACCGACGAAGCGAAACCCTTGCGCACCGAGCCGGCGGCGGCTGCGTCCATGCCCCCCTTGACCAAGGCGGTGTCGATGTCGGCGAACCCGATGCGGTTTGCAAGGCGGCCACCTGCGGCGCCGAACAGCGCAGTGCCCACGCCTGACATCAGCGACGCGAACGTCTTCTTGACGCCGAGCAATCCCTCGCTGTCGTCTTGCCGCAGTTGCTCGGCTGCCGCACCGGCGCCCATCACGCCTTCGCCGAACGCGGCAGCGAGCCACGGGGCGAGCTTCGGCGCCAGTGCAACCAGCCCCCGCCCGACCGCTGCGCCACCGACCATCTGTGGGAGTGATTGCCCGACAGCGGTGGCGATCGTGCTCGGGTTGGTGAGCATGGCACCAAGGGTGTCGATGAAACCCTGCGCCTCTTCCACCACCAGGTTGGAGCGCTGCTGCGCAGGCGAATAAATGGTGTCGAGGTACTTCTGAGCGTCGTCGAAGCGGACGCCGATGGCTTCAGCCCCCTTGCCCGCGTACCCTCCCGTGAGGATGTTGGCCAGGCCAACAACCGCTTGGGGCAGACCGACCGCCCCCTTGACCGCGGTCACTGCGACGTCGCGCACGGTACCGATCAGCGTGCGCGGGATGTCAGCTTCAACCTTCGCCAACGGCCCAACGTCGTCGTACGCCACCGCCGCCAGGCGCGGGCTCGATCGAAGCGCGGTGTCGAGCAGTGGTGAGTTCGCCAGTTGCGCGGCGATCCCGTCGGCAGCGTCGAACATCTGGAAGTCGTCGACGTTGCGCTGCACCACCTCGTAGGGCGCGCGGTAACGCTTGGCCAGGCGTTCAACCTCAGCCGCCGCGTCAGGCTTCGTGGGCATGACTTGCCGCAGCACCTCGCGCACCGGCGGTGCACCATCCGCGCGGGGGAACTCGTCGAATGAATCGACGCGCTTGAATTCGTCGAAACCGCTCATCGGACGCGCTCGATTCCTTGGGGGTCAATGAATCTGGTTCCAGGCGGCAAAGCCCTGGCCTCTTCCACAGTGGCTACGCGCCGGCGCGGCGGGGTCTTATCGAACATGACCTCGCGCTGTTGTGGGTTCAGCTTGTACCCCGGGCCGGTCTTGTCAAACCACGCAGCCCGCTTCTCAAGGACGACGGTCTTTGTGAGGCTGTCCAGGATCTCGTCTTCCTGCTTCGGGGTCGGAGGCTTCCCGCTCGCTGCCGCTCGCTCCCAATCTGTCTGGGCCGCGCGCTGCAGTTCACCTCTGTCCTTTGCGTGCTTTTCGCCGGTTAGCTCCATCTGGTTTATCGCCGCGTTCACCTTGTTGGTGAACGTGATCTGGTCCTTCTGACCCTTTCCTGTGCGAATGTCGCTCTGCAGCTTGACCAGTTGCTCATAGTCCGCGGTGGCCAGCTTGGCGCCGTACTGGCGCAGGTTCACTTCAGCGAACTTGTCACGGTTGTCCCCGAAGAGCGCCCACAGGTCACGGTGCGTGTCGGGGTCCGTTTTGATCGGCTTGTTCCCCTCCGCCTGGAAGTGACGCGCGCGGTCCTGTTCGAACCGGATCAGTTCTTTGAGGTTGGTTTCGCCCATGTCCTTGCGGAGAGCGGCGGGCACGCGCTTGCCCTTGTCGACGTAGTTCACCCACGCGTTTGTGGCCGCGGCTTGTTCAGACTCTTGCAGCGCCGCCTTGACGAGCGCGTGATTGTTCTTGACGGTGGTGAGGTACTTCTCCTGCAGAGACGGCGGCAGGTCGGCGCCGGCTGCCAGTTGCTCGGCCAGGGGTAGCTTCGCGTTCTGGGCGGCCAGCTGCTTGGCCTTCTGGTTCTCCAGTTCACCGGTGAGGATCTTCTCAATCCGCGGCTGCGCGCCAGATGGGATCTCGTTGCGCTTCTTGGCCTCGTCGTAGTATTTCAGCGCCCCGGCGGCGTCCCTGTCAGCCATGCCCTCGATGACTGCGGCGTGCATCGAACCCACGCGGGTCAGCACCTCGACCTCGTAGGCGTCGGTGCCAAGGCCTTTGCGTGCTATCAACTCGCTGGCGCGCTTGCGGATACCGAGCGCTGCGGTGACCGTGTCGCCCGTCGTTACCGCCCACTGCACGTCGGCCTTCTGAGCGGCGTCGTACTCGCCGTCGGCGGTGCGCTCTTTCTCGGCGCTGACGTGAGCGAGCACGGAGCCCATTGCGGAGTTGCGCTTGCGCCCGAGCTGGTTATCGACAGCTGACTGCGCCAGCGGGCTGAGCGCACTTGCGTAGGTGGTCTTGGCCTTGTCCCACCACTCGGCAGCCTTGGCCTCGTACTCCCCGACGTTGCGCCCCTGGTACTTGCGCCGGTTCTCAGCGTCCCACTGCAACCACCCGGAGGTGATCTGGTTGTCGGCGGAGTTGGCCTCAATCTCAGCGTCACGCCGGATCCGGGTGTCGAGCACCTCGGAGACCTGGCCCAGCCCGCGCGCGACGGCCATACTGCCGCTGCTGACGTCGATCTCGCGCTGCTGCACTGGGCGCAGCGGCTCGCTGCGTACCTGTGGGCCACCGTAGGTAGGGACGCGGGGCATGGCTTACCAGTTCCCGTTGCGGCTGCGGACGGTGCGCATGTCCAGCCCTGACGGCATATTGCCGTCGTCCCCGAACTGGGGCGTGTACCCCACCGAGCTGGGCGTGTACCACTTGCTGGCCACCTGGCTGGCGCTGCCGAGCAGAGTGCCGGTGGCGCTGAGGTTGGCCTGCGACGCTGACGCGTTGCCCTGCGCGCGGGCCTGTGCGCCGCCGGCGCGAGCCGCCCACGCCTCACGCGCAGCGTTCCCGCGCAGCGTGCGCTGGTCGACCTGGCTGAAGAACGATGTCTGATCCTGCAGCTCGGCGGCCGTACCCACGCCCAGATCCAGCCCGCTGGCGGCCTGCGCAGCACGTTGTGCACCCAGCACCTGGTCACCCTTGCGGCGCGCCGCCTGAGCGTCCTCCTCGCCACGCTTGAGGGCGTCCTGGGCGGCGTACTCCGCCATGATCTCGTTGTTGCGGCCGACCTGCTTGGCCATCTGGCCTTGCTCGTACTGGCCCTTGGCAGCGATACCACCGGCCACCGCAGTGGTGATCAACATGATCGTGGTCGGTTCACACATGCGATGCCCTCATCTCGAAAACGTGGAACAGTTCACCGTGCGGGCCTACAGGCTGCGGAGGCTGCAGAACAAAGCCACAACGCGCAAGCCATGCAGCCGCCACGGTGTTCCGAGCGTGCACGATGTTGGTCAGACGCGGGAACTGTCGCAGCATCCCGCGAATGTACTGGGGCGCGAGGGTGGCGAGGATACGCCGAGACCGGGCGACCACCGGGGTACCGAGCATCCAAGGTGTGCCGATCGGATCGTCTGGGGTGCCGATCTGGCCGATGCCGAAGATGGCCGCCAGATCGCCCTTCACCAGCACTGCCAGGCACCAGTCCGACACGTCGACGCTGGACTGCACCACTGACCTCAGGTCGGTGTAGCCGAGCGCGTGCATCTCGGCCACGTCCTGGTCGCGCATCTCGGCCGCCAGGCGGTCGATGTCCTCTGCGGTGGGGGTGCGGAACTCAACCGCCGGTAGCGACATCAAGCACCATCGACATGACGGTGAGAGGCACCGGCAGCTCCACCCGTAGGCAGATGGCGCCGTCGCTGCTCCAGCTGGGCCCGATCGCGAAGCGCAGCTCCGCAGTGCGCAGCGCCGGCGGCGACCCGTACAGGTCGCTGACCTGGCGGTCGGGGTACACGGTCAGGCGGTCGAACGTCGGGCCGGCACTGACCAGGGCCGACTGAGTGACCCGCATGCGCACGCTGTTCACGTTCTTCATCGTGCCCTGGCCACCGGCCGGCGCCCCCTCGAGGGACAGCGGCAGCGTCTGCAGGTCGCTGACGAACCCCAGCCCAACGTGCACCACGCTCGCCTCGGCCTCCAACGTGACGGAACCGTCGGTCACCACCTGGTCGGGGTGCACCGCCCCGTCGCTGAGAACCTGCACGGTCTCGCCCTCGAGGTGGTGCAGGCCTGTGACGGAGGTGACGGGCACACCGTCGTAGGTCAGACCGGAGTCGACGTAGAACCCGTCCTCCTGGTCGGTGAAGATCCGAGAGTGCAGCCGCTCGATGTACCGACACGGGGTGCCCCCGATGTTGCGCTGGACGAGGGCGTAGAGCACGTCCTCGCTACCCTCGCTGATGACGCAGACCGATTCAAACAGACCGTCGGTGTCGTGCTGGTGCCAGCCGTAGACCTGCTGCTCGGGCACGTACGTCATGCCCAGCAGCGCGCCGTCGCTGCGGGCGCACCAGACCTCTTGCACCGGTGCGCGGGTGTAGCACATGTCCGCCAGCGTGTAGCCGTTGAACAGATGCGGCGCCATGATCGAGATGTCGATCGAAGCGAAGCTGTTCTGCTGCCAGTTGTAGGCGGCCTCGCGAAGGCGCGACCCCTGCGACTGCACGTAGAGCACCGACCCACTGGTGACCACGGGCTGCACGTTGCTCGCGCCCGAATAGCCCTGCGGCTTGATGGACAAGCTGGTCGGGGAGATGCTGGGCGCGTTGTCGGCAAAGATGCGGAACTCCGCGCCCACGGTCAGCGCCAGCATGTCGGACAGTGGCACCAGGTGCCGGATGGCGTTCTGCTGGCGCGCGGCGATACGGAACTCCAGCCCGTCGTCGTCCTGGCTGGGCAAGCTCGAGGTCAGGTTCGACTCGGTGCCATTGCGGGTCGCCCACATGTTCTGGGGTTCGTTGGTCGTGCCGGCGAACCACCTGCGCTGCTCGTGGTAGGTCACCGCGGCGGGGTAGTCGCCAGCGCCGGTGTTGAGCGTGTAGATGTTCTCGGGCGGGGTCTTGTCGGTGTCTGCCGTGACGTTGTCGTCGATGAGGCTCAGGGTCACCGTCTGGCCGATGTAGCCGTAGCTGCCCCCGCGTCGCTTGTAGGCGTTGTAGCGGGTGGCGCCGGTGACAGCACTCCACGACAGCGTGTTGTAGTTGCCGGCCAGGGTCAAGTTGTTGTTGTCGGTGACGACAGCCGAGGCAAGCGACTCCGTGACGCCGTCGGCGCCGATGGCGGTCACGACGTAGCTCTGCGGGCTCAGGTTGGTGGCCACCGCCACCGTGGCCACGACGCCCACGCCGGTGGGCACCGTCGCGCTGGGCGCGAAGCTGATCGGCGTCAACGTCCACGAGACCGCCGATACGCGTGCCAGTTCACTGGCGGGGTAGGTCGGATGGACGATCGTCAGCACGTCGCTGTTCTGAGCGTAGTGCAGGTCGAACAGGTCGTTTTCGTCGTAGGTCGTCGTGAGCGTGTACACCCGCGCCGCGGTGCTTCCTGACACGGTGGCGTACTCGTCACGCAGTCCGGTCACGGTGAAGGTGTCCGCGGTGATAACGATGATCTTGTAGAACCGCGATCCAATGTAGACCCAGTCACCGGTGCTCCACCCGTGCGCCGTCACGGTCACCGTACCGGAGGCGATAGCGACGATCGCCTTCGCCGCCTCGAGCTGCGTCTGGGCTCTACCCACCGCTGCCACGTATGGGTGGAACCGGATGTAGTTGTGGCCGAACTCCAGCACGACGGTCTGGTCGGCGCTGAAAGCGAACGGGACCAGTCGCACCCTGCGGTTGCTGTCCATCGCCTGGTTGATGAAGCTGAACCCCGGCCGACGCTGAGCGGGCCCGTGAGGCAACACCCTGAAGTTCTTGCAGAGAGCCAGACCGGTCTGGTACTTCAGTAGGTCCAGGCGCCCGTACAGTTCCGGCGTTATCTCACCGCCGGCGAAGCTGCGGAGCAGGGTGCGTGAGCTCACGCGCGAGCCCTCAACTGCTCAGCCGCATGCGTGGCCGTCTCGTAGCTGGAGTTCGCGTCACTGGCGGCCGCGGTTGCGATGGCGTTCATCGCAGCCTGACGCCACTGGGCGCCGGCGCGCGCGCCCTCGAGCCCTTTGATGATGGGCCCGGCCAGGTATCCCGCCATCAGCATGCCGAGGGCCACGACAACCTTGGCCGTGAACTTGGTCGTGTCGGTGACGTCGTACGTGTACAGAAGCATGGCTTCCGGTTCGTTCGTGCGCAGCACCCCGCTCTCGATGTCGAACAGAGCGCTGCCCCGCTCGGTGAAGACCTCGTCGATCACCAACCTGTCGATGCTGTAGACCCCGGCGGGATACGACAGCCCGGCGTCGACGAGGGTCTGCAGAGACAGCACGCGCAGTGCGCGCAGGCAGTCGCTCGGCAGCGCGTACGCGTACTCCCACACCGTGCTCGTGTTGGTGACCTCGGCCAACTCCACGCGCTTCTTGGCAAACGACCAGGCGTGCGCCTCGAGCAGCTCCTTGCGCGCGATCGGGTAAAACCGCGCGCAGTAGCCTGCCTCGACGCTGCCATCAGGCGGGTTGATGGCAGCAACCTGCGCCTCCGCCCCGAGCGACGAGAGCCCGATGTTGCAAATGTCGACTGCGCTGGCCATCCGGTTCCCCTTGGAAAAAGAGCCGCACTCGGCGGCTCTCTCAGTTGCTTGCGCCGCCGGTCAGACGATGTCGTCCGCGGCCATGGGCGCCTTCACCTTCGCCTTGCGCTTGTGCTCGACCACTGCCGCCGCGGCCAGTGTGTCGGGCTCGGCCGGTGGGGCTACCACCTCGACCACAGGCGCCGGCTCACCTTCGTTCAACAGCTTGAACCAAGAGGCCTTGGTGCGCCCCTCGAATACCGTGAACTCCTCGCCAGGCTTGACGGTCACGATACGTCCATCTGCCAGGGGGTAGTGCCCCCTGATGACGGCTACCGCCCTGCCGGCGGGCTTCAGCTCAGCGCCCACTGGTCAGCGCCTCAGACGACGGTGAAGTTGCCCGGGTAGGCACGGTACACGCCAGCCGGCTCGAGCGTGATGTACGCGTCGACGGTGAATGACGTGAAGCTGGCCGATACCGTGTAGCGCAGGCCGATGTAGCGCTCGTACAGCCCATGAGGCAGCTCGATCGTGGCCAGCCGCGCGCCCGCAGTGATGGCCGAGCCCAGAATGGCCGTTGTGCTGAAGTGCACCGTGGCCGAGGTGGCCAGGTTGGCCGTGCTGTCGCTCTCCAGCGTGATCGTCAGCGTCTTGGCCGAGTCACCACCGGCGGCGGCAGACGTGGCAATCACCACCAGATAGGCACTGTCGCCCGACTGGCCCAGGTCGGTGGTCACGCCACCGCCCGAGATGCCGGTGCTGCCACCACCTTCGGCCACGGACAGGGTGTCGTAGACGTTGGTGCTGATCGCAGTCGCAGTGATCGCCTGGGCGTCGGAGAACTCGAGGTTTTTGTCGATGTAAGCCATGATGTTTGTCCTGGTAT
>ERZ650310.687-NODE-687-length-10063-cov-4.307654_pt1 | contig 10063 bp, 16 predicted proteins | sample MGYA00376246_ERZ650310 | MGnify/ENA primary metagenome ERZ650310 (study PRJEB26733, sample SAMN07839286) | wastewater metagenome | biome: small river; feature: stream; material: water | place: USA: North Carolina | collected 2016-03-01 ...
CCATTTCTCGTAACCAAATGTAGCGCACCGTCTGTGCTGCGCCGAGGTCGAGATTGACCCAGGCCGGCGTTGTCGCGTCGGACTGCCAAATGCTGTCCGCATCATCATCCTTCAGATTATTGGCAGCACCGGCGGCCGTGCTCGATACCGTGATGGTTGCTGCGTCGGCCAAGTCGGTGGCGGATGTCGTGAAGGATCCCGAGCTGATGGTGGCGGTGACCTCAGGAATGATGATCGCTCCGTCCTGCGTGTAGAAGCGGAAGCTCCCATCGGACCCGAGGACGTTGTAGGACTGATTGACCGAAAACACGAACGGGAATTGAAAGCCGCGCTTGGTGTGATCTTCGAACGTGTCCACGTGCTCCAGGGGCGGACGCCGCGTCATGGGCCCCTGGACAAGCGGCCACCAATTCTCGTAAAGGCTGGCGCCGTGCGGATACTTCGGAATATCGACCCGATTGTGCAATAGGCGGCCCATAATGCCGCCTGCAAACGTGACGATTGGCGGGTTGATCTGGGCCATTAGCGCGGCCGCGCTCCTCGCATGACGGCCAGCCACGAGCCAGTCGGTCGAAACAGCACAGGCTGATGAATCGAATCCACAGAACGTGCATGCATCAATCGAGCTTCCGCCAGCTTTTCCAGCCGCTCGCGTTCGGTCGTCGACTTGAGCGGCGAGGCCATCTCGGATGCGAGCACGGCCACGGCGAAGCTGACGAAATGCGCCGGCCACGCGCCATAGGTATCATGATCCCAGACGTATTCGATAAAGCAATGGTCCGAGCTTGACAGGAGTTCGCCACCCACCAGCGAAAATTCTTCGAGTGGCTCGGCCATGTCCTGCCGATCCGCGACGAGCCCTAATCGGATGAAGTCGCCCGGCAGCGCATAGGCATAGGCCCATTTACCGATCGGCTCGACGCCGGAAGCCGTAAGCTCGACCTGTCGAAGTGCGAAGCGCCACTCGTGTTGTGACAGGCAGAATCGGCGTGTTTGCTCAAGGACATCGCGCGCAATCTCGGCCTCTGGGCTCGCCTCATCGATATCCTCGATGCGATAGGTGCCGATTTCACGCAGCGCCAAGTTGACAAGCCCTGTGCTGGTGAGACTGCTCACGCAGGCACCTCCGTCCGCAGCTGATAGCCGACCGAGCAGCTCATGAGATCCGTCGTGTTGCGTGACTCCAGCGTGCAATTAGGAGGTAGCCCCACGGTGCACGCACCCCACACATGCGGGCCGTCCGGCGGAAACTTCTCCACCTGCCAGTGCTTGCAGGTGCCACAGCAACGGGGAATTTCGCGCGTGTCTGTCGTCTCGCTCATGCGGCTCTCGCCTCGGTCATATTGGCCAGGCGCCGCGCCCCGTCCTCTTTCGAGGGCAAATCGCGGGCCATCACCTCCCCCTCCGTATTGACGATGCACCAGCCGCCCCCACGGGGGCCGCGCCAACGCAAGACGAGGCCACTCTTGGGCGTCACGATCTGTTCGCTATGAGCAACATCGATATCCCAGGCCAGCGTTCCGGCCGTTGTATCAACGACGTTGACGATCAGAGTCGCTCGCCGGTTCGCGGCATCGGTCGTGTAAACGATATCGCCTGGCCGCAGCATGTGCAGGCAGCGGGCAAACAGTCGATCACCGGCGGCTTTCATGTCCTCAAGTGTGTAGTCGGGACAATCGTAATCCCAGCGGGAGCGGATCTTGCCGGCGCTCCATTCCGTCATATGATGCGGATGCGCATAGATATCCATCAAATGCTCCAATCGAAGAGAAGAGGGCGCCGGCCATCTCGCCCGAGTGGGGCGGCGCCCTGTCCGATTCTGTTATGCCGTTGCGGTCTTGATCAAGGTCGCTGCCCCGGCCGCACTGATGGCCGAGACAGTGTACCAACTGATACCCGTGCCGGCGAGGGCCGAGGTCTGCACGACCAACACGGGGTCGCCGAGCTGCATGTTTTTGTGTGCGCCCGCCAAATTGCTCGTACCCGCCGCCGCGTCCGAGATGTAGCCGGCGCCTGCGATTGTGGCCGCAGAATCGGCGCCGGCATCGTAGAACCAGACCGTCCGACCCGACGGCCCCAACTCCTCGATGGCGGCTAGGTTCGCACTTGTATAAGCCATGTCTTAACCTCCAGATCTTACGGCAGCGACGTAGTGTCGTTGACGGCAAACTTCACAACACCGAGGGTATCAATCAGGCAGGCGCCCATTGACATCGCGCCGACGCAGATGAAGGCTTGCTTGAGATTTTCCCAACTCCACGTCGTGTTGAGATCGGCATTAATGCCGTGTCCCACCGCGTCGTAGTGCCACGCGTAGCAGGTGGCTGTAGACGTCCCTACGCCGGACAACTTGGGATGCACAAACCAGTGCATGTCGTTCCAGGTACGGACTTGCATGCCCTGCTTCTTGAACGGCAGATCGTCCGGCCCGACATAGTCGGCCCGCACGAACTGATCGATCGACATCAGGAACGACCACGCATGTGGTGTCACGGCGCAGAACCGTTTGCCATCGCGCGGCACGCTGTTGGTATCCAACTTCTCCGAGATGGACAGCGCATCCCCGCGGGTTAGGTTGGTCGCCACCGTCACCGTCGTGGTTGAGCCCGACATCGCCGTAAGAATGTCGTTGTCGGTCGGCTCGGCAAAGGCTGCGACCATCGCCTTGACGTAAGAGGATCGCAGATCCTCGTTCATCTTGGTGAGGTCGAGCTTGTCGATGGGCAGGGCCGCATAGCGGTCCGTCATCGTCGCCGTCGCGTAGCTGTGATCGGGATTCGAGAGCGGCACATCACCATTGCGGGCCTTGGTGCTCGCCACGACCGAGCCCAGCTTGTAAAATCGGGCGGTCGAGCCGTTCACATCCGCATCCGTTCGCACCAGACCCCGGATCTTGGGCGCCATGAAGCGATAGGTGAGATGAACGTCCTTCTCGAATTTGGTGATAAAGGCTTGATCGACTGTAGGGGCTGCCATGGCCCACATCTCCTATGAACGTTTCGGATCGGCCCCCTCCTTGAGGGCCAGACTGGTGTTCAGGCTGCTTGAGGGTGCCGGTGGAGATGCGAGCGAGGCGGGGTGTCGGCATAGCCGGGCCGCGGGTCGCTCCGAAAGCCGGGGCTCCAGAGTCGAACGGGATACGCACGAAACAGGGACCGGGCCGCCGAGGCGGGGTGCCGGAGAATGATCAGCGTGTGCCCATATTCAAGGCGATCGGCTTGGTGCCGTGGGCACGCGCATAGAGCGGTTTGAGCTGAGCGTGCGGCCAGCGCGGATCACCCGGATACAAGCCCTTGGCGACGGCTTCCTGCTCGATCTTATCAATTTCGGATTGCGCCGATTCGCGACCCGGCTGATTGAACACGGTGGGATCCCGATCATCCTCGGCAAACACACTGCCGACTTTGGCGAATAGATTGGCAAACGCGGGATGATCTACCACGAACGTGCCATCATCAAGCCGCGCCGAGGCGATGGCCTTCTGATCCGCGGCAGTCGCGTTCATTTTTATGACGTTCTGCACATGACTTTTATTGGCGTCGTACTGCTGACCCCACGCCTCGCGGATCGTTTTGGCGCGGTCACCCGCAAGCTGGGTGGTCTTGGCAACAGCGGCGTCGATCTGTGTCTTCTTGAGTTCGCCCTGCCACTTGGTTAGGCCCTTGACTTGCTGCGGCAGGAGTCCCAATCGGTGCGCCACCGGCTTGAAATTTTCGGCCACGTCTTTTTCGGTTTCATCCAGCGGCGTGTCGCCGAAGTCGAGTTCGTAGGCCTTGGGGTCTTTGGGTCGGCCGAGACGGTCGTAGATCGATTCCCAAGCATCGGGCTTGGCATCCGGCTTGGGTAGAATAATCGCACTCTTGCGCAGCTCGACGTAACCTTTGGCAAAATCCTGTGGTGTCGTGTACCGGCTGGCGGTGTTGCGGAAGCTCAGCGCCTCCGACTTCTCGAGTCCGCTGACAAATTGCGCATACCACGCCCCCTTGCGGCACGGGTTTGTCATCGATTTCTTGGCTATTTGCCGCCTGACTCAGGTCGGCGCCGTCCCTCTGTTGCTGCGGAACTGCCGCCGCCGTGCGCACGTCGTCACTGAGAATCGCTGCACTGTCGCTCATGCTTTGACCTCTGGCTTGCTGTTGTCGATCGGATCAAGGGCGAGGTGCGCGATGCGCTCGCCGACGTCGCGAATGGCTGCGTTGTGGCCCATGATGACCGCATCGGGGTGCCACAAGGCGTTGCCGATTCCGCAAAGACGGAAACAAATATCGGCGAGTACACGCTCGCCTTCGGGTGTGCCGAACACGTGACGATAGACCTGCGCGATCTCGATCTCAGACAGCGGCGGTTGCTGCTGCACGTGGTGACGGGATGTGATTTCCGAGAGGCGGCGTCGGTCGAGGGTCATGCCGGCGCCAGCTCCTCATAGACGGCATCCTCGACGTTCTTGTCGCCCATGCCCGCCGGCACCGGGAACGGTTCGCTCCCACCGATCATGCCACTGTCCTTTGCCTTGGCCATAGCACCTGTGATCTGCGCCATGGCCGGTCCGGCCGTCTTGGCCAGCTCGGCGTACTTGGCCATTTGCATTTCCTTGGCCCGCTGCTCACGTGTTTCCAGCATCTTCTGCAGCGGGGTCATGACGGCCTCGGGCACGTCGGCGCGCATCAGCAGATAGCGAAACAGCACGTCCGGGTCGAGGTTGTCGAGCACCTCGGGCTTCATTTGCGCAAACGGCATTTGAGGACCACCGAGCGCCAACGTGATGCCTTCCATGATCTTCATCGCCTCGGCTTTCTCGCGTGCCGCCTTGATCGGGCTCTCATATTCGAATTCGATCTCTTCGCCCTGCAACTCCTGGGGCGGGTCTGGGTATGCGCCCTCACGCAGCAAGATTGAGAAGACACGATTGATGATCCCGGCGTTATAGTTGGCTTCGAGCCGGGAGAAGACAGGCGCGGCCTGCCGTAGATATTGGTCTAGCCGCGCGTTGATCTCCGTCGCGGTCATGTTCTCGTCCCGCGCGCTGGGCAGCTCGAGGATATCACGGAAAAACGCGGCGCCGATGCGCTCCTCGATGACCTGCAGCAACTCCAGCATCTTCTGCGGCTGCTCGCCGAGTTGAATGGGCTCGATCGGCGGTCGCGTATAATTGCCAAACCCTGCTGGGTCGTACATCGTTAGGCCGCGCGCACGTAGGTCAATGGTGCCGCGGATACCGATGACCGGCGCCACAAGCGGCGGCATCAGTGCGGTTTCCGCCGCATCAATGATGCCCTTGGTAATCGCATCAGCGAGACGCGCGTCGCGCAAGGCGATCATCGCTGGCGAACGGCCATAGTCTTCGCCGGTCGTCGTATCCCAGCGCGGAGTGACATAGGGGAATTCGTAGTAACCCCCTTCGTCGATCAGGTGCTTTTCCTTAACCGCAATCCACAGCGACATATACGGCCAGCGATTGGCCTTTTTGCCACCGAACTGCCGATAATCTGCGTTGGGCACGCAGCAATGGACGATCTCTACCGTCTCATCCATCTTGGCATTGGTGTCGCGTAGCTTCTCCTGAATGGTTGGCGGCAGTTTCTCGGGCGGGAACATCTGTGCAATCTGGCGTAGCGTCAGCTGCCAGAACGCAAACGCCATATCATGCGCGCCACTCGAATCCGAGCACAAGGCGATGTTCTTCAGGGAATGGCACTTGAACGTCAGGTGACGCTTCTGCCGGTTCCATCCGGGCTGAATGACGCCGGTCCCGAACGTGACAATATCGCTGTCGCATTCCGCGCACTGCTTCTCGAACTGTGCGCGCGGGTCGTACAGTGCCTGATAGGTGATACGGGTAACAATATCACACCATAAGCGGACGTTAGCCGAGGCGTTGAGCATCTCGCGCTTCGCTTTGGCCTTGAACCAGGTGCGACCAGCCGGGCGAAGCATCGTCGAGCACGCCGTCGCCAATCCGCGTCGCGCGAGTTCCGCTACAGAGCCATAGATATCATCGCGCCGGTCGTCGCCGTCCTGCCGAGTCGCCTGAAAGCCGAATCGGTTTGGTAGGAAGAACTGGGCCAACTCGTCGAATTGCGGATCCCAGTGCGTTTCGCGGTGTGTGCGCAGACGAACTGCCTGCTCCAGCACCGCGTGATGCGCCTCGCCAAACTTGACGGCCGACAGGCTGAACTGCTGCATCAGTACGTTCCGCCGGCGCCGCCGGATAGGATGGACGCCTGCTGTCTGCGACGGGCCTCCTCCTCGTTTGTATCCGCCAACAACTGCGGGCTCGGATTGTTGGCCGCGCGATCTTGCTGTGCCGCGGTGCGCGAAATGGGCTGTTCATTGGTGCCGCCGGATGTCACCGTGGTGACGGGCTGCGGCGTTGCGGGTTGGCTGCTGGATGATTTTTTGCCGAAGCTCATGGGTCTCGTACCTCCTAATAAGTCCCGAATGGGGAGCGCGTCATGGCCTTGTCTTTCACGCCTTCTCCGCTCTCGCCTGTCAACAGGTGCGCGGTGACACCCTCCTGATTTTTGGCGCGTTCGGCAGCCCGTCGCTTGTGCTCGATAAGCGAGGGGTCGTCCTCTTGCGGGACGGGTGTCACGGGTTGTGCGGCCGGTGGCTTGGGGGCCGATGATCCAAAGGACATGCTATCTCCTCATCAACGCGCTGCCGACCACGACGACGGGGCGCATCGCATAGACCTCATCCATCGCAACCGGCATAGCAAACGTCAGGGCGAGCGCATCGGCTGCATCGGGGGATGAAATGCCGCGCGATTTCATCTCTTCCTTGCGTTCCAACTTCATGCGATTCCGCTGATCGAACTCATAGAGCGGCGCGGTCAGGTCATCCGCCAGCTGGCGATCATCGGGAAGGCAGCCGCCGGCCTTCAGCCAGTCCTTCATTGCCGACCACATTTCAATGCGCTTGTTGGTGAAGCGATCGGATCGGATCGGAGATCCGCCCGCATTCACGTCATAGACATTGAAGTTGAGCTGCCGAAGGCGATCAACGACGCCGCCGCCGACGCCGACACCATCAACGAACACCGCTTGTGGCCGATGATCTCCGATGAACTCCGTCGCCAGCCCCGCCACCTGCATCAGATCCAATCCGTGCCGGCGTTCGATACAGGCGATCTTGTCTCCGGTGCGGATCAGGAAGCAGGTCTGATCATCGCCGAACCGCGCCACATCGATGCCCATGACCACCGGCTTGAGAATTTCCGGTTTACGCTCGCGGGCTTGGTCGACAATCTCGGACTCGATGAACTGATTGATGCCCGGCTCATCGAACGAGCACTCGTACTCCCGGTTGAACACGGTCAGGCCCATTTGCGTGCGGGCCGCGTCAAGCTCGGTTTCAGGCAGAATGTGCGTCTTGGATGCCCTCAGTTCCAGCGTGAACCAGTCATCCGACTTCTGCGCATTCCGCCAGACGTTGTAGAAGCCATCTCGACCCTTGGGTGTTCCAATGAACGTCGCCCACCCTTGGCGATCAGACAGTGCAGGGCGCAGAACCTCGTCCCAAAGCGTCGGCTTCATGTCGGCGTATTCGTCGAGCACGACACCGTCCAGATAGATGCCGCGCAAGCTGTCGGGGTTGTCTGCGCCGTAGATCCGAACGCGCCCGCCGTTGGGGTAGTCCACGCGCAACTCCGACTCGTGTATCTTGGCGCCGTGCCGAAGCAGGGGAACAGCGCCCTCTTTCAGATACTGCCAGGCCGCATCCTTGGCTTGGCGAAACAGCGGAGCGATGTAGGCAAATCGAGGATTGGGCAGTTGGCAACGCAGGGCTGCCCTTTCCAGCTGCCGGATGCATGCCACTGTCTTGCCAGCGCGGCGATGGGCAACGATGCAGGACCATCGCTTGTCAGTGTCATGGAACGGCTGGAAATGATGCCGGGGGCGGTAGGGAAGGACGACGACGTTAGCTGCCATTCGACCACGTGATAACGACCGGTCCGCCGCCGTCGCCAGTTACCTGCATGGGGAGCACCTTGCCAAGCAACGAGCAGAACACCTCAGGCTTAGTCTGGGCTACCGTCAGCAGATAGGCGGCACCACCGGCGGCCTCAAAGGCTTCTACGATCGCGGCCTTGATCTCACCGTTGAACTTGTTGGGCACGCCCTTCTTGCGTCCAGCGCCTGGCCGGGCACCGCCGGAGTTCGGGCGTGCACCGCCGTGGCTTTTCTTGGCGATAGGTGTAGATACTTTTTCAGCATCAAGAACGATTGCGTCACTCATGCGCTGCTCTCGCTTCTGGTCTGGGCACACTCACAAACATTCCTGCATACGTGAACATGTACAAGTCGGCGCGCTCCTCATGAAGAAGGACGTCACTGGCCTTGATGCCGGGCGCGAACGCTGCAAGGCGCGCCTCAAGACGCAGATCCTGTCGTTGACCTTGTATGCGATTCTCTTTTGCGATGCTGAAGGAGAGAGCGGCGAGGACCGCTTTCTTTTCCCTGTCGTTCAAATCGGTATCGCTGAGTGTCTTACTCATGTGCTGCTCTCGCTTCGATTTCCAGGGGCGCGTTCCAATAGCCGTACCGGATCCGCTGCCAGATGTAGACGAGGGCGAACATAGTGCCGCCCATGCGGTCGATCTGCTCGATGTGGACGTCTTCGTGCAGGCGAATATCCATCCAGGTCAGGGTCGGCTTGCGGACCTCGGGGAGGTAGTAGACGGTGCGCCAAGGCATTGTCAGGGCTGGCGTGCGAAAGAGGGTTAGGATGCAGCGCCAGAACGCGTTGGCGGGCACAAACGGATCAGACGCTATCCGACGCTTGAACATGAGCGGGCGCACTCGTTGCCGACCCTGGAATTCTGATCGTAATGCCTTCTGCGGTCAAGAGATGATCACCGCTGTCCTCGGCGTGGTCGAGCGGCGTGTTGGGCGTCATGGCCACGTTGGATTCCTCGAACAGTCGGCAGGCAAGGAACGCCTTGACCTCGTCGTCGCCGATGAACAGATCCGCCAGTGTCGTGCGTTCGATCATGTGCGTCTCTCTCATCATTTTGGCTGCCCGATCCCCAGACTTTGGGCGATAATACCCTTGGCCTGCTGATTGATCCTGTCCAGATCTGCTGCCATGTTGGCGTTGAGCTTGGCGGCAAACGCTTGGTTGCGCTTATTGATCTCGTCGACCGTATCGCTCGTTATGGTGTACGCGATTATTTCTTGGCCGTTGATTTCCGATGTATGCCGAAAGGCCGGGACGAAGGTCACGTCGGAGACGACGCCTGGCTTTTCCGTAACTGCGACCTCCCCGACCTGCTTGAGGTCGGGGCCATAGGCACGTTCCAGAATCTCAATGATTGTCGCCTTCGACTTGTTGACACCGGTGTCGGCGATCACATCAATGATGCGTTGGGCGATGAGAGAATGCATCTAGTCCCTCAAATGAGCGGTCGCGTCATGAATACGTTTCTTGAGTTTTTCGGCGGCGTCATCCCGGACTTGGTAGACCGTAATCGAGGAGCCATCGAGACGTTCTGTGATGTGATGCACCCCCGGCGCTGTATCCGGCGCTGTCGCGCGCGCGGGCGCGGCCGACGGGACGTTGGGTGGCGCGTCTTCCTGTGATCTGGTTGGATCTGGCAGCGTGTGCAGACTGCCCGGCAGCCTATTGACGCCAGCAGCTGCCATCAGCAGTGGCGCAAGGATCATGAACGCCAACGATGCCGATCCAGCCATTGCTGTGTTGGTCACATCACGCTGCACCTGTGTGGGTCGGATTGCCTGCTCGGCGCTGAGGCTGTTCCAGCCGAGTCGCATTGCCGCGAGATTGTAGAGTTTAGCAAATGTTTCGGTCTGGTTGACCACGGTTGAGCTGGTGTACCCCGTGCTCGCGACGGCCCGTGTTTTATTGTCGATGACGACCTGTTTTTGGTCAATATCGGCGACGAGCTGCTTTTCCTCGCGAAGGTTGGCGATATAGGCTGCTAGGTTCGCGCGCTCGGTTTTAAGCGCCTCGCACTTTGCAGCGCATCTGACCCGCCGGGCTTCATTTTCGATTTTTTGGTCCATCGCGTTGAGCTGCTTCTGGGCTGCCGTGGGATCTGTCG
>ERZ650310.688-NODE-688-length-10050-cov-6.139370_pt1 | contig 10050 bp, 27 predicted proteins | sample MGYA00376246_ERZ650310 | MGnify/ENA primary metagenome ERZ650310 (study PRJEB26733, sample SAMN07839286) | wastewater metagenome | biome: small river; feature: stream; material: water | place: USA: North Carolina | collected 2016-03-01 ...
TATCGCCCTGCAGCATTCGCTGCACCTTATCCCCGACCTTCAAGTCGCGGAAACTCATTTTGTTTCTCCTGTTTGTAGTTTACTACGTATTCCATGCGTTCCATGTTGTACTCTATGTCCAGCGGCAACGAACTTAGAAACTGAAACAACCAGCTATCTATACCTAATACTTGAAACTCGTTGGCTGAAAACCAGTTGTCTGTTATCGAGCCGCGACTAATGACGGTGCGTGCGGCACTCATACGCTTCACTTTGAGATACGTAGTCACATGCTCGCGGCTACCGGACAACAGAGCCGTGATCCATTCTAGTTCTTTTGCTGCTCTATTGCCCGTAGCCATGTCTATACCTCTCTAGCCTGTGGGTTACTCGGGAGCCGGACCACCGAACAGGATGCTGCCATGGTCCTTAGCCCACGCCGCCATTTCCTTGGTGCGAACGATGGACGTGTCGCGGTTGTATGCCATCTGGACACACAACACGTTGAACTCACCCGGCAAGCGGGCAAGATACTGCACCACAGCGCCGAAGTTCTGCGGCGTAACCTTCGCAGCGATAGCGCCAGCCATGGCGTACAGCACGTTGGATTCATCAGGAACTTGTGCGTTGAGCGGGTCAGTGAACACCTTGTCCAGATCAGGCAGGTTGCGGTAGATACGAAGGAAGCCAAGGAATTCAGCGGCTGCACCTTCACCGACTGCGCCCTTGAAGCACTCATACTCAACGTGCGGGGCAATGACGCCAATGAGCGGCGATACACCCTCAGTCCAAGAGCGCGGCGTCGGGTTGGCTTCTTGCGCCGGATCGAACTTGTGTAGCAGCGAGGGTTTCCACCCCATGAACGCCACAACCGATTCATGCACGCCGTTCCTGACTGCCCACTTGGTCCACGTTTCAGTGTCCGTGTCGAACTCCAACACAGTTTCACGGTTACGCAGGTGGCTCAGCACACGGTTGGCACCAGCACGATCAGACTGGCGGTTACCTGTAGAAACAACCATCCAGCCTTCAGGAAGCGGGATACCGTGCAGATTGCGTGCTTGGCAGATGTTGGCCAGCACTTTCTGAAGATCAGCGCCAGCTTGATTGCGGTCGTCGAAGCACAGGATACCCTTGCTGTCAGGGTCGGTAGGGAACCAGTCGGGGATATAGTACGACGTTGTACGTGCCCCGTCGTCAGTCTTGGACGGCATGGGAATGCCGAAGTCTTCCACCAGCATGGTGGGCATGTGCTTTTCGATGTACTGCACGCCAAGTTCCTTGGCTGCTTGCTGAACAAGCGTCGTCTTGCCGCCACCGGGAGCACCTTCAATGCAGAGTGTGCGGCGCAGCGAGTACAACGTCTTGATCGTGCTCAGAATGTCGTCGGCTTTCATTGTATGTCCTCGTTTGGTAGGTTATTTAGGGGGAGTACTTTCATTAGGTACGCACAAACACAACACGTACCAGTTTGTTGGTGTAAAGCAGACTTTAGTCTGCGTCTTTTGTAAGTGCTTCCCTCACCGCCATTTCGTGCACAGTGAGGTAAATGTCTATAGCGGAAGCTCTGCTTAACCCGTGTTCCAAGGCTACGCGATCACACACTTTATGCAGACTAGTTTGTGCTTCTCTAACATCGTGGTCCAACCATTGCGCCGCAGTACTGTCGCCGCGCCGGTGAGCCATCATGCGTAACTTATAGTATTTGACGTAGTAACCATAACTTCTACGGAACACAGGGTGCTGCGCCATCAGCACAGCCACTTTGAACTCTTCGGGATCAACCACTTAGGACTCCAAAGAACTCTTGAAGACTTGGTATAGCAAATAACTTACTAGCCAACTCTACTTGGTACATGGTGTCGTATCGGCCTAGCGTTGGCCATCCATATCCTTTGGGGTGTCCCTCCATAGCGGCGCTACCTAATCGCTTGAATGTGTCTGTAGCAGAGAACAGTCGCTGCATGTTTGCCGTTGTAGCCGTGGCTGTGTACGCTTTGATAGCTGCCGATAGTTCTGTGAGTATGTCTTCGGCATCAGGATGCGCCATAAGCGCAACAGCTAGGACAAACTCGTTGTCTTCTGGAATATCAGTCGGCAGCATTACCGTTCTCCAAAATACTCACAAACAACGCATGAAGCTCAGATTATACGCCCAAACTTCTTCTTCATCCAAACCGTCGCAGCGCCACTCTTCATACACGGTTTCGGGCGCAAAGTTCCTATACACATCCCACACTTTGGTCACACTAGCCTCATGGGTATAGCTTATCAGCCACGAAGCATAACCCTCAGGTGTTTCGTCATACTCTTTACCGGCGCTTAGCGCAACGTCCTCAGTATAATGCTTCATCAGCATACGCACGACTTTCAGGTTGTTTGCGTACCAAACAACGCTTGCTAGACTAACTTTCTGTGTCATTTTTTGCCCCAAAAAACTGCTCATACAGTGTACAGTAGTCTGTCATAGCAATAACGACGAGTCCGTCCGGCAAGCCGCGCATCAGCTTGAGCCACACTTCGCCTCGTCGGCTTATCAGGTAATCCCACGTGTGCTTAAGTTTCTCACTGTTTAGTTCCCAAAGCTTCTGCTGCAAATCGTAGAGCTTTTTGGCGCGCTTTGAGTACTTGGTCAGATAACAAAACAACGCAAGTTCTTCAGCGCTAGAGCGGTCATGCTTCATCTACAACACCAAACAGTTTTTCGTATGTCGCTAGGTAAAGGTTCATGTTAGGTATATGCACCACTTTGGAAACCCCTGCCGGAAAAAGCCTGAAGTAGTACGAGTCGCGTAAATCAAGCATAGGAAATATAGGACGCTCCTCATGTACCGCGCGCATAAGTTTCTTTTGCGCCACAGCTAACGCTCTAGCTACCTTGGCGTGTTGCAACACATAGTTTGCAAACTGAAACTCGTTAAACTCGTCGCCTAATTCATTCCACCTCGTCATCAGCGTCACCTAGTGAGTTCAGCCAAGAAATAAACCCTCTGTCAGCTATTAGCGGTATGTTTTCCCAATGACTCAGAACAAATGTTGGCACACCGCGCCGGGTTAGTTGTTTCCGTATGTCCGTCGAATATACATTGGCGTCGTCTTCGTAGCGCTGATAACCTTTGCTGCAAACCTTACGCAAGCGGGGGTTTGCTATGTACCAAAGCACTACGTCAAACGGCATATCAAACGGCGGTTGGCGCATTGTCCATAGCCTCCAACGCTGCGATAAGTTCTTCGTCGTCATCGTAGTTTGTAGCGTGCCAGTGATGTACGATATATTTCGGCGCAACTTCACGCATTAGTGCGGTTATCGCCTCAAAGTCGCTCTGCTCGTAATTACGCGCATAATCTTTCATCAAGTACAGTAAGTCATGTCGCAACTCGGGGTTGGCTGTGTACCAAACAGCCACGTCAAACGGCAATGTCATTGCGTTTCTTTATGAACAGTTTGCGGAAGATTTGTATGTAGGCTCGCGGATGTAGCTGCGTTTGTGTCAAGCGCTTGATTTTCCTAAGTGTTCTTATTGCGCGCTCGTGCATCTTAGGGTTGTTGTAATACCGCGCCATTGTGTAGGTATACGCTTCCGCTTTGCGTGGGTCTTTGGCCATCCACAAGGCAACCTTGAACTCGCAGGCAGGATCAATTTTAATCTCTGTAGTCATTGTGCATACCTACACGCCCATAGGTCCATTGGTTAAAGCGTACTGCCGCAATGCGACAGCGGAGTGTTGCGGAAATTCTCGTATTGCATATTGCATGGCGTAACTAGAAACCGCAGTATACGCACTAAAGCGACGGTCCAATGACTGCCTGTAGTGGGCTATCTTCCCGGTAAGCGCAGCGCTATGTTTCTTACGGTTCGCTGCTTCCAGCGCCCCAAGTTGCGCACTAGCCTCACTGTAAGCGTCGGCTAGTTCTTCGGCTTCAAGAAACTTGGTGCGTAAAAGGTTGTATTTCTCAGCTTTTAGCGCGAGTGCTGCGACAAACAGCAAACTATCTATATCGTAATACAGGATATTAGGTCTAAGCTTGGTCACCTACATATCTCCGGCAGTTCGATATGGATTGTAGTTCTTTAGGTGCGGATGCCTTTGCCACAGTCCCCACAATACTTGCAAGCGGGCCAAAACTTGCTGCGCTTCTAGTGAGCGAGGTGCAGTTGCTCTGTCAAATCCACGGTACTTCAAGCTTGCGGCTGCCCACTCTTCATAGATATGTCGTGCTTCGTCATCTGAAGCTAAAAGAACCGCAAGCTTGAAGTCCATATGCGCCTCCTGCTAGCGACGCATTACAGTTTGGTCTGCATTTGCGGCGCATCTTTGTAAGTGTTAGCTACGCGCTTGACCGACGAATAACGATGCACAGGACCGGGTTGGTTCTGCCGCAGATCGCGAGTGCAGTCATAGCCTTCTGAACGACCACCAGAAAACGTACGTTCGAAAGAATAGAGTTTCTTCGGCGCTTCCTTGGCCGTCAGCAGCGTGACTTCAATCTTCTGCGTCTTGTCGTCGTTGACAGCATAGGCATATGTCGCCAGCGCCAACGCTTCAGTAGCGTACAGCATGATCCGCGCCTTCTTGACGCCGAACTTGTGGATACGCACTTCGTAGTTAACATTAGTCATTGAGTTCCTCCTGTAGTTTAGCCAAATCGGCCCTTTCTAGCGCTTCGCTACCAACTTGGGTTGAGCGATCATGGCTACCAGAAACGTAAAGCTAGGTTCAGTGCGATTTCTCATAATTTGCTTTCTTCATCAAGAAACGCAAGTACGCTGTGGTCATAGATTTCAGGCCAAGCGTAGCTGATTTCTCCTAAGCCTCTGTAGCTGTTATACTCGCGTACAGCAGCAGCCCGCTCGCCTGCCGCAATTTCCATGCGGTCTCTACATTCGCGTGTTGTCGGTAGCAAACCGTTGTTAGCCAAGCGTAACTGTACTTCAAGCGCTCTATGTACGGTTCGTGCTTTGACGTACCGCGTAAACACGCCTCTGACTTTCTCGTCGCTAAGCAACAGCATAACCAGATCAAACGGCAGCGGTTTAGGCATCACGCTTCCTCAGGAGGGTTCCACAGCTTGTTGCGGCCACGATACCGGCCTGTGTGAGTAATGCAGTCTTCGGTGGCTTGAATGGCCGTGCCATACATACCAAGTGTATCATGCAGCGACGACGTGCGCTTGGCAGGAATCCCAGCGTCGGGGCTCAACTCACTCAACACAACAGTTGTACTTTGCCCGTTAGGCACTTCGAACTTAAGCGCCACAACACCAGCATCGATCAGCTTGCCGACCGACTCAATGGTGAACACATAGCTGTCGAAGCCTTGTTGTTCACTGTGGTAGCGCTTGCGATTCATGAAGTCATACACAGCGTCCTGCGGTGTCATATCGTCTGACACACGACCAACAGGCAACAGAGCAAGCGTAATAGCCCGGCTGTCTACCCATTGGGTCTTGAGGACTGCTAAGTCAGCGAAAGAGCTAAACTTGTGGGTCATTGCTTACCTCGGTTGGTTCAAACTCATCTAGCAGCGGGTGTTGCCGCCACAAGTTTAAATACGCTCTATATTTTTTGTACCAAAGAAACCCGTGTGGCCGCTCTTTGTAGTTAGTGTCCAGCATGTCACGGGCACCTAAGTAGCCCTCTACAATACGTTTGACTTTATCGTCAGTAGCACAAAGGACAGCGAGCTTAAACGGGATCGGCATCGTCAGCACCATACTCAGCTACCAGTTCTAGCAGACATTTGTTGTACGGCGATGCGTTTCTGCCGAACTCATCCCGTAGAGTTATGGATATAGGCCGTAAGTACTCACTCACGTCGTCATTGCCGTCATAGGAGCGGTAGTAAAAATTTTTAGGATCAATAGCACTGCGGAGCACACGACGGAACTCAGCGTCAGTAGCAATGAGCATCGTCATTGCGAAACTAGGTTTCTCAGACATCAAAGCTTCCCTGTAGCATCGTCTACAGCCTTGAGCACAGCGTTGGTGTAAGCAGGCTCGTCAGCCCAATTCCAGCTATCGAACACTTGTTGCGGTATACGCCCGACTCTTAGTAGCTCATTAAAATGCTTGACCAAATAACTTGAAACGTGGCTATAGCGCCGCATAAGTTCTACAGTCTCCGGATTGTTGAGGTACCAAAGAACTTCACTTAGTGGTATTTGCGTCATAGTGCTTACAAGCCTCTACTAGTGCCGCACGTGCAGCCACGTTAAAAATACCGTAAGCAAACTCTTGGCGCAGGGTAATGGATATCTTTTCAATCACCTGCCCCAGTGGGGCGTAGCCACCCGATTTTAAATTGCTCCTGATCCTGCCGTCGTCTTGGTATCTAGCAAGGATCAGCTTACGCAACTCGGCGTTGGTCGCCAGAGCTATATTCATTTCGAGGGACGGTTCAACGCTAGTGTCAGCCACAGCCAAGGGGCTATTAAGCACGCAGCCAGACAGTGAACATCTGGTCAGCTTCAGCCTGCATCTTCTGGTAGGTCTTGTATGCCGTCTGCTTGGCAGCGTCGCCTTCCAGCTTTTCGTTGAGTATGTTCATGTTGTTCAGGTCACCAGACCGCACAGAAGTCTGGACAAGCAAGTCCATCATGGCATGGGCAAATTCTGCGAAGCTGATGCAGCCATCGAAGTACTGATTACTCAGATCGAGGTGCCGCCGGTTGAACAGTTCTTGTTCAGTGAACGTCTTAGCCGACACGTTGTCTGCGGTAGCAGCGGCGATGAACTCTTCTAGATCAGTTTGCGCTGGGTTATTAGCCATAGTACGGCTCCTAATTGGGGGATAAAGTTGGGAGGTCGCTGGCCGATCCGGCGGGGCAGTTCGTCAGGGTTTCAAGCATGGCAGGTTTGGACAGCGAAGTCAAGCCCCTCCGAAGGAGGGGCTTGTGTAGCACTAGAACCACTTGGTTCACTTGCTGGTTGGGGGGTCTCGCGCACGCTGTATCAGGTTGTTGGTAAGTGTTGTGCTTTGGGGTTATAAGAGGCTTATATAATACTTCCAAGTTCGCAGGCGTCTTGGGGTACGTTGCGGTTTTCCCATGCGTGCTTGGCAGCTTTCCAACGCTCTTTAGCCTTGTGGTAGCGTTTACGTGCCTCTTGGTATTTCTCAGGAAAGTGCTTAACGTAGTGGCGCTGATCCAGTTTCCACTGCTTTTTGGCCATACGGTACGCTAAGGCTGCGGACTGGTATTTGGCTTGTTCGATCATTGGGGTAACTCCACCGTTATATTCATAGTTTCGCGTTTGCGGGCCACAGCGTCTTTTCGTAGGGTACTGTAATGCATTGTTGCTTTATAGAGTTTTGCCAGCATTTCGTCATATTGGTCTATCTCTGCTTGGATTTCAGCTTTTTGCTGTTTTCGTAGTGTGGTGGCTGCTTTATTCTTGGCACGTTGGATATCTTTTTGCAGTTTCTCTAAAACATTAGCCATGGTATTATACTCCTGCATTTGTAGTTTTACCCCCACCCATAGGGTTATTTAACGCGCGCACATGCGGAATGCAAGGGGTTTCGGTGTCTAATTATCCGAACTATCTACTTTACTGATTGTTAAGGAACGCTAGAGCCCTTGGGAGACATGGAGTTATCCAACTATATATCTATCCGGGGAATTTAGGGGCTGCACAATCTGAGGCAAAATTAGGGGAGTACCCCCTACACAAAATTTTCTACGCGAGTGCTATCAAAACGCTGTATTATATATATAGTTGGATAGCACTTATTATATTATAGGGCCAATCTCATGGCTCCCATGGGCTGTTGGCTGTCAAATTAGGTATTTAGTCCTAAAATCACTATACAATAGGATATATAGTACCTATATAGTGTCCAATTTCCCCCATGAAATGTCCAAAAATACCCCACTTTTCGGGGTTCGGTCATATAGTACAGGATTGTCAAGCAATTTTGCGTGTCAGATATTTACGTCCGCATTGCAAAACGATAAAACTAGGGCTTTTACGTGATCAGGTTGCTAAGTTGCGCGCGTATTTGGTAGCTAAGACCCCCCGAAGTTTGGTACGAGCGAAGCGAGTAGACAAATCGCGGCGCGAAAGCGCTACCGCAGTGCATGTGTCGCCTGAAAGGAGACCCCGCGCGTAACAGCGTGAGTCACGACCTGCGTAAGCTAGGGGGTATGTCCAGAAACAGGACAAAAAGAAGCCCGCCAGTCATATGACTGGCGGGCTATTGAGTTAGCGGACGTGGAACGCGACGAAGACGGCCACGAAGCTGAGGACGGCGGCAATACCTATCATTTTCCGCTCATGGTTTGCAGCTTCTTGTGCGCCGCAATACCGGCTTGCGCCAGCATGATGATGTTGGTCAGCGTTTCCACGCTTGGCGCGGTATCAACCGCCGCTTGTTGGCGAATGGCATGGCCAACGCGGCGCAAGCCTTCCTTCAGTTGGTCGACACGTTGTGCGCGGCGGCGTTTGTCAGACGCTTTGCGCCACGCGATTTGGTCCGAGAGGTTGAACACGGTATGTTCGTACATTTGTTTCTCCAATGAAAAGGAAACGGCGGCCCTTTCGGGCCGCCGCAAGGTTGAAGCGTGAAGGTTAGAAGCTAACCTTCTTCGAAGCGCTGGACGCCGCAGCTTCATCGGCCATGGCGAAGGCGAATTTGCCGAAGTTGAAGCCGACCTTGATTGACTTCCCGCTCGGTGCCGCCTTGCCCTTGCTTTCGCAGTAGGCGACGAAGCCTTCTTGCACCGTCTTCTGAAGCGCCGATTGTTCGGCCATCATGCGATGAACCGAAGCGATCTTCTTTTGAAGATCAGCCGGGAGGACGGACGTGTCGAATTCCATCCAGACCAGCTTGGCGCGTGCTTCATTCTTTGCCATGTTAGTGGCTCCTATTAGTGGCGCGGGCAGGGTGGCCGCACCGATGAGAAAGAACATTGATCGCCCTGTCGATGATTGATATTCGCATAGCCTGACAGTAATGTCAAGTTATATGTGCGCCTTGATTGTGTGTGCGTAGCCATTGCTTTTGATAATCACTAGCAGGCGGGCAGGGGGGGGCACATGGCCAGCGTGCGAAGGCCCCCCCGGTGGATAGGTATTCCACACATAACACAACCCAAAAATACCAACATCTGACACTTATGTCCATAATCACCCAATTACCCCGTTGACTTAGCCCGCGACAAGAAGTAGACTCCCGCGTAATAGGAGGGCCGCATGCCTAAGTTTCTGATCCTCGCACTGCTTATCCCCTTGGTTGCTTGTCGCTACACCCCCCCGGCTGTTAAAGACCCTGAGTGCCCAAAAGCGCATTTCAATGGTAGCGTATGCCTTGATCACCCGGTTCAAGCTGGCAAACCGCGCCCCTAAACAGCTGCACTGCGGGACCAAAAACCATGCACTTCGCTCCGTGGACAGACCATCTGGCGCTCGATATCGCTATGTCACTGGAAAAATCCGGCGACCCAATCGTGGATATTCTTGCCCGACATAGTCTCAAACAGTCTGATTTGGTCGCTTATAGCGCTGATCCAGTGTTTAGCCGCCGCGTGGAAGGGTTCCGCAAAGAACTACGCGATGGAGGACTTAGCTTCAAGTTGAAGGCAAAAGCCCAAGCAGAAGAACTTCTTACCACCTCATGGGTGCTTATCCACGCGCCTGATACGTCGCCCGCAGTAAAGGCCGACCTGATCAAGTCCACAGTCAAGTGGGCTGGCTACGAAAGCAAAGACGAGGCAGGCGGCAACAACCCAAACAACGGTGTGTCGATCACCATAAACCTTGGCGGGCCAGATAAACCAAGCATCACAAACGTGACGGGTACGACACCGCAACTCATTGAGGGGTAGACATGACGGATGAAGAGCCCAAGAAACCGCACCTCAGAGTGGTGGAAAACCCACTGGATACCGACGACGAAACCGCTGTAGAACATATCTACGAGACGAATTTCAGAGACATATCTGCCACGTTGCGGCGTGTTGCAGACCAGATTGAAGCTGGTGAATACGGCTATATCGGAACCGCAGCGCTCGTGTTACACGGCAACACCCTTGAAGTGTTTGAGATCGGAAGAGCACACGTCTGAACTCCA
>ERZ650310.689-NODE-689-length-10046-cov-4.680512_pt1 | contig 10046 bp, 4 predicted proteins | sample MGYA00376246_ERZ650310 | MGnify/ENA primary metagenome ERZ650310 (study PRJEB26733, sample SAMN07839286) | wastewater metagenome | biome: small river; feature: stream; material: water | place: USA: North Carolina | collected 2016-03-01 ...
CTGGGATTTCGAGAAAGCCAATACCGAATATTTCAGCAAGAGCAGCCCCAGCGGTCTGGACAATCAAGATGTTTCCTGGTCCATGTGGGTGAACTTTGAAAGTATTGCTGATTTGCTTTTGCTTGTAATATTGATTTTAAGTCCTCCGAATTTTCAATGGTATTTGCTACTTCTAAATTCACTAACTTAGTATTTATTTGATCTGCAATGGATATTTCAGTTTGCTTTATTAATTTCCTTTTATCCATTAATAAATTAAAGAATAATAAAATTAAATGTTTCATCTGTTTTTATAATATTCAACAAAAATAAATCAATTAATAAGCATTCATATTTCAAAGAATAAAGAAAATAATGAAATAGAGACAATTATAAATCAAGGTATGCATATCATAGTTAATACGGTGAAGGTTGTTAAAGTACCCTGGTACACCAGTGGAATATTCAAAGCAGTTCTCTTTGTTATTGCTGTTATTTTAGCTATACCATCTGGAGGTCAATCACTTACTGCATATGCAATATTTGAAGCTATTGCTACTGTAGTTCTTGAGTCATTAATCATTCAGGCAATAGCTAAAGTATTAGTGAATGTATTCAATATTGACATAGGTGTTGCTTCAGCAATCATTGCAGTTGTTACTTTATTGGCTGCAGGATACGCTAAGTTTGATGGTAGTACTTTCTTGAGTCTTACAGCTAAAGAGTTATTACAGATAACTAATATTGCATTCAAGTTATCTCAAGAAGGTTTCAAATTACAGGCTAAAGCTTTAGCAGATGAACAGTTAAGTTTCATGAGTATGATTGAGGTTAAACAAGCAGAGTTAGATGCAGCTAAAGCTTTAATCACTAAGGTTCATTCAATGAAGGATTACTTGCTTATGCCTACTAACATGAGTAAAGAATTTTATGTATTAGGAGAATCTCCTACCGACTACTACAATAGAACGGTACACTCTGGAAATGTGGGTGCATTGTTACCTACGCTATTAAGTGCATCTTCGGGGTTATTGCTATTACCTCCAAGTATGTCGCAATCACTGAACCAAGTAATAAAGAGGTAATATCATGGGCGGTAAATACAGAGGTAATGGTAAGACTACAGTTACACCTAGAGGTTATCAAAGAAACACAGACTTTCCTTATGGAGATGCACCGGGTAGATTGGATGGTTTGAATACAGCTATGCAGATGACTCCTGGATTATCATTTGGAGGTGCACCTGCTGTAGTACCTTCAGCCTGGGATAAAACATTTGGACAGACTTTCGATCCTAGACCATCTGTAGGAGCTGCTGCTGTAGGAGCTAATATCTTAGATGGTCAAACATTGTTTGATGCTGCAGGTAGTGCAGGATTAATGGATACTACAGGTATCAATCAGTTTCAATTTGGTAAACCTACACTAGCTAATTCTCCTAGCTTTGGAGTGACTGCACCCCCTCCAGTAGATACCCCTAAACCTTTTAGCTTTGCTGACTGGGGTAGTAAGAATAAAGATCTAATCAATGGTGGTGTTGGTATAGCTAATTCATTGGCTAATGCTTACTTTGGTTGGAAGAACTTAGGATTAGCTAAAGATCAATTTAATTTCCAGAAAGATTCTTGGAATAAGAACTTTGCGAACCAAGTGACTACAACCAATAACCAGTTAGAGGAGCAAGCTCGTAAACGTTACTCTAACTCTCCTACTTCCAACATTACTCCTGAAGAGTATATGGCTAAACACGGAGTCAAATAATCATGGCTTTAGTTAATTGGAATCCAGTAACTGCTGCTAACTTCAGTGAGAGTAATGCACTGAGACTTGCAGCACAGCAACAACTGGCAGGAGGTATCAAAGGTATTGGTGATACTGCTGTAGCATTCAATGATGCTACAGGTAAAGCTAATACAGATATTCTCTTGAATAGTCTTGTTGGTCAACGTACTCCAGAGGCTGCTGCTGCAGCTATACAAGCTGCTAAAGCTCAGGCAGGGGGAATGTATAGTAACTATGATCAAGCTGCTTTTAGGAGTGCTGCTGAAGCTCTACCGAAGTCTGCTGCTGATGCTCAAGAGCTAGACTTTCAGACTGCTGATAAACCTTACTTACAAGCTGCTACATTAGCTTTTAGTAAAGGTGATCCTGAAGCAGTAGCTCATTTTGCCAGTCAGGTTAAATCAAATGCTGGTAGAGCTGAGTTAGCTAAACTGATTGGTGACTCTAATACTATGGGTAATCAGGCTGCAATAATTGCTGAGACTCACCGTAAGAATATAGCAGATGAGGTACAAGCTAAAACTAATGGGTATACCGCAAGGATAGCTGCTAATAATACTAGACAGCCTAGAGGTCAATCTACTGCTGCAGGTATAGCATCTCTTCTAAAAGTAGCTGAGAATCTTAAACGTACTAGATCTGCAGGTATTGTAGACAAAGCTATTACTGAACAAGAGAATAGTCTTAAAGGTAAAACAGCTTTTGATACAACCATCGCTAAAAACTATCATCCTATTATGGGTCAAGATGCTCAGTCATTACATGAGCTGTATATGAAGAATCCTGCTTATGCTAGTGCCGGATGGGACATTAAGAATCAAGCTCTTACTTCTGGTTTAGCATATGCTGCATCTCAACATCCAACAACAGGGTTTGCAGTTAATGATACCCTCATGTCTAAACAGCTTGATGTAACTATGGGAGATATTGCAAATACTCGAAAGCTTCGTAATGACGCTCAGATAGCTGCAGATATGTCTAAGGTAGACGATAGTATAGATGCTTGGGCACTAGCCCATAATATGAGTAGGGATCAAATTCCCGCTTCTATAATTCAAACTCTACAGCAGTCTGTGTTAGATTCAAACCCTATACAAGATGCTGTAGCACCACCACCCAGTAAACCAACTAAAGAGACTGAACAGTATCTTAAAGATAAAGCTGATAATGCTGCAAGGGAAGCCAAGAGACAAGCTGAATTAGCTGCAGGTAAAGGTAATCCTACATCTGTTAAAGGTGGGGTTGTAACTACACCTAGGTATCCAGTATCTGCTGGAAATCCTATAACCAATGATCCTATTTTAAAAGCTGCAGCCACTGCTGTTAAGTCTGTTGGAACTGCTGTTGCTAATACTACAAATGCAACACCTAATACAAGTATGCTACAGGGTGGTGGTAATGGTTTTCTTGATAGACCTGTTGCTCCCGTAAATACTAACGGATTGACTACTATAGCTAAAGGTGTGGATAACCTAGCTACTACTTCTGTACCTGAAGCTGTTTCTAAAGTAGTAGCATCTATTACTTCTAAACCTTCTAATACAAGTTTTGTAGATAACAACTTTGCATTAGTAGCTGCTGCACAGGCTAAAGCTAAACCCCAGACACCTACTGTAATTAAAAATACAGTAAAACAGAATCCTAAAGGAACTACCCCAATAGTTAAATCTAGTCAGTCTGGTACATGGGAAACTATGTTTAAGGGTATGGCAGATAAAGCCAATGAAGTGATTTCAGGTAAAGGTTGGAGTAACGATCCTAAGAACCAAGATCAGTATGAGAATGGTTTAATAGTAGATGGAGAAACAACACAACCTTCGTCTAAACATGAGATCAATATTTTTGGTATGTGGGATAAAGACAATAGTATCAAAAGTCAGTTCTTAGGTGGGTACGATACATTCAAAGGATATGCTGTAAAAGTTAAAGTTAAAGGTGGGGAAGAGTATGTAATCCCTATAACCTATGATGAGATTGCAACACACACTGGGGCTGATGTAGGGGATATACGTAGTGCAGGTACAAATGATATTAGAGGTAATGCAGTAGTACAACGTAGAGTGTATAGAACTGCATTGGATAAACTTAACACACAGTTGAGTAATTCAAAGGGTAAATAAATTCTTTGAACTGCCCATAATACTGCTATACCCTAATAGGCATCTAATACATGCCTATTTTCTTTTAAGAGATAACTGCAATGACAGAACCAATGATTGATAAACTTCAAGCTGCCCGTGAACGCATCCTCACTACATTAAAACCAAAGATTGATGCTGCTGTCATGGCTAAGAATACTTCAAGGTTAACTGCTACCCCTTTAGGAAATACGCTTAAAGAGCATATTGCTAATGGTGGTCAACCTACCAATGACATGATCAATTACTTCAATGATAAAACTATTGCTGATGGGGTTAATCAACAGAATATTTCTAATGCTCAACAGAATGATTACTTTGGTGTATCTACAGCTAATCTCACATCGTCTAATGTATTCATGGCTGCTGCTGCCAATGCAGTTAACCTAGCAGGTGGAGCAGTAGGAACACTGGCTCAATGGGGTAATACGCTTGCTGGTGATCAGTTCACAGCTCAAGCAGTAGCTATGGAGGCTGGTACTCCAGCTCATGTTGTAGACGCTTATAATACGTTGAATCGTACCCGTGAACAGAAGAACCAATTGGCTGAACAGAGTCGGATCATTCGTGAACAGATCAGAAACAAGCAAGGTGATCCTATTCAATTGAATGCTCAGTTGCTTGCCATTGAGACTGCCTACAAGGGCATTCAAGTAGACCCTAATGTAATGACTACTCTATCTGTCAAGTCAGGGGATACTACGTACCTAGAGAAGCTAGATGCGTCTCAAGAGCTTCGTCATAAAGGTGCAAGAGTAACTGCTGGTAGTGGTGAAGGATTCATGCCTGGGGTGAAGTCTCAAGACTTCTCTAATCCTGTATTCAAGAAACCTCTTGAGGATGCCAACAAGGGTGATCAATTCATTACTGATACGAATGCATTGGCTGATCAGCAACTAGCTGAAGGAACGCTTACAGGGACGTTACGTGGCATTGGTAACAAAGCTCTTGCAACAGGTAAGTCTATTGGTAATGTTCTTGCTGAGGGTGTTAATCATCCGATGGGAGTCTTACAGTACACTGCTGAGTCAGCTCCTTATTTCTTGGCTCCAGAATTAGGTACTGCTGCTATTGTCAATCAGACTGCTGTAGAAGGTCGTAGTAAGTTTGAGAATAGAACTGGTCAAGCATTACCTACTACTGGTCAGAATGCTGCCATGCTCGCTACAGATGCTCTATATGGGGCATTGAATTACATTGGTGACAAAGGTGTACAGACAGCTTTAAGAGGTACTGCTGCTGCTCCTGTGAGGTCTAGTAATCAAGTACTTTTAGATGCTGTTAAAGGTGTTGGTTCTACTGGTTTGAGAGCTGCTGGTAAAGAGGGTTTTGCTGAAGGTGCTCAAACCTACTTAGAGAACAGTGGTCAGAACTTAGGTACTTACTTTGATCCTAATACTATTGGTCAAGCTGCTGCCATAGGTGCTATGTCTAGTGGTGTAGTAAGTACTCCTGCTGATGTAGTCAATGGTGTTAAAACAGCTAGAAATAATTTAGTACTAAACTCTCCTGCTGGACAAGCTGCTACTGCTGCCATAGAGAAACAGAAAGCATTAGATGCTATTCCATTAGCTGAGTTACAGAATCCAACAAGTGCTAGTCATAACCCTGTAGAAGCTATTAATAGAATGACTACAGGTGTGACTGAAGCTACTAAAGATACAGTTATTAAAGATGTGAGTGCACTGGTTAATAACCTTCAAAATGTGGTTACAGAGAGGGAAACTAATCTTGCAAATGCAGAACAAAAGGTAGCAGAAGCTACTAAAAATATACCTATCATTGATCAACTTATTGCTAGTGGGAACACAGATCCTAGATTGGTTGAGGGACGTAAGGACTATGTAGCTTACTTAGAAGGTGATGGTTCTCCTCAGAGAATTAAGGAACAACAGAATGCTGTAGAGTCTGCTACCTCTGAGTTAATCAATGCTCATGAACATGCAAAGATTAAACTTAAAGCTATACGTGATGCTTTCGGTGTAGCTAATCCTAATACTGCTGCACCATCTGTACCTTCAATTAATCCATCCACAGGAGGTACTGTTTATCCATACCCTTCTAAGGGTGCTGGACTACGTGCTGCACTTGAAGCCAATGATTCAACTAAGAACTACACTCCTGAACAGAGAGATACTCTACGTGCATTCTCAGATGCTGTAGTACTGATCCACTCTAATAAAGATCTTCAGAAAGTAGGTATTGATATTAAACAAGGGGGTAACACTGGAGGTCAGAAGTATCGTGGCTTAGAGCAATACATGGAGCGTGTAGTTGAAGCTATCAACAATGGTAATGTTAGATCTCAACAATACTTCAATAAAGGTCTAGCTTTATTCAGTCAGAGCCATACAAGTAAAGCTGAAACATTCCAGAAAGCATTCGATACTCTTACACCGGGTATGGTGAACATTGTTCAAAAGAATGATGATACTAATACTTGGGAAATCTATGACACTGTTACTGAGAAGATATTCAATTCAGGTAACTTTAAAGAAGGTCTAAAGAATACAGGTGGATATGGTATTCATCGTAATAGTCTTAAATTTATTGAGACTGTTAAGAGTGAAGCTGCAGGTATTGCTCAGGTATCTGATGCTATTAATCTTATGGTTAATGGTTCTCAGTCTATAGATCCTACCCCTGCTGTACCAGCTCCTGTGATTGCTCCTACACCACCTGTTGTTACTGAACCAAGTGATACTACTCCTGCTCCTGAAGCTTCTGTACAGTCTGAGACACCTACTATTAATACTAAAGGTATTGAGACTTTATTAGCTAATGGTAACTCTCTAGAGGGTATTGCTAAAAAGATGGGTGTATCTGTTGCTGAGGTTCAAGCTATCAAAGATGCTATGAACTTGGAAGTAAAAGACTCTACTACTGAGCCAAAGAAAGAAACTGTCAAAGCTCCCGTACAGGCTCAAGAACCAACAGTAAAAGTTGAACCAAGTGAAGATACTACTCCTGCTCCAGAGCCTGTTAAACAAGCTCCTGTACAGACTCAAGATGACGTTGAACAGTTACTTGAAGACTTGCAGGCTAAGATAGAGGCTATAGCTAGTATTGCAGCCCTACATAGAGAATTTTTAGAGTTAGATAGTAAAGGTAATCTTACTACACTTACTACAGAGGAGCGAACTCGCTATGAGCATATTGAAGATACATTTAGTGTGATTGATTTAGTAGGTGATATTGCCAATGGGCAGGACTTACCTACTAAAAAGGTACAGAACGATCTTAAAGATTTGATTGGGGAAGAGTTATTTAATGAGGCAATACGTATAAGAAATTTACCTCTCTCTGAGAGGGATATTGCTCAAAATTTACTTAGACAGCTTATACCTGTATTACGTGGGGTACCTGAGAAGATAGACGGCATAACCTTAAATATGTTAGATGAGGCTAAATCTGGGGCACGGGAAAGAGTTGTAAACCTTAAGGGAGAGGCAGCAGGTAAAGTATTTGATGACGTGTACTTAAAACTGGAGAAGTATCTAAAGAGTGTAGAAACTAGGTCTACTCCTGTAGATACAAAAAGTATTCAACAAGCTCCTGTTGAGTCCACTGAGGTAGTTGTAACACCTGAATCAATTGTACCTATTACTCCTCCTGATTCAGAGACTGGTGATGTCGAGATTCAAGAAGATGTATCTACATTACCTGAAGTAGCTGAACCAAAAGAGAAAGTTACTCCTGAAGGTGGATTGAACATTCTGAGTATCCCTGAAGGTTTATTTGTACCTAAAGGTGTATCACCTGTTAAAGCTAATATGGAAGCAGAGCAAGAGAAAGCTGCTGATCAGATAGTAAGAGAGGGTTCTAAGATTGTAATTAACAGAGATGAGATAGGTAACAAGAGGGGTATATTTGCTGCAAAAGTTGCCACAACTATTGATAAGATTTTTACTACAGGTATTCAGAGAGCAAATTTGGTAGTAGCTAGTTTCTATCAGAAAGCTAAAGCTCCTTCCAAGTTGGTACAGGTAAAAGACTTTGCTGCAAAAGTATTAGCTATGAGTCCTACTGAACAAGCACAGATGTTGTCTGATGCTTTAGGTGAGACTGCTACAGATGAGCAAGTACAGTTCTTAGAAAACTTCTTGATGTTTGATAAGAGTCTTCGTGGGACTATGGATGCTATGGCAGTACCGTCAGGTCAAGATGGTTTTAGATACAAGGATTATTTACAGTATCTGTATACAGATATTAAATCTGAAACCAAGACAGTTAAGATTCTAAACAAGAAGACTAAAACTCTTGAGGATGTAGATCAGGTTATTACTACAGGTACTTTAGATGAGAATGTTAAAACAGCTATCTCTTTAGGTATCCATACATTCTTGATTGAAAAGACAGGTCAATTTACTTTAGACCATGAAGGTGTTGCTGAACTTCTTGGAATAAAGAATACGAAGTCTGTTCCTCCTGAAATTCATAGAATGTTTAGAAGTATTGGTAACACTCAACCTAATGTTGTTAAGTATTTAGGTACTAAAGCTTACCAAGCATTACAGCTATCTATGGATCCTAATGTTCCTACCCAACGTAAAGAAAGTCTCATTAATGCACTTGGTTCATTAGCTGTGCAGACCATGATGAAGGAAGGTTTACTTCAATATACTCGTATTAGTAATGACACTATTTTAAATGCTAAAGCTGCTATAAAAGGTGAAACTAATACAGTTAATCCTTCAAAAAGTTTCACCTTATACCTACGCCCTACTTACGACACTAAAAAGACTATGGGTAAAGATGGGTGGGTATACGAGACTGAACCTAAACCTATACCTGAGATTGAAGCTATTAAATTATCTGCTAAAGGTAATACTAAAGTAATGTCTAAACTCTTCAGTGTTGAGGGTAGAGACATTCTACCTATGCTGAAGAAGCCTACTAAGTTCACCCAAGATACTTTGAGTAAGACTGGTAATGAAGTACCTGATGCTACTGCTGATTTGGTTCTTCAGATGATGCAGAAAGCTTATAACGTAAATGGTTATACCTACTCAGCAATGAAGACTTTATTCGAGACTGATCCAGACGCTCTATACGCTATGGTAGGTGTGGTATCCGATGAAGACGTAGCAAAGCAGCATATCTCTATCAGAGGGGCAACAGAGTCCAAGAATGAAGCTCTCAAGCGTAGTGTTGCTAATGGTTTAGATTTCATTGATTCATTGACTCCTGATGAAGATGGTAACTTTCCTGATTACTATTTACCTATGTCTGTATGGTCTGTGAATCGTGTAGGTGTATCTTCCAATCTGTTCAATGAACAGGGTGATAAAGTACATCGTGCATTGACTACCATGACAGCTCATAAGCAACAGGTAACAATCTCTCCTGTAGTCGATTCAGATAATAAGCTTACTCAGTATGGTCGATTCTTGACTGGTGTAGCTGCCTACATGGAAGGTATCAAGATCAATGGTAAGACAGTTGATAAAACAGATGGTGTTAGTTTCTTACCAGGATTTGAAAGGTTTATTAAAACACCTGTAATGCAAGCTGCAATTAAAGCTGTAGGTTCTATGGTAATGGGATCTGCTACTGATACTGAAATTCAGTTAGTTAAAGATATGGTAATCAGTCTTGAAGGTGGAGCTATGTCTCTTACCTCATTGATTGCTTTGTATGAGGCTTCTCAAGCAGTAGATGGAGTATTCACTACAAGTATGTCTACTGGTTCAGACGGTGTAACCAATGGTATGGCATTGTCTTTACTTATGTATGATGCTGCTAGCCTTTCAGAAGATTTTGTAGCTGCGATGTCATGGAAGGAGAAAGCTGCTTTCAATAAGGCTAGTCCTAAAGCTAAAGAAGCTATTCTTCAGGCTAAGAAAGATGCTTTTGATCTTGCTAATCCTAAAGATACTAAAGGTATGACTAAAGCTGAGAAGGATGCTTTTAATGCTGGAGGTATATTCTTTGAAGGTGACAGTGAATCTAGTATGGTTGCTTTTAGAAGATCAGGTAAAGCTGACTTATATCAACAACTAGCTAAGGTTCAAAAAGACTTACTTCAAAAGTATGTCCAAGATAATAAACAGAATACTGAACTTCTTGGGTTCATTGCAGCAATGAATACTATTGATCCTACATTCGGTACTAGAGCTGGAGCTAAAGTATCACTTGTACCTTTTG
>ERZ650310.690-NODE-690-length-10045-cov-3.679780_pt1 | contig 10045 bp, 13 predicted proteins | sample MGYA00376246_ERZ650310 | MGnify/ENA primary metagenome ERZ650310 (study PRJEB26733, sample SAMN07839286) | wastewater metagenome | biome: small river; feature: stream; material: water | place: USA: North Carolina | collected 2016-03-01 ...
TTCTGTTGGCTGCATCCCATAACGGCTATCGCGTTGGGGCCGGCGAACGGATCACGAATAGCAATATTCGCGAAGTTTACAATCATGCTTTCAATCGTTCGGCGGGTGCGTCAACGGTCGAAATGTCCGGTATCCTCGGCAACGTCGCAAATAAAGAGATTGTTGCGGGATACGTGGAAGAGGATATGACATAGCAGGAAGTTTCAACTGTCAAGCCAGTTAGCAATTTCCAAGCTCATACCGTTTATCGGATGCTCGATAATCTGGCCTATGAAGAAGTTGGCCCAGACGGAAAAATCAAACACGGTACGGCATCGCAGGAAAGCTATACCCGACAGGCAAAGACTTACGCGAAAATGTTCGCGTTGACTCGCCTGCAGATTATCAACGATGATCTCGGGGCGTTTCAGGATATCCGATCGCGGTTAGGTCGCGGGCAGGCGATGAAATTCAATGATTTGTTCTGGACTAATTTCCTTACGAATCATTCGGCGTTCTTCACCTCGACGCGAACGAACTACATCACAGGTGCAACGACTACCCTTTTAACTGACGGTGTCGGTTTGGGCCTCGGTGTTAAGGCGTTCCGTCAGATGGTAAGTCCGTCCGGTGACGGTTCGAAACGGGTCAATTCCCGGCCTTCGATTCTGTTAGTCCCACCGGAACTCGAATCGGCTGCACGGTCGTTGTACGTGAACGAAAATCTTGCGACGACTTCAGCGGTTCTGAATGGCAACATCTTCAAGGGCCTTTATCGTCCCGTCGTGAATGCTTGGCTTTCTGACTCGGCTTTCACTGGCTACTCAACAACGGCATGGTATTTGTTCAGCGAACCAAGCTATCTCGCTCCGATGGTGGTTTCGTTCCTGAACGGCAACCAAACGCCAACGGTCGAAAGTGCTGATGCTGATTTCGATACTCTCGGCATTCAGTTCCGGGGCTATCACGACTTCGGATGCGATCAGGCTGAATACTTGGCCGGTGTCAAGTCTAAAGGTGCAGCGTAATTTTGAAATGAATTAATCCGGCTGCTCGGTGTAGCCGGAGATAACCAGCAACGTATAAGAGGTTTTTGATATGGCAGAGGCTCTAATTTACCAAAGTGACGATGGCGTGCTGGATTATACTCCGGTAGTAGCTGCTGTCTCTGGTGAAGTCCGTCAGGCCGCTAACGGTCAGGCGGCTATTATCCCCACAGATTTAGCTGCATCCGCTAAGGGTGCGATGATCACTGAGGGGATCGCGTTAATCGCAAAAACAGCGAATATCGTTTTCCTTGACGGCGGGCGTGTTTACTGGGATTACTCAGCTAACGCGGCTCATTTCCGCAAGGTCAACGATCAAGATTTTTACATGGGGCGTGCATTCGGTGACGCAACGGCGGCATCTACTACGATGTACGTCCTGCTCAACGAAGATCCACCGTACGATATCGATCTGATTCGTAGCGATCCCGGTATCTCGGTTCCTACGGGTACTCAGGTCGTCGGTGTCTTCGGATATCCGAAGCGAATCGGCGGTTCGAATCTGCTTGAATTGGGTGCGACTTCTGAAGCCCAATGTATCGATCTTCTTTCGGTTGATCGGTTTAGCAAAAACGCAAACGCGATCATCGAAGCCGTTATCCGCGTGCCTACTAACGGCACAGGTGCGGCGGTAGATTTTAATATCGGCATCGCGAACGGGACAAGCACAACCGATGCTGACGCGATTACCGAACATGTGTTCTTCCATATCGATGGTTCGGACACGAAAATTTATGCACAGTCGAAAGACGGAACTACAACCGTAACAGCAACCGACACAACGAAAACGTTCACGGCTGGTACTGCGGTCGCGAACAAAGTCGAACTTTGGATCGATACCCGCAACACTGCAAACGTACTTTTGTACGTCGAAGGTGTCGCGGTTCTGACGGGTTCAACTTTCAAGATCGATGCGGCAACAGGTCCTTTCGGTTTGCTTGCACACTTGGAAAAAACGACAGGCACGACTACCGGCCAATACATGATCGACCGTTTGGTAGCTCGCTTGTCTGATCAGTAATGAGGTTTGGCGAATGGCCGATTTGATGCAGACAGGGGTAGAGTGGTTGCAATCTCAACTAACAGAGAAAGCCAGCCAATCGATCACGTATGCACGAGTCGGCCAAACTTCGCTAACGATCACGGCCACGATCGGCAGGGCGTTCTTTCGAACGAATGGCCCGACGAATGGCCCGGCTGTCAGTAGGTCAGATGTCGATTTTATCATCGATCCGACTGATTTGGATTTCGGTAGCGGGCAGGTTATCCCGGCCCGCGGTGATCAAATCACTTGGAACGGCGAAACATATGAGGCGAGGGCTCCGCAAGGCGAACCTCTCTGGCGGCGGGTTGATGCTTACGGGACACTGATTCGGGTTCACACTCTTAAGGTTTCCTGATGATCGCAAGGGTTCTTGACGTTTGCGATGCGGTTGCGAATCTGATCAATCGCGAATGGGGGCCAACTGCTCCCGATGCCGTAACTTCTGAAGATTTCATTCCAGAGTTAGCGGTAGACACGATCACGGGCAGAAAAGTTTATGTGATGCCTTCCCAATACGGGCAGGCTGAAGTTCTCGACAGGGCCAGCGACCTAAACGAATACAGAATCACGATCATCATCGTTGAAAAATACACGGTCGCGAACGGTCCAACAAATACATGGGTAAGGAATCTGATGTTGTTCGTTCAGGATCAGATTTATGATCGGTTGATGAATCATCGCGATGAACCAGTAATGGAAGATCTGATGCCGGAATCGGGATCGGTCACACCTTACGATTACGAGATGCTTGTAGAAGCGAAAATGTTTGTTAGCGAAGTTGAAATTAATTTCCAAAAAGTTGAGTCGATATAGGGGTCTAAGTCATGGCATTGAAGAAAGGTTACACGGCGAAACTATATCGCAACTCGGCGACATACGGAACGCCTACCTGGGTTGAAATTGACAACGTTCGCGATGTGAACTTCCCTCACGCTTACGAGAAACTCGAAGCCACTACGCGGGCGAGCGGCGGCGTTAAAGAATACGAACCGGGCGAACTCGAATTATCGTTCAGCTTCAAGATTCGAAGCGATGAGGCTGATACAGATTTCACGTCTCTGGAAACGGCTTATCTGGCCCGCTCCCTGATTGACCTGATGATTCTGGACGGCGATAAAGCAACAAACGGATCACGCGGTTATCGCTATGAGGCGAAAGTATTTTCGATGGGCGAAGATCAAGCCATCGGGAACATCCTTTTCCGCGATGTCGAAGTTGGGCCTTGCATCTCGGCCAATGCAAAGGCTACGGTAGTTGTTGCGTCTGGGGCTCCGGTGTTTACCACAATTGCGGTAGCGTAATGCCAACGATTGAAGAGTTCAAAAAAACGTTCTTTGATCGCGATCGGGTTCTTAACTCGATGGATAAGGCATTGCAAAAGAACATGTCAAAGTTTGGGGCATACGTTCGAACGCGGTCGAAGAGTTCAATCAGACGAAAGAAAAAGGCGTCTAAGCCGGGATCGCCTCCGAGAAACGTAACCGGGAAGCTGAAAGATTTCATTTTCTTCGGGTACGACAAGGTGAAAAAAGAGGTCATCATTGGCCCGGCTGGGTTCCAAGATAAGCCGTTAATGGCTCCTGAATTGCTCGAAAAAGGTGGCACGGTTGTAAGGCCACGATCGAAGAACAGCAAGAAAAAGGGAATGGTCGTTTACAACTACGGCGGCAATCCTTACATGCAACCGGCTTTTGATGTGGAACGGCCAAAATTCATTGGCATGATGAAAGACTCGATGAAGTAAAGGGGAACAATGGAATCGTTTAAGGATAAGCAGGGGCGGGAATGGTTTGTTGATATCGATGCGGGCATGATCGATGTTCTCAAATCAAAATTGAAAATTGACTTGCTCGATTCTGATAGCGTTATGCAACTCGTCTACGGGAAGCGGGGCGAACTTGTTTCAACGATGTGGATTATCTGCGAAGATCAAATCGAAAAACTGAAACTTGATCCTGTCGGATTCGCGAAGGGTTTCAACGGTCCAACAATCGAGGCGGCAATCAAGGCGTTGCTTGACGAGCTTATAAATTTTTCCCACAGCCCGAAGACGGCGGAGAAGATGAAGAGCTATCTTCGGGCGGGGATGGTGGACACGGAAGAGAAGATGGCGGAAGCGGTGGGAAGCTTACTGCAAGTGAAATTCGAAAGCTCATTTGGGAAATCGCCGGGGTCATTGGAGTTGATCCGCGAAGGTTTAAGCTCCGCCAGCTAATGGTCATGAACGACGGGAAGCGGCGGGAATTGTGGGATCATACGAGCGAGTTGATAGCGTGCATCGGCGGGTTGTTTGGTAGCAAGGTCGAAGCTCATACGCTTAATCCGGTTCGTGTTCGCGATGTCGAAAGGTTGCAAACGGCGGCATTGAAAAAGAGAAAACTAGCGGCGAATATGGCGGCTTTAGGTTCTGTCTTGGGTGATAAGGAAGCGGCTCAGCGATGGCTACAAAAGGCGGAGGATCGGGCGGAAGTTCCTCGGCAATCCGGGCCGGGAGAGCCTACGTCGAACTAACCGCGAAAGATGCGGGGCTTAATCAATCGCTCAAACGTGCAGCCGTTCAGGTTGCAGCATTCGCAAAAGCTACTGCTATCGCGATTGGTGGAATAAGCATCGCGATCGGCGGCGGATTGCTTGCGTCTTTCAAAATGGTCCTCGATCGTTTCGACGCGATCAAAAAAGCAAGCGATCGACTCGGCACAACGGCGGAAATCTGGTCGGCTCTCGGCTATGCAATCGAACAATCGGGCGGATCGGTCGAAGATTTAGAAACAGGTCTCAAACATCTCCAAAAGAATCTATCGGCGGCGGCTGATGACGGCGGCGAGGCTCAAAAAGCTCTCGATCATCTTGGTGTATCTGCCGATGATTTGATGAATCTGCCTCTCGATCAACAATTAAAACGTGTCGCCGAAGCTATGTCGGACGTGAAAAATCCGGCTGATCGGGCACGTTACGCGATGGAGATTTTCGGAAAGTCAGGCACTACCCTTTTACCGTTGATGAAAGACGGGGCAAAGGGCATAACCGATTTGATGGAAGAGGCTGGGAAAGTTGGTTCCATCGTCACGAGCGAACAGGCGGCGAACGCGGAGCGGGCAGGCGATGCGATATCGCGGGCGTGGACGGCGGCGAAAAATACGTTCATGGCGGTCGGGGCTGCGATACTTCCAAGCGTCGATATCATCGAAAAGTATTCGGCGAAGATAGTTGATTTCTTCGCGTTTATGCGTGATGCTGGGAAAAATGTCGGCACGACTTGGGCCAGTTTCGAAATGTACTTCGCGGAAGCGATGTTAAATATGACGATTGGATGGAATAAGTTCAAAAGCGTATTCGTAGATGGTTGGTACGAAGCGATTAGAGATATTAAGAAATTGCTTGCCGAGTTTGGGGTTGACGCGATTTCGTTTCTGGCTCCTATTCTCGCTCCGTTGCAGGGGATGTCACAAGACAAGTTTAAGACACTAGCACGGCAGGGCGGGCAGTTTAATCTAGCAAACGATGATACTAATTTCGCGAGAGATCAAGCCGAACGAAACAGGTCGAGAAACATCGATGTAGGGGAAGCACAGTTGGCACTGGCAGCGGCTCGTCAAAAGTTCGCGGAAGCTATGCGGGATTCTGTCGCTAGAGGGATGAAGAAAGCTGCCGACGAACCGGGCGGAAGTTACAAGATCCCAACGCTCCAAGGTTCTGCCCTCGGTGCGTTTCAGGGACCATTCAAACAACTATTCGGTTCGCTCGGCGTCCAGAACGAACAATTGAAAGTACAGAAGCAAATTGATGAAGGCATTAAAGACTTGAAGAACGTTTTAGAAAATGTGAAGTTTGGTTTTAGCTAGGGGCAGTAATGGCAACATCTCGCGACGAGGGCGACGTAGTTCATATGGGGGCTCATACCTTCCAAGGGACAACGACGCTACCTAATTCGACAATCACAAGCGATATGCTCAATGAGCAAAAATACGTTTTCAAACACGCACAGCCTAACACGGCTGCGACGACTGAGACGCGAACGCTCGCGGTTATCCTCGGCACGACTGGAACGGCGGTCACGTTCAAAGCGGGCTCCATTGCGAAAGCGGTTGGCGATTCTACGGTTACTGTTGACCTAAAGAAAAACGGCTCATCGATTCTTTCGGCGGTGATTACGCTCGATAACGCGAACACGAATCGCGTCCTCGAAGCGGGCACAATATCGAGTACATCGCTAGCGGTTGGCGATTGGCTTGAAACTGTAATCACGGCAACGGTTGGAACCGGAACGCTTCCAACTGGCGTATTCGTTCAGCTTGAACTCAAACAGAAACAGGCTTAATCAATGGCCGGAACTGCTTACGAATTGATGGGTCGGGCGGTCGATATTTCTTACGGCTCCGCTAGCGGTACGCGAAAATGGATCGTCTTAGGTGCGAACACGGAAGCGGAAGCGGTTGACGTTGTTTTTCCTGAAGCTGATTTCGGTATGTCGGGGATGCCATTGCAGGGGATTTCAGCGGAAGAGAAATCAAGCAAAGTTTGGATGGCAACGGCGAAATATCAGGCGACCCAATCGGTAGCAAGCCCGGACGGTCAGACGGGCACGGGTCACGATCCGGGCACTCCGCCAACGCGACCGGCGGAAGGCGATCCGCTCGGCCCTGAATACTCGTTTTCGACGATGGGCGGCACGACGAAAATCTACCAGTCCATCGCGACTTTGGAAAGTTTGGCGGCGGATGGTGGTGCGGTTCCTGATACCTATCGAGCGATTGGGGCTCACGGCGATAGCGATCAGGTTGACGGCGTTGATATTGTCACTCCGAATTTGACTTGGACAAAAACGATCAAAGTCGGTGCGGTCAATATGAAATATTTGAACCGTCTCGCGGACTATACGGGGAAGGTGAATTCAACGGCGTTCTATGGCTTCGAAGATGGCGAAGTTCTTTTCATGGGTTGCACGGGTCAGTATAAGATTTCTCCCGACAATCTAAATTGGACGCTGACTTATTCGTTCGCGATCTCCAAGAACGTTGACACTCTGGAAGTTAGCGACGAGATTACTTTCCCACTTGGAAAACGTGGATGGGAATATGTTTGGGCATCATACGCGAAGAAGAAAGCGACGACGGCATTATCTCGGCAAGTGATTTACGCGTACATCGAACAGGTTTACGAGGAACGTGATTTCAAGGGGTTAGGTATCTGATGTCGGCTCCGTACGATACCGTTGTTCCGGGTCAACAGTTTGGCTTTCCGGCTGTCGTTTACAACGAAATGCTGGGGGCTCTGGCTCAATGTCGGTCGTTGCCTAAGCGGAGTTTGCCAGATCGCGAATGGGATCGAGTTTCGCCGGTTGAAATCTACGTCAATAACACAACTGGTTCAAATCTTGGCCGGTTCAATATCGTTAAGGTCGCGACTCCTTCCATCGCGTCACCAACGGACATCGAAAGCTGGGCTTACGGTCGGCTACTCGATGCGGAAGCCCCGACGGCTTCGAGTTTCATCGCGATCACGCAAGAGCCAATACTGAACGGCTATTGTGGTAAAGCGGTCATCGCGGGGATTACTCCGGTTCTTGTGAATATCTCGAACGCGGCTCATACGTATTGTGTGCCGGGAACGTCTACAACTCAGTTAAGTTCAGCGGCGGCGGCTGGCACAAACGGGACCAAGATCCTTTATAAATCGGCGGCTAGTGGTGCTTCAACGAAGTGCGTTATCAATCTTCCGTTCCTTCCCGAATTCGTTTTGACTGCTGGGACTAGTACAGATGTCACGGTGGTAACTAACGTTACGTGTGCGGGTGGTACATTCACGCTGACAACGAAAACATTGCACGCAGTTATCACGCTGAACGGCACCGATTACCCAATTAAGCTATCGGTGTCGTAATGGCTACAGTTACAACCGATCCGTATTGCACGTGCTGCTGGGATTGCTGCGATGGCATACTTGGTCTTTCATCAACCGTGACTACGACGATTACGGGGATGAACGATGTTACGTGTACGCTTGGCGGCGTCGAATGTAATTCGCATTTCGACGGGACGTATTCTCTTGTTGGGAATGGCGTCGGGACATGGGAAGCGTATGCACCTGCGTTTTCTGGCGGATTGCCAACATACTATACATGTGCCAGCGGTGAGAAGATCAGAATCATTGTGAAGATGGTTTGTTCTGGTTCACCGAACAAATTTTACTTTACTATTTTGATTTTGAATGAAGATTCGACGCATGGGAATGGAGCAAATGGAACGTTTTATTATGCGAGTGGAACGCCTGATGTTTTAGTATGCGATCCGTTCTACGCTGAGTTTACTGCTACTGCGGACTATTGCGACGGCACAACCGAGAGCTTTACGATAGCGGTGTCATTGTGAAAGGTGAATTTATACCGGAAATTGGCAGGGAACTAAGCGGGCATGTTCTCGATATGTGGCATCTTAGGAGGGTAGGGATGCCAGTAAGGGTGCAAGAGCAATACAGACAGATTCTTTTGAATAGGGCCAATTACAAAAAAAGAGACTGTGCCGAACTCGTCACCGTTACCCCGTGGCCGGTTCCCTCAATAATCCCGAAGCCGTCGCGATTGCTGATCACGGTCGCGATTGGCGAACAGTCGCAAAGGGAACTCGCGATCACCGGGCCTAGGTTCGAAGACTACGCATTGCGGTGCGGGGCTGATTACATCGCGATCACAGAATCGAGCGGGCAGGCGTGGCCGATGGCCGAAAAATGGCGGGTATCCGATTACGGGCGTGAATACGAAAGAACGCTCTACCTTGATTCCGACGTATGGATTGCGGACGATGCTCCTGATATATTCGATGCTCATCACAATGGGCTTTGGATGGCGAACGATCTCCAATACTTATCGAGCGATCTGGGGTGGGCTGAATTCGAGCTAAAGAAGATTTGCGAATCGCAAGGAATAGAGCCGCCGTTTGATTGGAAGGTGATGCACAATAGCGGGGTGTGGGTAGGAGATCGCGAGGCGTTCGATTTATATCGTCCTCCCGAAAAGCCTTTCCCGGCGTTCCATTGTGCGGAGCAATTCTGGCAACAGGTGAATTACACGACGGCGGGCAAGAAAGTAAACGAACTCGATCCGCGTTGGAATTGGGAGTATATCGGGCCGAAGTTCTGGGAAGGGGTTCTCGACGCTTATTTCGTTCACCTGAACGGGGTCAGGCCAATCGAGTTTCGGAACGATTTGCTGGAGCGGTTCGCGATCGGGAACTTTGGGAAATTGCAACCTCCTCCACCAAAAGCGGGCGATTCGTTCGAGCAGCGTTGGCGTCCATCCTGGTATCGTCAGCCGTTCGTTGGCGGTTTGACTTGTGGCGAATGCGAATCGTTCGGTGATTTTCTTAGTGGGTCTGAGATTGCAAAGATGAGACTCAACACAAATAAAGTTTGGTCTCGCTGCGAAACTAACAATAATACGATAGTCGCGAATTGCTCGCGATCTTGCGATAAATTCGTTGCGAAAGTGGACTGATCAAAATATAATGACGCGATAACGAAGAGGGTTCGACTTGCTCACAATAACCGCGACTCCGATAAGCCAGAACGGTGAACGATGACCGGAACATATCGACGATTGCCGATAAATCCTCCGTTCGTGATGTTGCCGGGCGACGTGATAAAATTGAACGGGAATTTTGTCGAGCAAAAGCGTGGGAATGTCATTGTCGCGACTCGACCGTACACGCCTCCCGGTCCTGCTTTTGAACCGGGCACTACTCCCGCTAAACGTACTATTTCAGAGGTTTACTTTTTCGAGGAGAAATCCATGCCAGGCAAAACAGCGGTCCTAGTGGACGCTTCACGGAATAATGCAACTGGTGAAATAGCGTTCGAATTTTCGGACGGTTCACAGTTGACGTATGGCAGTTTGCAGAACGCACTAGCAGCGGTTGACTATCTCGATTCAAATATCGATGTTTGTCATCACGCTCTCATACTGAAAACGATTCGGAATAGC
>ERZ650310.691-NODE-691-length-10043-cov-10.102123_pt1 | contig 10043 bp, 8 predicted proteins | sample MGYA00376246_ERZ650310 | MGnify/ENA primary metagenome ERZ650310 (study PRJEB26733, sample SAMN07839286) | wastewater metagenome | biome: small river; feature: stream; material: water | place: USA: North Carolina | collected 2016-03-01 ...
ATTTAATGCGAATTTTCCATGAAAATTTCAGTGATTTAGGATTACACACCTCACAATGTTTACTTTCCTATTCTGATTTTGAAAAAAATGAAACCAAAGTAAACATCGTAAATACCATTGATGTTTTAGTCAAGAACAATTACATTCCAATTATCAATGAAAACGATACGGTTTCAACCGACGAAATAAAATTTGGAGATAATGATAAATTAGCCGCATTGACTGCTGTTTTATTGGATGTGGATATTTTAATCATTGCTACCAATACGAACGGAATTTACACCAAAACATCTATACACGATGTGCAGCCAGAAACGATTCGTTTGGTAACGGATTTACAAACTTTGGAAAAAGAAATTGGCGAAGCCAAATCGTCCCATGGAACGGGTGGAATGCAGTCTAAAATTGATTCAGCAGCCATAGCCAAAGCAGCGAATATCGAAACTTGGATTGTCAACGGATTAGAAGATAATTTTATTTTAAAAGCATTAAATAACGAAATTCCTTTTACGAAGATTATATAAAAGATAAGCGAGTTATCATCTTTTTTGGCAATCCAAATAAACAGATAACCAAATAAACCAATAAACTTAAAGTAATGAATTACATCAACATACAAGAAATAGATTCGCTTCAAGAATGGGTAAAAGAAGCGATTGCAATCAAAAAAAATCCATTAAAAAACAAAGCCTTAGGTGAAAATAAGACCCTAGGAATGTTGTTTTTCAATCCTAGTTTGAGAACCCGTTTGAGTACGCAAAAAGCGGCACTTAATCTAGGAATGAATGTGATGGTAATGAACTTTACCAATGAAGGTTGGACACTCGAGTTTGAAGATGGAGCTGTAATGAATCAAGGAGCATCAGAACATATCAAAGAAGCCGCTCAAGTAGTGTCACAATATTGCGATATTATTGCGATCAGAGCTTTTGCTGGATTGACTGACAAAGAAAAAGACAATGCAGAAACTGTACTTTCAGGATTTTTAAAATACGCTACCGTGCCAATTGTGAACATGGAAAGTGCTACGGGACACCCTTTACAATCTTTGGCAGATGCTATCACGATGGAAGAACACAAAACGGCACACCGCCCAAAAGTGGTTTTATCATGGGCGCCACATCCAAAAGCGTTGCCTCAAGCCGTTGCCAATTCGTTTGTGCAAATGATGCAATTGCAAGACGCTGATTTTGTAATTACGCACCCAGAAGGCTACGAACTGAATCCAGCCATTACAAAGGATTCAAAAATTGAATACGACCAAAATAAAGCGTTTGAAAATGCTGATTTTATTTACACCAAAAATTGGAGTAATTACAAAGAATATGGTAAAGTAACGAATTCAGACCCGAATTGGACCGTGACAGCCGAGAAAATGAAGCTGACTAACAATGCTAAATTCATGCACTGTTTGCCTGTAAGACGTAATGTTATTGTAGCAGACGAAGTGATTGACAGTGCTAATTCGGTAGTGATTGAACAAGCCAATAACAGAACCTACGCGGCACAATTGGTTTTACAAAAAATACTCGAAGATGGAAAATAAACAATCGGTATCCATCATCAAAATTGGAGGAAATATCATTGATAATCCTTCCGAGTTAACTGCTTTTCTAGCTGATTTTGCTGCTTTGAAAGGCAATACTCTTTTGGTTCACGGTGGAGGAAAATCAGCTACGAAATTAGCTCAAAGTATGGGGCTTACACCGCAAATGATTGACGGTCGCCGAATTACAGATGCACCCATGCTTGAAGTAGTTGTTGGCGTTTATGCTGGGCAAATTAATAAAGAAGTAGTAGCACAATTACAAGCTAACGGATCAAATGCTATGGGATTTTCGGGAGCGGATGGTAATTTAATTCAATCGGACAAGAGAAATCACCCTACCATTGATTATGGTTTTGTAGGAGATGTTAAAAAAGTAAATACTAACTTATTAGCTAGTTTACTTAATAATGGTATTACACCTGTTTTTTGTGCCATTACGCACGATGGAAAAGGACAATTATTAAACACGAATGCCGATACGATTGCTAGCGAATTAGCCATTGCCTTAGCTACTCAATTTGAGGTAACCTTAACGTATTGTTTTGAAAAACCAGGCGTTTTATTTGATGCTGAAGATGATACTTCTGTAATAGAAGCCATTAATCCTGATTTGTATGCTCAATTAAAAGCAGAACAAGCAATTCATTCGGGTATGATTCCTAAATTAGACAACTGTTTCAACAGTTTGTCTAAGGGTGTAAAACAAATCCGAATTGGACACCATAGAATGTTACAAGATCCAAAAGCTACTTATACGACCATAACGCTATGAAGAATATAGAAATCCTTACCCAAGAAGCTATAGCTTTATTAAAAGCGCTAATTGAAACGCCTTCCTTTTCAAGTGAAGAAGATCAAACAGCGCTCTTAATTGAGAATTGGTTTAACCAAAATAATATCCCTTTTCAAAGAGAAAACAATAACGTTTGGGCTTTCAACCAACATTTTGACGAAAGTAAACCAACCCTTTTATTGAATTCACATCACGATACCGTAAAGCCCAACCAAGGATACACCAATGATCCTTTTAAAGCCATCGTAGAAGACGGCAAATTATTTGGATTAGGTAGTAATGATGCGGGAGGTTGTTTAGTCTCGCTTCTAGCAACATTTGTCCATTTTTATGCACAAGAAAATCTACCTTACAATATGGTAATCGTAGCCTCTGCAGAAGAAGAAAGCAGTGGTAAAAATGGTTTGAACAGTGTTTTAAAACATTTGCCAGAACTGGATTGCGCCATCGTGGGCGAACCTACTTTAATGCAATTGGCCATTGCCGAGAAAGGATTGTTAGTGTTGGACGTGATTGTAAAAGGTACTGCTAGTCATGCCGCACACCAAAATGAAGACAATCCAATTTATAATGCCATGCCAGTTATTGATTGGTTCAAAACCTATCAATTTGAAAAAATATCGGAGGTGTTAGGGCCTGTAAAAATGACCGTAACCCAAGTTAGTGCAGGAAAACAACACAATGTAGTGCCTGCGGAATGTCATTTGGTTGTCGACATTCGAGTGAATGATTGCTATAGCAATGCCGAAATATTGGCTACGGTTAAAAATCATGTAGGAGCCGAAGTAAATCCACGTTCCATGCATTTAAACGCTTCGTCTATTCCGTTACAACATGGTTTAGTACAAGCCGGAATTGCTTTAGGAAGAACCACTTACGGTTCGCCAACCTTATCCGATCAGTCGGTATTGAGTTGCCAATCCTTAAAACTAGGACCTGGAGAAACATTACGCTCCCACTCGGCTGACGAATTTATATTTATTAACGAAATCGAAGAAGGAATTCAGTTGTATATCAAAATATTAACGGATTTTTTCAAACAATAAAATTACAAACATGAAACTCTGGGAAAAAGGTATTGCTACTGATAAACAAATAGAACATTTCACGGTTGGAAACGACAGAGAATTAGACTTGGTCTTAGCCAAATACGATGCTTTAGGTTCTATTGCTCATGCGAAGATGTTAGGACAAATTGGTTTATTGACTGCCGAAGAAACGACTTCATTAGTTCTCGCTTTAGAAGAAATTATTAAAGACGTCGAAGTCGGCAATTTTGAAATTGAAGATAGTTTTGAGGATGTACATTCCAAAATTGAATATTTACTGACTATCAAATTGGGCGATGCAGGTAAAAAAATCCACACAGCACGCTCTCGAAATGACCAAGTATTGGTAGATGTTCATTTGTATCTAAAAGATGTTGTCAAAGAACTCAAAGAACAAGTTAAAGTACTCTTTGATTTATTAATGGAGTCGGCTGACAAACACCAAAATGTATTGTTACCTGGTTATACACACTTACAAATTGCGATGCCTTCTTCGTTTGGGATGTGGTTTTCAGCCTATGCAGAGAGCTTGATTGACGATGTTACAATGTTGAATGCTGCCTTAACCATTGTAGATCAAAACCCATTGGGTTCTGCTGCAGGTTATGGAAGCTCCTTCCCTATCAATCGTACATTTACCACTCAAGAATTGAATTTTGAAACTTTAAAATTCAATGCGGTGGCCGCTCAAATGAGTCGTGGTAAGGCCGAAAAAACAGTGGCATTTGCCATGAGCAGTGTAGCAGCAACTTTGGCTAAATTGTCTATGGATGTTTGTTTGTACATGAGTCAAAATTTTGATTTCATCAGCTTACCCTCTCACCTAACGACAGGTTCGAGTATTATGCCGCACAAGAAAAATCCAGATGTATTTGAATTGATTCGTGGGAAATGCAACAAAATTCAGGCGTTGCCTTATGAAATTACTTTAATTACGAACAACCTTCCAAGTGGTTACCATAGAGATTTACAATTACTAAAAGAAGGTTTATTTCCTGCTATTCAAAATTTAAAAGCCTGTTTGGATATTGCAATTTTTGCTATCAAAGACATTACCGTAAAAGAACATATTTTAGACGATAAAAAATACGACTATCTCTTTACAGTGGATTCCTTAAACGAAATGGTAGTGGCTGGAGTTCCTTTTAGAGATGCGTACAAAGCGGTTGCAGAGCAATTAGAAAACGGTACGTTCCAATCGCCTAAAGCGACTAAGCATACTCACGAAGGAAGCATCAATAACTTATGTTTGGATGCGATAAAAGATAAAATGAAACGTTCGTATTAATTCAAAAAACTAATGCATAAAAAAAGCTCCAATTTCTTGGAGCTTTTTTATTGAAATAAATTTCGTTATTTTTTTACCACCAAACGGAAACCTTCTCCGTGGATGTTTAAAATCTCAACGTTTTCATCTGATTTTAAGTACTTTCTCAATTTGGCAATGTACACATCCATACTTCTTGAAGTAAAGTAGTTGTCATCTCTCCAAATTTTAGTCAAAGCCAATTCTCTTGGCATCAAATCATTTTCGTGAAGAATCAACATTTTCAATAATTCGTTCTCTTTTGGAGACAATTTGATTGGTTCTTCATTTTGATAGGTTAAGAATCTCAGTTTAGAATTCAAATGGAATTTACCCACATTAAATTCAAATTGTACTTGTTCTGCTTTTACATCGGATGATTTTCTCTGGATAATCGCTTTGATTTTCATAAGCAACACTTCTGAGTCAAAAGGTTTGTTCAAATAGTCATCTGCACCCGCTTTATAACCTTTTAACACATCTTCTTTCATCGATTTAGCTGTCAAAAAGATAATAGGCACTTCGGCATTTTTCTCTCTGATTTCTTTGGCTAAAGTATAACCGTCTTTGTAAGGCATCATCACATCCAAAATACACAAATCATAATTGTCTTTTTTGAATTTCTCAAAACCTTCCATTCCATTTTTTGCTAAAACAACTTCAAAATCATTTAGCATCAAATAATCTTTTAGTACCGCTCCAAAATTAAGATCGTCTTCAACTAAAAGTATTTTTTTATTGGTATTTTCCATAGTCTAATTTATTAGTGGTAATTTTATTATGAAGGTACTTCCTTTCCCTTTTTCACTTTCTACATATACTTGACCGTTATGGTCTTCAACAATTCGTTTTACGTAAGCCAATCCTAAACCGTGTCCTTTCACATTATGAATATCTCCAGTGTGTTCTCTATAAAATTTCTCAAAAATTCGTTTCTGAGCCACTTTACTCATTCCAAGTCCTCTGTCTTGTACTTTAACCAACACCATATCTTTAATATTCTCTGTATAAATATCAATAACTGGAGCCTCTGGCGAATATTTAATTGCGTTTTCTAAGATATTTACAATCACATTGGTAAAATGATTATCATTAATCAAAACCGTTGTTCTTGTCGCATCAAAATGCGTTGTAATAGAGCCTTCTCTATCTTCCAAAATTAAATTCACATGCTCAATAGCATCGTTAATTACATCTTCAATTGAATTGGATTCCTTATCAATTTCTAATTCCTTTTTTTCCAATTTCGAAATTCGCAATACATTTTCAACTTGAGCATGCATACGCTTATTCTCGTCTCGAATCATCTGAAGGTAACGCAATACTTTCTCCTTGTCATCAATTATTTTTGGATTCCGAATCGCATCCAAAGCTAAATTGATTGTTGCTATTGGTGTTTTGAACTCGTGCGTCATATTATTAATGAAATCTGTTTTGATTTCTGAAATCTGACGTTGACGAATCAGCTGACTCAAAGCACTTGTATAAGCAATAATAATAATCAACGTAAAAATGATGGAAAGTATTGTAATACTGACCAATTCCGATAATAAGAATCGCTTTTTATGCGGAAAACTGACCATCAATTTGTATTGTTCATGCCCTTCGTTGTCCGTTAAAATTGGAATCGAATAACTGGCATTTTGATCGTATTTAAAATCAGCTGATTTTACTTTTGTAGCCAATCCATTGCTATAAATTCCAAACTCAAACTTGGTATTTACACCATATTCTTCCAATTCTTTTTTAATTAACTTTCGAATATTTTCAGCCGAAACCCTTTCTTGTAAAGGCATTGCAGTGGCAATATCTTTGTAAAAAATTTCAAATTGGGCATTGTCTAACACATCTAAATTTCCAGATTTTTCTATTCGTTCATCGGGAATCAAACTTTGGTTCAAAACCGAATTATCCAAAGGTTTATTGTTGTAAATCTCTGTAACACGTTTAGAACTAAAGTTTTTAAACAATTTTGTGTTGTCCGTTTTTTTGTCAAAGAGCGAAGAATTAATATGAAAATCTTCTGCGATGATACTATTGGAATAGACAATCGTCTTGTTGGTTTTCAAATTCTTTTGAACGTAGGTAAATTCTAGTAAGTCATCTTTCTTTGGAATTTTACCTGTACTATCTTTCAAATGATTGTAGCGGTCATAAAAACTATAAGCCTCTTGTTTTTGCAATTTTTCAGCTACATTCCCAAGAACTTGTTTTACATGAAATTTGAATTGTTCATCATTGTCTTTTAATGATGTATTAAACCAATACACCTGTACCAGAATAATCCCAATTAGGGACAAACTCATTAACAAAACCAACAATCTAAAAAAAAGCTTACTCATCAACACAAATTTAGTATTTTAACAATATAGTAAATAATATATTAACCAAATATTAACATCTACCCTTCATTTTGCTGAATCTTTAAAATTTTAAGAATTTCGTCAATACTGTTTTTGGCTTGTTGGGCATCACTATTTTCGATTACAAAGTCACTTTTAGCAATGCGTTGCTCGTCTGTCCATTGTGCATTAATGCGATGTAGAACCTGTTCCCGAGTGCTGTTATCACGTTGCATTACTCGTGTAATTCTATCTTCTAAAGGAGCAGTTATTGTAATAATAGAATCGCAGTTTTTATAGCTGCCACTTTCAAATAGAATAGCGGCTTCGTACACCACAAAAGGTTCTGATTGGTATTGGTCAAGCCAAAATCCAAATTGCTTTTTTACAGCAGGATGAATAATAGCATTGAGCTGGCTCAACTTTTCTGGATTAGAAAATACTATAGCTGCGAGTTGTTGGCGATTTAAAACCCCATTTTCAAAAATAGTAGTTCCAAAAATAGTTTGTATTTCGGCTACAACTTCAGGGGATTGCATGAGTTTTTTAGCTTCATCATCGGCAATAAATACTGGAATCCCAAGAGACTTCAAATAAGTAGCTAAGGTCGTTTTACCACTACCTATTCCTCCCGTTAAACCAATAATTTTTGTCATGAATTACTTTTTAAAAAACAAATACGGAAAAGCTACTTGGGGTTGGCGTTTTAAAACAATCACTTTGATATACGATTCTAAAAATCCTAAACCGTAACCATAAAATTGTTTCCAAACGGCAATTAAAGACAAGTACCCTATTCGCACGCTTCTATTTTGAATACTTGAAGTTACAAACAAAATAAAGAAGTACAACATATAGAGTTGTAAAAAATAATCAAAAGTCAACAACAATAAGGCCACCGATAAAAAGAAACCTAATATAAAAGCCGTTGGAAAGAAAAAAGTTAATTTATTATGTTCTGGATACCAACTATTCAAAATTGGTCGGGCTTTACCAAATTTACTCACTTGAACCGAGAATTTATCCCAATCAATTCTTCGCTTGTGATATACGAATGCTTTAGAAAATAATCGAGTTTCAAAACCAAGATTCCATAAACGAATAGACAAATCAGGATCTTCACCTGGATGAATATTCCCAAAACCTTTAGAGGCTTCAAACGCTTTACGGGACAATCCCATATTAAAACTTCTGGGTTGGAATTTTCCGATTTTCTCTGATCCACCACGAATACCTCCTGTGGTTAAGAACGATGTCATAGCAAAATTGATGGCTTTTTGAATATCTGAAAAACTATCTAAGGCTTTGTCGGGTCCACCAAAACAATCCACATAATCCTGTTGTAAGGCTTTATCCACTTCATCAAGATATTGGGATGGAATAATGCAATCCGAATCAAAAATGATAAAATAATCGCCGCTTGCCTTTGCCATTCCGTAATTACGAGAATCCCCAGGACCTGAATTTTCTTTATAAAAATAGGCGATGTTCAATTGTGCCATGTATTTCTGAATCACTTCTCCGCAAGGAATGGTAGAACCATCTTCGACTATGACAATTTCAAAATCATTGGTATAAGTAGTTTTAGATAAACTTTCCAATAATTCATCTACTTCATCAGGACGGTTATAAACGGGTATAATAAGAGAAAAATGCATATTCTAATTAAAATATAGTGTTGTTTTTGGATTGTGGAACAAATATAGTCTTTATAGCGTATTCGTTGCAAAAAATAGTTAGTAACGGGGTTTTACAAAAAATGCACCCAATTGGATGCATTTATATAGAAATGTAATCAGAAATTACGAAATACTCGGTACTTGTACCATTTCATCGGCATCAGCTAAATAATCAACACCTTCGAATCCAAAACCAAATAGGTTTAAGAAATCTTGTTTGTATCCCGCTAAATCACCTATTTCAGGTAATGACTCAGTAGTAGATTCTTTCCACAATGCTGCTACTTTAGCTTGTACGTCTTCACGCATTTCCCAATCGTCGATACGGATTCTTCCTTTATCATCTGTTGGAACTGCTTGTCCGGTGTACAAACGTTGTTGGTACAAACGTTGGATTTGTTCGATACATCCTTCGTGAATACCTTCGGCTTTCATGATTTTGTATAACAATGAAATGTACAATGGAATTACTGGAATAGCTGAACTCGCTTGGGTAACCAAAGCTTTGTTAACAGAAACATACGCTTTTCCATTCAAAGAAGCTAAGTCTTTTGTGATTTCAAAAGCAGTCGCTTCCAAATGATCTTTGGCACGACCGATAGTTCCTTTTCTGTAAACTGCTTCAGTAACTTCAGGGCCAATATAGGAATAGGCCACTGTAGTAGCTCCTTCAGCTAATACATTAGCTTCTTTTAAAGCCTCCATCCACATCGCCCAATCTTCGCCACCCATAACCACTACCGTATTATCGATATCTTCTTGATTAGCAGGTTCGATAGATACTTGAGTTACATTTCCGGTATGAAAATCAACGGTTTTATTCGTAAAAGTACCTCCAATTGGTTTCAAAGTAGAACGGTGCAATACACCCGTTTTTGGATGCATACGTACTGGCGAAGCCAAACTATAAATCACTAAATCAATCTGACCTAAATCTGCCTTGATTAAATCAATCGCTTGTTGTTTCACTTCGTTTGAAAAAGCATCTCCGTTGATACTTTTTGCATACAAACCTGCTTTAGTCGCTTCTTTTTCAAAAGCCGCAGAATTGTACCAACCTGGCGAAGCCGTTTTCCCTTCAGCTGGCGCTTTTTCGAAGAAAACACCTAATGTAGCAGCGTTAGAACCAAAAGCACTTGTAATTCTTGAAGCCAATCCAAATCCTGTTGAAGCCCCAATTACTAATACACGTTTAGGACCATCAATAGTGCCTTTTGATTGTACGTAAGCTATTTGATTTTTTACATTTTGCTCGCATCCAGCTGGGTGAGCTGTCAAGCAAATAAATCCTCTCATTCTAGGTTCTATAATCATATCTTTAATTC
>ERZ650310.692-NODE-692-length-10038-cov-13.039768_pt1 | contig 10038 bp, 7 predicted proteins | sample MGYA00376246_ERZ650310 | MGnify/ENA primary metagenome ERZ650310 (study PRJEB26733, sample SAMN07839286) | wastewater metagenome | biome: small river; feature: stream; material: water | place: USA: North Carolina | collected 2016-03-01 ...
ATAAAGTAGCTATCGAAGCAGTAAAAGGTTCGACGGAAATTGCTATTGGTAAAATTGATTTTGATTCAAGAAAAATCGAATTAAATGATGTTTTTGTAGCCATTCGAGGTACTATTTCTGACGGTCATGATTTCATTGCAAAAGCTATTGAATTGGGAGCAACTGCAATTGTTTGCGATACGCTTCCTGAGACTATTGCGGAAGGAGTTACTTATATTCAAGTAAAAGATACTAATTCGGCATTGGCAATAATGGCGGCGAATTATTTTGACAATCCGTCACAAAAATTGCAGTTGGTTGGAGTTACAGGTACTAATGGTAAAACAACCATTGCTTCTTTATTGTATCAACTATATAAAAAAGCGGGGTATAAGGTAGGTTTGCTTTCTACAGTTAAAATAATGGTAGATGAGGTAGAGTATAAAGCTACTCATACCACACCAGATTCTATTACGATTAATCATTATTTATCTGCAATGATTGAAGCGGGAGTTGAGTACTGTTTTATGGAAGTGAGTTCGCATGGGATCCATCAAAAACGTACTGAAGCTTTGCATTTTGTGGGAGGGGTATTTACCAACTTATCACACGATCATTTGGATTACCACGCAACGTTTGCTGAGTATAGAGATGTGAAAAAATCATTTTTTGATCATCTGCCAAAAACAGCTTTTGCGCTATCTAATATTGATGATAAAAATGGACCCGTTTTATTGCAGAATACAGTAGCTAAAAAATGTACGTATGCTTTAAAATCGTATGCCGATTATAAAGCTCAAATTTTAGAAAGCCAATTGTCAGGTTTGCTATTGAAAGTAAATGGCAACGAAGTTTGGGTAAAACTAATTGGGACTTTTAATGCCTATAATTTATTGGCTATCTACGGAACGGCAATTGAATTAGGTATGGAAAGTTTGGAGGCGCTACGATTATTATCAGAGTTAGAAAGTGTATCTGGACGTTTTCAATACATTGTTTCTGAGGGTAATATCACAGCAATTGTTGATTATGCGCATACACCAGATGCTTTAGAAAATGTTTTGAAAACTATTAACGACATCCGTACCAAAAACGAACAATTAATAACCGTTGTGGGTTGCGGAGGAAACAGAGATAAAGCGAAACGTCCAGTAATGGGGGGAATAGCATCTGACTTGAGCGATAAAGCGATTTTTACTTCAGATAATCCAAGAAATGAAGATGCAGAGGTAATTATCAGTGAAATGGAACAAGGTGTTGCACCTCAAAATTTTAAAAGAATTTTATCCATCACCGATAGAAAGCAAGCAATTAAAACGGCTTGTCAAATGGCTCAGCCCAACGATATTATTTTAATCGCTGGAAAAGGGCATGAAACATATCAGGAAATCAATGGAGTTCGCCATGATTTTGACGATATGAAAATAGTTAAAGAATTATTAGATCAACTCCATAAATAGAAAATTATGCTGTATTACTTATTTGAATATTTAGACAAAACCTTAAATGTATCAGGAGCTGGAGTTTTTCAATACATCACGTTTAGATCGGGTTTAGCATTTTTACTTTCGTTATTGTTGTCTACTATTTACGGAAAGAGAATTATTAACTTTTTGCGCAATCAACAAGTAGGAGAAACGGTTCGTGAACTTGGTTTGGCTGGACAAAATGAGAAAGCAGGAACGCCAACGATGGGTGGTTTGATTATTATTTTTGCCACTTTGGTGCCAGTTTTATTGTTTGCCAAATTGCATAATATTTATATCATATTGCTTATTGTAACTACTTTGTGGATGGGTACAATAGGTTTTATTGACGACTATATCAAAATTTTCAAAAAAGACAAACAAGGTTTAAAAGGTATTTTTAAAGTAATTGGTCAAGTAGGTTTAGGATTAATTGTGGGTTCAGTACTTTATTTCAGTCCTGCAGTTACTGTCCGCGAAAACCTTGCTAATTCGCCTGTGATTAAACAAACTACTGAAAATGTAATTAATCAAACGCCAGTAGAAGTAAAATCTACAGCAACAACAATTCCGTTTTTTAAAAATAATGAATTTGATTATGCCGAAGTATTAGCTTGGACAGGAGAAGGATATCAAAATTGGGCTTGGTTAATTTTTATTCCAGTAGTAATTTTTATTATCACTGCCGTGTCTAACGGAGCAAATTTAACCGATGGAATTGACGGTTTAGCAGCAGGAACTTCAGCGGTTTCGGTCTTGGCTTTAGGAATTTTTACTTTCCTTTCGGGGAATATTATTTTCTCTAATTATTTGAACATAATGTACATCCCAAATTCGGGAGAAATGACGGTTTTTATTTCTGCATTTGTAGGAGCATTGATTGGATTTCTTTGGTACAATTCGTATCCAGCTTCAGTTTTCATGGGAGATACAGGAAGTTTAACTATTGGAGGAATTATTGCGGTATTGGCTATAGCCGTTCGAAAAGAAATGCTGATTCCATTATTGTGTGGAATATTCTTAGCCGAAAATCTATCGGTAGTAATCCAAGTAGCTTATTTTAAATACACCAAGAAGCGTTTTGGCGAAGGCCGAAGAATATTTTTGATGTCGCCTTTACATCACCACTATCAGAAAAAAGGCTATCACGAAAGTAAGATTGTTACTCGATTTTGGATCGTAGCCATTATGTTAGCCATATTGTCAATTGTGACGTTAAAACTAAGATAGATGAAATTAGTTGTTTTAGGTGGAGGAGAAAGCGGAGTGGGTACAGCCATTCTGGGAAAGAAAAAAGGATACGAAGTTTTTGTGTCTGATTTTGGAAAGATAAAAGAAAATTATAAAGAGGTTCTTAATCATAATGGAATAGCTTGGGAAGAGCAAATGCACACAGAATCTATGATTTTGGATGCAGATGTGGTCATGAAAAGTCCTGGAATTCCAGACAAATCACCCATTGTAAAAAAGCTAATTGAAAAAGGAGTTAAAGTAATTTCAGAAATAGAATTTACTGCACCTTTTACTAAAGCAATTACAATTGGAATTACTGGGAGTAATGGTAAAACGACCACAACGATGCTAACCTACCATTTGTTAAAATCAGCAGGACTGAATGTAGGATTGGGAGGAAATATCGGAAAAAGCTTTGCTTGGCAGGTGGCGGATAATGATTTTGATTCGTATGTATTGGAGTTGAGTAGTTTTCAATTGGACGGTATTATAGAGTACAAACCTCACATTGCCATCATAACAAATATTAGTCCAGATCATTTGGATCGTTACGATTATAAGTACGAAAATTACATCGATTCGAAGTTTAGAATCACAATGAATCAAACCGAAGAGGACTATTTGATTTATGATGCCGAAGACGAAGCTATAGCCAATTGGTTAACAAAGAATACAACAAAAGCAAAATTAATTCCTTTTTCATTGAACCAAGTTTTCACGGAAGGGGCCTTTATAAAAGATAATAAAATGGAAGTAAAGATGATGAATCACGAAGAATTTTCAATGGAAACAGAATCAATTGCATTAGAAGGAAAACACAACATGAAGAATGCAATGGCAGCAACATCTGTGGCTAAATTAATGCAAATTAGAAATGCAACCATCAGAGAGAGCTTGTCTAATTTTCAAGGTGTAGAACACCGTTTGGAGAAAGTATTAAAAATCCAAAACGTACAATACATCAACGATTCTAAAGCGACTAACGTGAATGCTTCTTTCTTTGCTTTGGACAGTATGACTACACCAACGGTTTGGATTGTTGGGGGAGTGGATAAAGGGAATGATTACAACGAATTGATGTCTTTGGTTCACGAAAAAGTGAAAGGAATTATCTGTTTGGGTGTAGACAATAAAAAAATTATTGATGCTTTTGGAAACGTGGTTGATGTGATGGTTGAAGTAGATAATATGATTGACGCAGTTCGAATGGCACAACGCATGACAGAAAAAGGCGATACAGTTTTATTATCTCCTGCTTGTGCTAGTTTCGATTTATTCGAAAACTACGAAGACAGAGGAAGACAATTCAAACAAGCTGTATATAATTTATAAAAGCATTAGCTAACTATTAGACTTTAGGCGATATGAAAATGAAACAGCTATTAAGCAATTTAAAAGGAGATAAGGTAATTTGGTCATTCTTGGCTTTATTAGCTTTGTTTTCCTTTATGCCTGTTTTTAGCGCCAGTACTAATTTAGCTTTTGGTCGAGATGGAGACGGAAACACTTTAGGGTATTTAGTAAAACATTTGGCTCATTTAGGTATGGGTTTTATGATTATTTATTTTGTTCACAAAGTGCCATTTCACTATTTTAGAGTTATTTCCCGAATAGGATTACCTTTTGTTTGGGGGCTTTTAGCACTTACGCTTTTCAAAGGGACACATATTGGAGGAGCCAATGCCAGTCGTTGGTTGCAAGTGCCATTTATCGGAATTTCATTTCAAACGTCATCAATTGCGGCTATTATATTGTACATCTATGTGGCGCGTTATTTGTCGAAAACAAGAGAAACTCCCATCACATTTAAGTTGTCTATTATAGAGCTTTGGGTACCTGTATTTATTACGCTTGCGTTGATATTACCCGCTAACTTTTCTACTACAGCTTTGATGTTTGCAATGGTAGTTATGGTAGCATTCATTGGTAAATACCCATTAAAATATATCGGATTTATCATTGGAATGGCTATTGCAGGATTATTGTTATTCTTCTTTATTGCAAAAACTTTTCCAGATTCCAAATTCTTTAATAGAGTTGGAACTTGGTCTAGTCGTATTGAGAATTTTAGATCTGATAAGCCTGGTGAAGATGACTACCAAATTGAGAAAGCTAAAATCGCAATTGCCTCTGGGAATTTATATGGCTTAGGACCTGGTAAAAGTGTACAAAGACACTTTTTGCCTCAATCATCTTCCGATTTTATTTTTGCCATTATTATTGAAGAATATGGGTTAATAGGAGGATTGCTAGTACTTGGATTGTACCTTTTGTTACTCTTCCGGTTTGTGATTGCTGCCCATAAAGCGACTACTCTCTTTGGGAAACTAGTCGTCATTAGTTTGGGTTTTCCAATGATTTTTCAGGCCTTGATTAATATGGCAGTAGCAGTAGAATTATTGCCTGTAACGGGACAAACCCTGCCTTTGATTAGTAGTGGAGGTAGTTCGATTTGGATGACTTGTTTTGCACTTGGGATCATTATTAATGTGACTAAGAAAGAAGAAGAAATCGAGCAAGAAATGAAAGAAGCTGCCCAAAGAGAAGAAGCACTTCAAAAATTAATAGATAAGCAATTAGAAGAAGATCAACATACTGAAACAGACAATTACTCCATTCAAGACAGTTCAAAAAACCCAATGGATGCAGTCATAAATAAATAGCAAATTTTACCATGAGAACATACAAATTCATATTAAGCGGAGGAGGAACAGGAGGTCATATTTATCCAGCAATTGCTATCGCTAATGAATTGAAATCTCGTTTCCCGACTGCCGAATTTCTTTTTGTTGGTGCTCAGGATAAAATGGAAATGCAAAAAGTGCCTCAAGCGGGTTACCCAATACAAGGACTTTGGATTGCTGGTTTACAAAGACGATTGACTTTTGACAATGCGTTGTTTCCAGTAAAACTATTGAGTAGTTTGCTAAAATCAAGACAAATTATAAAACGATTCCAACCAGATGTAGTAATTGGAACAGGAGGTTTTGCAAGTGGACCTTTGTTGCAAATGGCCAATAGTGCTGGAATACCGACAGTGATTCAAGAACAAAATTCTTTTCCTGGAATAACCAATAAATTATTGAGTAAGAAAGCCAATGCAATTTGTGTGGCTTATGAAAATTTAGAACGCTTTTTTCCAAAAGAAAAAATGGTTTTGACAGGCAATCCGGTGCGTCAAGATTTAATCGATGTGGAAAGTAAAAGAGCCGAAGGCATTACTCATTTTAACCTAGACCCGAACAAAAAAACAATTTTGATTTTAGGAGGAAGTTTAGGTGCGCGTCGTGTGAACCAATTGATTGAAAAAGAATTGGAGTTTTTTGCTTCGCAGAATGTACAATTGCTTTGGCAATGTGGGAAATTGTATTTTGAAGAATACCAAAAATACAATTCGGCTAATGTTCAAGTAATGGCGTTTATAGAACGAATGGATTTAGTGTATGCAGTGGCAGATATTGTGATTTCAAGAGCGGGAGCATCTTCGGTTTCTGAATTATGTATCGTAGGGAAACCGGTTGTTTTTATTCCGTCTCCGAATGTAGCTGAAGACCATCAAACAAAAAATGCTCAATCGGTTGCCGATAAAAAAGGGGCTATTTTAATTCGTGAAAGCGAGTTGGATACCACTTTTGAATCGACTCTTTCAGATTTGATTGCCAATGAAAGCAAGCAACTAGAATTGAGTCAAAATATCAAAAAATTGGCTTTGCCTAATGCAACCAAAGCCATTGTAGAAGAGATACTAAAACTAATAAAATAACAATGTCAATTTCAAAAATCAATGATAAAAGTTGAATTTTGAAATTGAATTTTGAAATTGATATTTAAAATGAACTTAAATCAAATACATAACGTCTTTTTTATAGGAATCGGAGGAATCGGAATGAGTGCTTTGGCGCGTTATTTTAAAACCATCGGAAAAAATGTTTCGGGTTACGACAAAACGCCTTCAATGCTAACCGATGAATTAATTGCAAGCGGGATCGATATTCATTTTGAAGACCGAATCGATTTAATTCCGAAAGAGTATTATGTAGAGAACACTTTGGTTATTATCACCCCGGCCGTTCCTGTATCTCATTCGCAATGGAATTACTTTTTAGAGCGTGATTTTGTAGTAAAAAAGAGAGCCGAAGTATTAGGAATTATTACTAAAGATACCTTCTGTTTTGCAGTTGCTGGAACCCATGGTAAAACAACTACTTCGAGTATTTTAGGTCATATTTTATTTGAAAGTGGTGCTGATGTAACTGCTTTTGTGGGTGGAATTGTTGAAAATTACAACTCTAATTTAATTGGTACTGGAAAAACAGTTACGGTAGTTGAAGCTGATGAATTTGACCGTTCGTTTTTGCACTTGCATCCCAATATCGCCTGTGTGACTTCGATGGATGCAGACCATTTGGATATTTATGGTACGAGTGAAGAAATAGAAGCTTCGTTTGTAGAGTTTGCTAACAAAGTAGAAGATAAGAGTCAATTGTTTATTACGAATGAATTGCCAATTGAAGGGGTGACTTGCGCTGTGAATGAAGAAGCAGTCTATAAAGCTTTTAATGTTAGAGTTGGAAACGGAAGTTATGTTTTTGATGTGCAAACCCCAACAGAAACAATACGTGATATTGCTTTTGGATTGCCAGGTAGACACAATTTGATGAATGCATTGATGGCTTTGGCAATGGCCAAAACTTTTGGAACTTCGTCTGAAGCTATTGCAAACGCCTTAGCTTCTTTTAAAGGAATTAGAAGACGCTTCTCCTACCAAATTAAAACACCTAATTTGGTGTATATCGATGATTATGCCCATCATCCAACCGAAATTAATGCGGTGCATCAGGCAGTTCGTGAGTTGTATCCGAATCAAAAAGTGTTGGCTATTTTCCAACCGCATTTGTTTAGTAGAACGAAGGATTTTGCAGATGATTTTGCCAAAAGTTTGTCTCAGTTTGACGAAGTACTTTTGTTAGATATTTATCCGGCTCGTGAATTGCCTATGGAAGGAATAACTTCGCAATGGTTGATGAATAAAATGACAAACGACAATAAAAAATTAGTTTCTAAAGACGATTTGATTCCAACAATTGTAGCAAGTGATGCTCCAATTATTGTAACAATTGGCGCAGGAGATTTAGGAGAAATGGTACCATCAATAAAAAACGCATTATATGAAACGATTTAATTGGATAACGATTCGATTGCTGCTCATGTTGGGCTTGGTCATTTTCCTGTTTTCGTTCACTTCAAACCGAAATGGAAACCGAAAATTGACAAAATCAATGGTAGTTTTTGTTGGAGAAAATGAGCCATTTCTTAAACAAGAAACGGTTAATAAATTGTTAATAGAAAATAAGAAAGACGCTTCAGCTATCCGAAAAGATAAATTAGATTTGAATAAATTAGAAAAAGTCATAGATGCGAACCAAATGGTTGAAAAATCAGATGTTTTTGTAACTATTGACGGAGTGCTAAAAGCAGTAGTAAAACAAAAAACTCCAATAGCAAGAGTTTTTGACGGGAAGCGTTCTTTTTATATTGATTACAAGGGAAGTACAATGCCTCTTTCGGCGAATTTTACCGCGAGAGTCCCCCTAGTTTTGGGAGTGATAAACAAAAAAAATAGTGACGCCTTAGCTGAATTATTTCGAAAAATTTATGACGATGCGTTTTTGAAAAAAAACATCATTGCCATTCAAATTATGCCCAATGGTAGCTTAAAAATGTTGAATAGGAATTTTGATTTTCAAATTGATTTTGGTGGAACCATCAATGTGGATCGAAAAATCAGAAATTATAAAGCGTTTTTTCAAAAAGCAATTGTAGACAGTTCGTTGTATAAATATAAAAAAATTGATCTCCGTTTTACGGAACAAGTAGTTTGCACAAAATAAGAGGTAATGGAAAAAGAGAATATTGCAGTAGGACTAGACATTGGGACAACTAAAATTGTCGCGATGATAGGAAAGAAAAATGAGTACGGGAAACTAGAAATTTTGGGTGTTGGAAAATCCAAAAGTTTAGGTGTGGCTAGAGGTGTTGTGAATAATATCACACAAACAATTCAGTCTATCCAACACGCTGTACAAGAAGCTGAAAATAACTCAGGTTATAAAATAAAAGATTGCGTAGTAGGTATTGCGGGTCAGCATATCCGTAGTATTCAACATACTGATTACATCAGCAGAAGCAATCCCGACGAAGTGATTGGAGGGAATGACATTCAGCAGTTGATTGATCAAGTAAATAAATTAGCGATGCTTCCTGGGGAAGAAATTATTCACGTTTTGCCTCAAGAATTCAAAATTGACGGGCAAGCTGAAATTAAAGAACCAATTGGAATGTATGGCGGACGTTTGGAGTCTAGTTTTCACGTAGTAGTAGGACAGGCTTCATCCATCAGAAACGTGGGGCGTTGTATTCACGATTCTGGAATTGAATTGTCTGGTTTGACATTAGAGCCATTGGCTTCGTCAGATGCGGTTTTGAGTCAAGAAGAAAAAGAAGCGGGAGTTGCCTTGATTGATATTGGTGGTGGAACAACTGACTTGGCTATTTTTAAAGATGGCATTATTCGTCATACTGCTGTAATTCCTTTTGGAGGAAACGTAATTACAGACGACATTAAAGAAGGTTGCTCGATTATTGAAAAGCAAGCCGAATTATTGAAAGTGAAATTTGGGTCAGCTTGGCCAGGAGAAAATAGAGAAAATGAAATTGTTTCCATTCCTGGATTGAGAGGAAGAGAGCCGAAAGAGATTTCGTTAAAGAATTTGTCAAAAATAATTCACGCTCGTGTAGTGGAAATTATTGAACAAGTTTTTGTTGAAATTAAAGCGTACGGACACGAAGACCCTAGAAAAAAATTAATCGCAGGTATTGTTCTTACTGGTGGAGGATCACAATTGCAACACATTAAGCAATTGGTAGAATACATCACGGGTATGGATACTAGAATTGGATATCCAAACGAACATTTGGCAGGAAATTCAAGCGAAGAAATATCAAGTCCCTTATATGCAACTGCTGTTGGTTTAGTGATGAATAGTATCGAAAACCAAACGCAGAGTGCTGTTAGAATAAATCAACAGACAGAAGCCCCAAGTATGCCTGTTTACAAAGCCCCAGAAGTTGAAACTGAAATCCAAGTCGAAGACGAAGCGGTTGCAGAAAAACCAGCAACTGTAGAAGAACCAAAAGGGAAATCTACAGGAACCCAAATCAGAGAATCTTTTTTTGACAAGTACGTTACTAAAATCAAAGATTTCTTAGATAATGCAGAATAGAGGCCTAGCCTTTGACAATATTAAATTAATAACAAATAGCAAAAACCAAATAAAATGATGAGCAACTCAGAATTTGG
>ERZ650310.693-NODE-693-length-10037-cov-13.117912_pt1 | contig 10037 bp, 15 predicted proteins | sample MGYA00376246_ERZ650310 | MGnify/ENA primary metagenome ERZ650310 (study PRJEB26733, sample SAMN07839286) | wastewater metagenome | biome: small river; feature: stream; material: water | place: USA: North Carolina | collected 2016-03-01 ...
CAACAGGAACAGCGTGGGCATACCAAACACGGGGGTTATTAAACAATAAAGCCGGCGGCCAAATGGGCTTTTCTGAGCGTGTTGTATCCATTATGCGGCAGATGTTTGAGTTTGAACTATTGGAAACCGCTGAAAATATTACGCAAACCACAATCAGGCTTATACAGGAGGTATTGTCAGATGCAGCACTGGAAGGGTGGAGTTTTGATGAGATTGTAAAAAAACTTGTTAGCCCTGAAATGTCTGCCAAACGTGCCCGCCTTATTGCCCGCACTGAAACTGTTAACGCTGCCAATGCCGGAAGTATGGCAAACCTAAAAGCTGCTGGGGCTACAAAAAAGATATGGATTTCGGCCCGGGATAATCGTACACGGGATCACCACCGGGACGTAAACCAAACCGTTATTGGTATTGATGAAGCGTTTAAGGTAGGTGATTCATATATGCAGCACCCAGGGGATAAGGCCGGAACTGCTGAAGAGGTTTGTAATTGCCGCTGTGCAGTGGCGGGGGTGGTTAAGGAGGATTTGCCTTTGAAAATGGAGGATGTTTTAATTGAGCAAAAAAAGCAGCTTGAACCTTTTATGCAAACGGTTAATGCATCAGTAAGTAATATTCAGGATTCTATTAATCACCAAGTAAAGATAAATTCATTAAATATTACTAAATTTACACAGGAGATTAATAATTTACCGGCCCCTGTGGTAAATGTGGAAGCCCCGATTGTGAATGTTGAAGCCCCTATAATTGAGGTAACTGAAAACGTAATTGATCAAACAGAGGTTTTAAAAAACATTAACGGTGTGGATGAAGGTGTACGGGCTTTGGGTGATTTAATTATTTCGGGGCAGGAAAAAATTATCGAGTTACTGGCAGAAAGCCTAAAACCAAAGCCGAAAAAAGAATGGGTATTTACCAATGTGATTGAGGGAGGAAGGATCGTTAGAAGTATTGCAAAAGAAAAATAAAAATCATGATAAAGTCAGCAGCAACAGTTAAAGACGAAATATCAATGGGTGTAAATAAAGGTATGGCCTCCGCATTGGGTATTTATGCAAACATGCACGTCCAGTTATTTGATGAAACCGGGAACCTGAAAGATGAACGGTTTATTAAAAACACGGTTACGACTGCCGGGAAAAACGGGGTGGCCAATCAAATACTTGCAGCACCAACATTGGCAAAAATGGGCTGGATGGCTATTGGTACCGGCACCCCTGCAGCTACGTTATTGGGTGCAGAAGTTGCCCGTGTTGCCTTTGATTCAAAGACAGCCCCGGCGGCAGTTGTTACCGTAGTGGCAACATTCCCAGCGGGAACAGGGACGGGTGCAATAACCGAGGCTGGCACATTTGATGTAGTAACAGCTAATACGGTTAATATGTGGATGAGTGCCTCATTTTCAGTGGTGAATAAGGGAGCACTGGATAGTATTGTAATCACATGGACTTTAACAGTAGCTTAATATGTTTGCAGACAGAGTAAAAGAAAGTACAACAACCACCGGGACAGGAACGGTTAATCTTGGTGGTGCAGCAACAGGTGGCTTTCAGACCTTTGTTGCTGGTATTGGGACGGGTAATTGCTGTTATTACTGCATACAGTTGACAAGTGCAAACGAATGGGAGGTAGGTGTTGGAACGGTTACAGATGCAACGCCGGATACATTAACCCGTGAAATTGTTTTAGCGAGTTCAAACGCCGGTGGATTGGTTAATTTTTCAGCAGGTACAAAAGATGTATTTTGCAGTATTCCTTCTGCATGGTTAGAAATTCCATATTTACAAGGAACGTTTTGTATTCAATCAGGGCAGGGTAAAATAATGAATAAGGGGTTAAAATTAACAACCACGCAAAGGGTATCAATTTTTGGGACTGGGAGATTAACAATTATAACTTAAAATTATGGCAGATATTTTATTAGACGAACAATCATCGCCAACAACCCCGGCAAGCGGTAAGGGTGCGATATTTATCGATAGCACTGCTTCAATATTGGTATTTAAAGATGACGGTGGACGTAATAACGCCTTTTCATTCAATGCGGCAATAGCAGCGCAAACAGCCAACGCTGCCGATACTTATTTAACCAATTCCGATATTTTAATACCCAGTTTTGGGTTACAGGCAAAAACCAGTATATTGATTAAAATGTCAGCATCAAAGACGGGGGCAGGAACGGCGCAGCCAATTTATAATGTCAGGGTTGGTCCAAACAGAACAACAGGGGACACGGTAAGGTTATCGCTTACGGGGCCATTACAAACTGCCATTGCTGATATCGGTACATTAATGGTAATGCTTACAGTAAGAAGTATTGGGGGCGCCGGTATAATACAAGGTACTGCATGGTGGGAGCATCGGGGTACAGCAGCAAACACAACAACATCAGGAACAGGTTTTGCCAATGATACCACCGGGCATATCGAACAATCTAGTGCCGGTATTGATATGTCAGCTTTTGCAGGACAATACATTGGATTGAGTGTTAACCCTGGCGCATCAGGCGTATGGACAATAACGCAAGTAATCACAGAAGTAAACTGGTAAAAATGAATGTTAGGATTCAGCAGTATATCAGAGATACCTATAAGTTCATTACCAGTTGCAGGTGGTGGTACAACTTATGAGGTAAATTTAAGCGATACAGTAACGCTTAGTGATTCACGTACACTCAATGCCGGGTTAAGTAAATCCGATACAGCCACACTTTCTGATTCTGTTTCAAAACAAACTTCGCTTTCAAAATCGGATTCAGTAACGATTTCCGATGTTATTGCACGGGCATTAGGATTAAATAAATCCGATACTGTAACCCTTTCAGATGCCATTGCAAAGGTTTTCAGTTTAAATAAATCTGATGCAGCTTCTTTATCAGATGCTATTGTAAAAGGATTAGGATTAAATAAATCCGATTCAGTTACTTTATCTGATGCCATTACAAAGGCCGCTTCATTAATTAAATCAGATACAGCTAATCTTACAGATGCCATTGTAAAAGCATTAAATTTAAGCCATTCAGATACAGCTTCACTTTCCGATGCTATTACCAGGGCAATATATATAATTAACGAAGATTCAGTATTATTATCGGATAGCGTTGTAAAGGGATCTGAATTAATACTGTCCGATACCGTAAACCTTAGTGATAATGCCAGCGTGGTAATGGGTGGTGGTACTACCTACAATATTGAATTATCCGATACCATTACGCTTTCTGATATAATTAGTTTAAGACGTATTGTACAACCCCCGGCAACCGGCGGCGGATACATTCGCAGCAGCTACCGGACACCAAAGAAAACAGAAAAACCATACGAGGAAGTAGTAATATTCGATGACGAGGATATGGTTGCTATTTTCGGGAAGTTTTTAGAGGTGGAGGGGTAGTATTTTTTTTGTCAAAAATAAATTTGCAACATTGTTGCAAATATTGTTAACTTTACTACCAAGATGGCAGATTATACACTTAAACAGGCCCATTTCTTAGCAGCTTCCATAAAAGATATGGATATGAAAGAGGGCATTGTTACCGGTTATGCTGCAAGTTTTGGGACACTGGATGCTGACAGGGATATTATCATGCAAGGGGCATTTACCAAAACAATTAAAGAACAGGGTCCAAAATCTACACAGCCACGGATCAAACATTTACTTAACCATAACACATCACAGCCAATCGGTAACCCATTATCATTGATGGAAGATGCAAACGGGTTATTGTATGAAAGTAAAGTAGGTACCAATGCAATAGCAGTTGACTTCTTAAAGATGGTTGACAGCGGCCTAATCACAGAACATTCAATTGGATATTCAACAGTAAGGAAAACAGTTATAAACCCTGATGCCGATTGGCGCGAACAAAAAACACAGTTGCACGAATTGAAGCTGTTTGAATTTTCATCACTTACCGCCTGGGGTGCAAACCAATATACTCCGTTAATCGGGGTTAAAAGTTTGAAAACAGTCGAGGATCGCATTACAAACCTTATAAAAGCTATTGACGGCGGTACTTTCACAGATACCACGTTTATTTTCCTGCAAGACGAATTATTATTTTTACAAAAAGCATTCAAAGATATTACCACTCCCGCCGCACCTGCACCGGAGCCGGATATTGAATTGCAAATAAAAGAGGCATTTCAATTATTCAACAAAAAACTTTAAAAACAATGGAAGCAAAAGACATAAAAGATTTACTGGTTACCGAACTGGAGGCCACTAAATCAGCGGTTATTGCGGTTGCTGATACCAACGCAAAAGCTGAGATTAAAAAAATGAATGACTTGGTGGAGGAAAAATTCGCTAAGTTAAACCAGTTGCCGGCAGATGTTAAACCTGAAATGGTTACCAAAGCCCTGGAAGATATTAAAACAATGGTTGCTGATTGGGCAGACATGGAAAAACTGGTTAAGGCCGGAAGGTTCGCAGCCAATGGAACTGAAGGTAAAAACTTTACCGAGGCACTGAATATTGCCGCAAAAGAAAACCAGGACGCTTTACGTAACCTTAAAAAAGGGGAAGGTGTAACACTGGAATTAAAAGATATGACATTTGGTAACGCATTTACCAGTGCAGGTGCCAGTGTAACGTATGTAAAACCGGGTATTATCGAACTGCCTAAACGCAAATTGCATTTACGCGAATTGTTAACCGGCGGCGGTATGGGACCTAACAGTACTTTTGATTTTGTTAAAGAGATCAGCGGTACCGGTTCCATTGCAAACGCTGCTGAGGGAACTTTAAAATCACAGTTTGGCCTGGCATTACAGGAAACAAGTGTACGTGCAGAATGGATTGCCGGTTTTATGGTTATGTCATATAACCTGTTAAGTGATGTTGAAGGTATGACTACTTTCTTATCCAGCAGGTTACCGGAAAAGTTGTTGCGTGTGGAAGATACGCAGATCCTTAATGGATCCGGTGTACAGCCAAACTTACTTGGTTTGCAATCCGCCGGTAATTATACCGCCGCCGCTGCTGCTTCTGTAAGCCGTACAGAAACTTTGATCAATGCCATCAGTCAGCTTGAGGTTTTAGACCGTGAAGCAAACGGTATTTTATTGTCACCGCAGGACTGGTACAACCTGTTACTGTACAAAGCCAGCACATCAGGCGAGTACACACAACCTGTGTTGATCACATTTGCCAACGGACAGCTGAGTGTTGCCGGTGTCCCTGTGTTTAAATCTACTGCACAAACGCAGTACGATTACCTGGTAGGTGACTGGACAATGGGTGCGAACCTGATTACCAGGGAGCCTGCAAGGGTTGAATTTTTCCGTGAAGATTCAACAAACGTTAGGACAAACCAAGTTACAGTAAGGATTGAGGAAAGGGTGGCACTGCCTGTTTATGGTAATGACTACTTTATTTATGGCACCTTTGATGCGGTATCTTAATTGGTTTTAAGTGAATAATAAAAGCCCTGTCCTGTATTGGGCAGGGCTTTTTAAATACCTTTAAAAATGGATTACAGGGCAAACGAAGATTACTATTGGCGCAGCCGGGGTTATGCTGCTGAAATTGGCCGGGGGCTTTACAACGGTACTACAAATACTGTTTTCAGTGCCGAGGGATCGGAACCGGTAACGCTTGCTGATATGCTTAATTGGGGTAAAATTGATCAGAATACTGATAATGCCCTGATCACTGCATTAATTAATACAGCCCGGGTAATGTGCGAACAGTACACAAATACTTCAATTATCAGCCGCACCATTGTTGCTGATATCAATAACGCAAACGGCGGGTTTATTTTACCTTATGGCCCGGTAACCAATACACCTACTGCAGTTGATTGGCAAGGTACAACCTTAACGCTGGTATGGAATTTTTCACAGATACAAACACCATACGGGCGTATGTCGGTAACATACCAGGCCGGGGTTTCAGATCAAAGTGTTTATAAAACGGCTATAATGGAACAGGTTTTATACCTGTATGAAAATCGAGGGGATATTACAAAAGCGATGAGCCCGGTGGCATGTACATTACTTAACCCTTTAATCAGGCAGAAATGAGTGTGGGAAAACTTAACCGGCGGCCCACATTTTACAATGAATCGTTTACGGTTGATGCCGGTGGAGGTTCAACAGGGGTTATTACAGAACAATGGCAGGCATGGGCGCAAATTGATAACAGGACTGGTAACACATACGCAGCCCAGGCAACAGAATTAACGCAGTATGATTACCGGGTTAAGGTTCGTTTTGATGGCCGCTTTTCATCCAATACAACTATGGTTTATGAAGGGCAGGTGTGCAAGTGTGGTAGCATGAGTATAGAATCTGAAGGGTATAAAAATTATTTGGTATTACGCTTTCAAAAAACTGATACATGGCTGGACCTGTCATAAAAATAGAGGGGCTTAAAGAAACATTGGCGCGGTTCGATGTAAAGAAATATGAGCCGGAGATACAAACCTGTTTTAATAAGTTTGGGTTAAGGGTGGAACTTGCAGCAAAACAGGCTGTACCGGTAGATGAAGGTAAATTAAAGGGATCAATATTTCAGCAGCCTGGGAAGTTGTCAAATACATTCGGCGCCGCGGCTAATTACGCATCATTCCAGGAGTTTGGTACACGTAAATTTGCAACAGCATATATCGCAACATTGCCCGCTGATTGGCAGGCATACGCAAAACAATATAAAGGCGGTGGATCAGGGACATTTGATGAATTTTTACAAAGCCTTATGGGTTGGTGTAAAAGGCACGGGATAAGTGATAAAGCAGCTTATCCAATAGCAATAAAGATTTTACGTAACGGATTAAAACCGCAGCCGTTTTTATACCCTGCTTTCAACAAAAATAAAGACCTGTTAATTAAAGACCTGCAGAACATAAAACTATGATCGACATAAACTACAGCCTCCGCATTGCATACAAAACCGCTTTAAGTGGTATTGCCGGGGTACCTGTATTTTATAACATAGTGCCTCCCACAGTTTCACCTACTGAATATATTGTTTTCCGTTCTATAACGAATACTGATGCCAGTACAATGAATAGCAGCGATATTAACAGCCAGGTAACAGTAGAAATACAAACCTTTGAGGACGGGTTAAATAGCGGCATAACAGCCGATATGATTGCACGGGAGGTGTTTACCCGGATACTACCAAACCCCGGGTCGGTGCTTACACTGGATGGGGCGCAAATGGTTAAAACCCGGTTGCTGAATGATGTTTCACAGCCGCCGGTTGCAGCCGGTAACCGGCAATACGTAAGCAGGTTTTTAACTTTTGGACACAATATTTATTTACGGTCGGACATTTCATAAAAAAATGCAACAACATTGCAAATAATTGTTAACTTTAACTAAAATTACAAATCATGGCAGAGCATAAAATCAATGGTACAGATGTACTTCTTTTTATCGGGACAGACGGTATAACCTACCCGACAGTTGTATGTCTTACCTCTCAATCAGTTACCAGAACCACAAACGAAATCGATGCGAAATCAAAGTGCGGCCCTGATAAGTTGCCCGGTACAAAGGATAACGGCGTTTCATTTGAGGGTCAAATTATGTCTGATCCCACAGCGGGCCGGATAAGTACCGATGACCTGGATGATTACTGGCGTAATACCACTACCATTTACTGGAAGGTTGGTAAAGCTGTCCCGGTGGTTGGTGATGTTACTTATTCCGGTACCGGATTTATCAGCAAACTGGATGAAACCTTTGCCCAGGATGCAGTAAGTACATTCAGCGGTGCAATCGGTGTTTATGGCACATTAAGTAAATCAACAGCTACTTCATAATGAGCTACATTCAGATAAAGGATTTTATCGGTAAAGATAGGGGGTTAAAGTTTGATCAGGGTGCCCATGTTGAAATAGCTTTAAAGATAGGTAACAGCAGGAATGAAGCGTTTGCCGGGTATGCGATTGTTTGGGGCGGATTAGTTGCGTGTTGTTTCAGGAAAGGGGAAGAAATTGATTTTACTTTTGAGCAGGTTTGTGATGCAGCAGATAAGTTGACACCGGCGCAGATTCAGGAAATCGGTAACTGTTACAAATCAACGCTTTCCTTTCTGGAAGATGTAAAAGAAGTAAAAAAAAAGACAGTAAAGAAATCACCGCAAAAGAATACAAAACGCAATGCCTTGAAATAGCTTTTGGTAAATTAGGGTGGAGCCCTTATGAATATTATACGAGTAGCCCTCAGGAGTTTTATTATGCCTGTAAGGGCTATTTTGATAAAGAGGAAAATGCAATGTTGATTCAAAGGAAAATTGCACAGATTATTTTTGGGGCAAATGGCGGCAAACCCGGTGAGTTTAATCAGTTTTGGCCTTATGAAAAAGATGATCAGGAACCTGATAAAAAAGTTTGGGGATCAGCAGATGAAGCGGCACAGTTAAGGAAAGATATTGAAAAAGCACACGGAATAAAATTATCATGAGTGATATTAAGGTCATAATTACGGGTGATGTTTCAGGACTTGAAACGGCTACAAAAAAAGCGCAGGTTGAACTTGGTAAGACAGGTATTGCAGCGCAGAAGATGGGTACCGGTATATCATCAGCCGGGGGGTTAGCGCAGAAAGCGGCGGGGCAGATAGGTAGTATGGTTGGGTCACTTGCATCCGGTGGTTTAATAACAGCCATTACATTGGCCGGTGTTGCACTGTTTGAACTTGGTAAAAATTTATTTGACGTTACAGAGGAACAAAAAAACCTTAATGAAGCATTAGAGGGCGGGAAATCTGCTTATGTAAAAGCGACTATTGAAGTTTATAATTTACGTACCGCTTTTCAACAGGCAGAAAACGGGATAATTGATAAAGAAAAAGCATTAAAACTTTATAATTCCACACTTGGTAAAACACTTGGTCAAACAAAGGATTTTGATGAAGCCGAAAAAAGTTTTATTGCCAACGCTGCAAACTACATAAAATTCACGTTATTAAAAGCTGCTGCAAATGTCGCATTGGGTAAAGCTGCAGAACAGGCTTTTGAGATTGAACGCAACAAACAACTTGGCGCGACTAAGGAAGGATTTTTTAGTTTTGGAAATCTTGCATCTATTTTTGGTGGGCAGGGTGGACAATCAGATGAATTGCGGGCCTTGCTCAGGATGGCAGAAGCTAAAAAAAGCCAGGTAGATTTTCAGAAGATTTATAATTCATTAATGGCACAGGCTAATTCACTGGGTTTTCAGTCTGTTGAAAATGAGGATAAACAAACTGATGCTATTGTTAAAAAAACGGCTGCCCAAAAAAAATATAATGAAACACTTTTAGATCCCCGTTCCGGACTTTTACCACAGCCAAGCGAAGCAGCCGGGGGGCAGCCATCTTTTAAATTAACCCCTAAGGTTATTGTACAGCCGAAGATTGAGTTTATTAAGGATCCGGAAAATGAGAAGCGGGTATTTGAAGGGTTAAAAGATATGATGCCGGATGCTGTTGCACTGCAAAAGTTTCAGGGCGAGGCAACCGCTGCTATTTCACAAACTGTAAGCAATATTGTACAGGATTCAATATCCACTGCCGCCGATTCAATAGGTGAAGCATTAGCGGGCGGTAAAGATGTTATACCACGTTTATTTGATGGGATAATTAAAGGGATTGGCAGTCAGGTTAAGGAACTTGGTAAATACCTGGTAAAGATTGGTCTTGAAATGTTATCGGCAAAAAAAGCTGTTAAGGCATTAGGATTAACACCACAAACTGCGATAATTGCCGGTATAGGACTTGAGGTATTGGGTGCGTTATTGATGGCATCAGCAAATAAAAAAGCTAATTCAGTAGGTTTTGCTTCCGGTACCACCGGCGTACAGCAGGGAGGTTTTTACAATGTTGGTGAGCGGGGGCCTGAAAGAATTTATTTGCCCACAGGCGCACGGGTGCAGCCTAATAATGAGGTGCAGGCTTTTGGGGGAGGCGGTATAACATTACTGCCATCTATGTTTTACGAGGGAACCGGGTTTAGAATAATGCTTAACCGGGTTGATGATTCTATGTCCCGTAGAGGATAAAAAGAGGCCCCTGTAAAGACAAGGGCCGTTCGTAAACTTAATTACATCA
>ERZ650310.694-NODE-694-length-10037-cov-7.113504_pt1 | contig 10037 bp, 8 predicted proteins | sample MGYA00376246_ERZ650310 | MGnify/ENA primary metagenome ERZ650310 (study PRJEB26733, sample SAMN07839286) | wastewater metagenome | biome: small river; feature: stream; material: water | place: USA: North Carolina | collected 2016-03-01 ...
ATCGTGACTGGAGTTCAGACGTGTGCTCTTCCGATCTCGCCAGCCGAAGCTGTCGCCCGACGACATGCTGACCGTGCGCCGCGGCGAGCTCACGGCACGCCTTGCGCAGGCCCAGCAGGGCCTCGGGCAGGGCCTCCTCGGCTACGGGCAGGGCGTGTCGCAGAGCCTCGCCGGACTGGGCCAGATGGGCACGCAGACGGGGCTGGCGAGCGGTCAGGCGCTGCTTGGCGCCGGCACGCTGGAGCAGCAGACCCAGCAGCAGCTCAACGCGGCGCTCTACAACCAGTACCAGCAGCAGCAGGGGTACCCGTTTCAGGTCGCGCAGTTCCTCGCGAACATCGCGATGGGCACCGGCCCGCTCTACGGCAGCACGACGTCCGGCGTCACCGGACAGCCGACGCCGTTCTTCTCGGACGAGCGCGTCAAGGAAGACATCACCGAGATCGGTCGCACCCACGACGGCCAGAAGATCATCAAGTTCAAGTACAAGGGCTCGAACCAGCCGCAGATTGGCCTCTCGGCGCAGGACGTCGAGAAGCATCACCCGGAGGCTGTCAGCGAGACGCCCGAGGGCATCAAGGCCGTCGACTACGACATGGCGACCGAACATGCCGAGCGCCCGCATGCCTACGCTGGCGGCCTGATGCCGTCGTCCGAGGGCGGCGCCGTGCATCCGAGCACAGCAGGCCTCGGCTTCGCGAGCGGCGGCACCCCGGTGCCGGGCGCGAACCCGGAGGTTGATGAGATGCTGCGCGGGCTTGCGCCGCGCCGTGGCTTTGCGGACGGCGGCGAGGCCGAGTTGATGCGCAAGCTGTACCCGTGGGGCGCAGCTGGGGGCCTTGGGGGCGGTACTCCGGGTGCAGGCGGTGCGTGGTCCCCGGGGCTCACGGTCAAGCCGCAGGCCCCCCTCGGATCAGGTGCCCAGCTCAAGGCACCCGCTCCGCGGGCCACCGGTCTGTCGCAGACGGTGGACGCCGTGAAGGGCGGCCTCGGCGCTGTCGACGACGCGAAGAAACTCTACAAGTCGGGCAAGGAAGGATACGAGTGGGCGAAGGACGCCGTCGGCAAAGTTCGCGACAAGCTTGAGCTGCCGGATCTTACCAAGCAAGCCGAGGACTACGCGGCGGATCCGAACGTCAATCCAACGGTCGCGCGCGGCGGCCGCATTGGCTACGAGGGCGGCGGTGACGTGGCCGAAGACGAGACGCCGGCGATCCCCGGCGGCGGCGACGACACGGTCCTCGGCAAGCTGACGGCGCAGCAGGTGACGCCGGCCAAGCTGCCCGAGCACAAGCTTGACATGAGCAGCGACGCAGGCGGCGGCCAGAAGAAGGACGGGACCGGCAAGGCTATCGGTTCGCTGGCTGGCGCAGGCATCGGCGCGATGTTCGGGCCCGCAGGTATGGGCGTCGGCAGCACCCTCGGCGGCCTGTTGGGCGGCATGTTCGCGCGCGGCGGTGCGACCGACATTGAGCACGCCAAGGGCTTGATCTCGCGCGTCGAGAGCGGCGGCAACTACAGCGCCATGGGCCCGCTGGTTCGCGGTGACCGCGCGCACGGCAAGTATCAGGTTATGGGCGCGAACATTCCGAGCTGGACCGAAGAGGCCCTCGGGCGCCGCATGACGCCCGCCGAATTCCTGAAGAGCCCGGAGGCGCAGGAGCGCGTCTTCGAGCATCACTTCGGCAAGTATCTCAACCAGCACGGCAACCTCGCCGACGCCGCCTCAATGTGGCACAGCGGGCGCCCGCTGGCCAAGGCGCGCGCCGACGGCGCGCGCGACGTCAACATGTCGACCGAGGAATACGTCGCCAAGATCCTCGGCGGCGCGCCGCCGGCCGAGGCGCACATGCGCTCCGAGGCGCCCCCGCCGCAGCGCAGCGCCGGGCTCGCGCGCCCGGTCACTGACGTCGAAGACTTGAACGGAACTCCGCCATTTGCTGAGCCGAACGACGACTTTGAGATGTTCAACAACTTTGAGATGCCTGTACGGTTTGCAACGGGCGGCCTCGTGCCCCGTCGCGGCTATCAGACCGGAGGTGGCTATCTACCTCGACGTGATTACCTGACCGCGAGCGAAGAAGGGATTCCGGCGAGTATCTCTGAAGAAGACTTGCAGCGCGACTTGCAGCGCGGCCTTCGTGAGACGCCGTTTGCGCGTCCCCCGGGTCTCGGCGGGCTGAATTTGCCGCAGCACCAGCCTCCCATGCCCAACGCCGAGGGGCCGCCGACCAGCATTTCTATCCCTCCGAGAAGTGTTCCTCCCGCAGAGCGCACACGTGATGACCGTGATCTTAGCGGCTACAACCCCCCGGGTTCAGTACCTGCCGCCGCGCCGGCGCCCGTGAGTGCCGCGCCGCAGGTGGCGGGGGCAACCCGCGCCACCCCGGGTGTTGCGCCGCCGCTGCAGTCCGCGGAGGTGAAGCCCGTGGAGGTGAAGCCCGCGGATGCCCCGCCGCCGAAGCAGGGAGATCGCGATTTCTTCGACCGCGCGGGCGACTGGATGGGCCGCAACCAGAATTGGCTGCTCCCGGCCGTCAGCGGCATCGGCAAGATGCTCGCTTCGCCGTCGCCGTATCTCGGTGTCGCCATCGGGCAGGGCCTCGCCGAAGGCGCGCAGACGGGGCTGGGCGCCAGCTTCAAACAGCAGGGCCTCGACACTCAACAGCAGGCCACCGACGCGTCCACGATGGCGCAGCTTCAACGCGCCTACGAATACGCGCAGCGCATGGCTGACGTCGAACGCGCGAACAACAACGGGCAAGTCTCGGCGGCGACTGCAAGCAATCTCGCGGCCATCCAGAAACAGATCATGGCGTTCGCAGGCTTGGGGTCGCCGCGTAGTGCGGGACGCCGGGCGCAGGAAGAGCCTCAGGGCGGCGCGACGCCTGCGGGGGCTCCGATGCCCAGCGGTGGCACGCCTTCGACGGTTGCCGGCGATCAGACACGCGTTGGCACACCGGTGTCTGGCGGCAATGCGCCCCCGAGGGGGACCGGCGCGGCGCCGGCTTTCCCCGACACACCGCGCACGCCGATTACTGCCGACTACACGACCACCGAGAGCGGCGTCCCGGTCGACAAGATGAACAACCCGGCGTATTTGCGGACTATCGCGGCGACTATGTCGACGCCCGAGGAACGCAATCGCTACATTGAAATGGCGAGGGTCATCGAAAACACCGGCGTAGTCACTGACATCAACGGTGCCCGAGGTATCGCCAAAGGATGGCCCGAGATGCAACGCCAGCAGCAGGCAGTCGCCAGCAATCAAGAGTGGCAGCGAAAAGAGGCCGATGCGTCGAACGAGCGCCAGACGATTATTCGTTCCTACGGATTGCTCGAAAAGGCGCTGCAACAGGTCGACACCAACCCCGCCGCCGTGGTTACGACGAACATCAAGGAAGGCGCGCGTGCTCTTGGGTTTGTGGTGCCCGACGGCATGTCGTCGGCGGCTGCCGTGCAAGAGATTACCAAGCAGGTGGCGGCGCGCGCCGCGCAGGCCGGGTCCGACCGCGCGCGGGGGATGTTGCAAGACGGCAGCATCGAGGCGATCAAGAACCCGGAAGCCAACAAGCAGATCTTGGCGCAGCTCTACGCGGACATCGACGCCGCCGAGAGCCGCTACAGGTACATCGACGATAAGATCAAGACCACTCCGACGGGCGACTTCTCGTCGTGGCAGCAGGAATGGAGTAAGGCTAACCCGCCGAATAAATTCCAAGACGAAGCCTACAATCGTCTTGGCGTGCTCGGCGCGACACCGCTTGATGACAGGGGTGTCCCTGACCCGACGCGCATGAAAGTCGGCGCGATCTACCTCCTGACGCCCGATCAGGTCTGGCGCAGCACTGACGGCCGTCAACGCCCGGGAGCCCCTGTACGAATGAAGTTGATCGAAGAGAACGGTCGCAGGAGGCTCGTCGAGCAATGAGCGACACGCCTAAGCTGAGCATCGACCTCGGGCCCGTTGAGCCGAGGCCGCAAGAGAAATTGTCTATTGACTTGGACCGGCGCCCTTCCGCAGCGGCTCCCACGGAAGAGCCCGGCTTTCTAACGGGTAGACCCGACGATAGCTGGCTGTCGTCGGCTGCGAAGGGCACCGGCACCGTGCTCGGCAAAGCCGTCGCGGCAGTGCCCGGCCTGCCGGGCGACATCGCGGGGCTTCTCGATTACGCCACAACCGGTGTGCAGAGCTACCTTCAGGACAAGCCTCATGCGTATCTGATGCAGCAGCGCGCCGAGGATATCGCGAAGAAGAAAGCCGAAGGCCAGTGGCAGTTCCCGACCTCGGATGAGCTGTACCGTCGCGGCGCCAACGCGCTCGGAGCCGGCGAGTACAAGGCCACCTCGGTGCCCGGCAAGTACATGATGATCGGCGGCGAAGGCGCGGCGAGCATGCTGATGCCCTTCGGCGTGGCCGGCAAGGGCGTCGAAGCAGCGCGCGCGGCGATAACGGCGGGCAAGGGTGCGGGCGCGGCGGCGCGGACAGGCATCGGCGCGACGTTGCCGGGAATGGGTGTGGGAGCCGGGGTAACTGCGGGGGCGCACGCGGTCGGAGAGATGACCGAAAGCCCCGGAGCGGCGCTGGCGTTTGGCCTCGGCGCGCCTCTGGCAGGCGGCGTCGTCAAGGGTGGGTACAACGCCCTGCGCAATCCGGTGCGCGGCGCGCGCGAGCGGTTCATCGACAGCATCAGCGGCGTCGTCGACTCGTCCAACCCGAACGCCCCCGGCGACAAGCGCCCGGTAATCGCGCGCATTCTCGCCGGCGGCGAAGACGTCGCGCCGACGGGGGCTCCGCGCACGACGGCGCAGGCGTACCCTGACAACGGGCTGTCGGCCGAGCAGATCCGGCTGCTGCAGACATCGCAGGCGACGGACGCCTCTAAGATGCGGATGATGAACGTGCAGGAGCGTCAACGACGGGCAAATCAAGGTCAGCTCGAAACGCTCGCACCGGACACCGCCGAACCGCTGGCGCTGCCGCGCGCGGCGCAGGCCGCCCAGCAACAGCTCGATGATGACGTGCGGCGCTTGACGGCGGCTCTCGACACCGAACGTGACCCCGTGCGCGCGGGCGAGCTGCAGCAACAGCTTGCGGCGGCCGAACGCCGGTCGCACGACGGACGTGTGAGCGCGCTCTACAACAGCGTCGACCCCGACGGCATCGCACAGGTGCCGATGACGAATACGAGGCGCACCGCAGAACAGCTTCTCGACACGCACGATCCCCTACACGGCGACATGGACCCGAGGCTGCAGGGATGGCTGGAACGTCTCGCCGGGCGCAACGATCAGCCGGGGCTAGGCGAAACCACGAGCTACGCGCGCGCCGTTGAGCTGGATAAGGCTATCGAGAAGGCCCGACGGGAAGCGGTGATGAGCGGTGCGGGCACGGCGGGGCAGTACGGCCAGCTCAAAAGCGCAATTATGGACGACCTGCCCAACGTACAGCTTCCGCCGACGGCGGCAGCCGCAGGGCAAACGCCTGCCGAGACTTTGCGCGCGGCCAAGGATCTCTACATTGAAGGTAAAAGGCGCTTCGAGAACGCCTACGTCGAAGGCGCTCTCAAGACAAAGCCTTACGGCGAATTCATCATGCAGCCAGAGAAAGTCGCCAAGCAGGTGTTCCAGCCGGGTGACGGCGGCGGCCGCGCGGTCACCGCGTGGCTGGAGGCTGCGGGCCCGCAAGGCGTTCAGCAGGCGCAGGACATTGCGCTCGCTCGGCTGCACGAGATGCGCCGCGGCCCCGGCGGCGTCATACAGCCGATCTCGCAGGACATGTTGGACCGCTGGCGCAACCAATACCGCAGCGCCCTCGGGGCTATCGACACGGCCGCGCCGGGCTTTTCGACACAGTTCGACAACGCTGCCGCCGCGCAGGGCCGCCTGAACGCCTTCACCGAGAGCCGCGCGGCACAGTTCCTCGGCGTGCAAGATCGCGACCATATGTACAGTATGGTCGGCCGCATCCTCGACCGCCCCGACGGCGCGGCGCAGCTCCGCGAGGTGTTGTCGCAATTTCCGCAAGCCGAGCGGCAGGTAATCATGGAGGGCATCCAGCGCGCGGGCTCCCAGTATATCGTCCGGCAGTTCATCTCGCCGAATAGCGGCGACATTCTGGGCGCTCAATTCGCAAAATACGTCACTCGGCACGAAGGGGCGCTGCGCGAGCTGTTCGGGCCCAACTACCAGCGTCTGGAGAACATCGCCAACGAGCTGGCGCGTCACGAGAACGTGCAGAAGGCGGGCATGACGCACGGCTCGTCGACCGGCTTCAACACCCGCGATGAGTTGAAGCAGAAAGCTTCACAAGATGTCAGCGTCCCCGAGGCAGTGATGTCGACCGGCATCATGCAGCCGGTGTTGGGTACGGTTCCCGCTGCGGCCGTCACGGGCGCGATGGGGTTTCGTAACCTCTGGCACCGTCTTGAGAAAGGCCGCCAGAGCACGATCAACGACATCATCACCGATGCCGTCTTCGACCCGGCAGCGGCGCGGCGGCTTCTTCAGGGGAGCTACAAACTTGCAGGAACCCCCGGGCCTGCCATCGCTCCGCGCGCCGCCATTCGAGGTGCGCAAGAGGGCATGAGCGAGATCGAGGAGCGCGAAAACCGGCGCCGGCGCGAAGGCCGCAAGGCGGGTGGGCGGATCGGAGGCGTCAACCACGGTGCCATCGCGATGTCGCTGATCCGCGCCGCTGAGAAGGCCAAGAAGGGCCACAACACGACGACGCAACCGCTCCTTGAGCAGCCTGATGAAGCCATCACCAAGGCGCTCGCCATTGCCGACGAGGCCCTTTCATGACCACACCCAACAAGGTACTCGACCAGCCCGCCTACAACTCCAACGTCAATACGTGGGGCACGGGGCCGCTCAACACCAATTTCGGCTACATTGACCTCGCGCTGGGCGGCAGCACGCTGCTGAACGCCACCGGCTTGGGCGGCACGACCGTTGTCCTGACGGCGGCGCAGTGCAGGCCGCTCACGCTGGCCATCTCAGGCACCCCCGGCGGCGTCGTCACCTACTCGGTTCCCGCAGGCATCGGCGGCCAGTGGATCGTGCGCAACGGCACGACGGGCGGCTACGCCGTGCGCGTGCAGTCGGCTGCAGGCGGTACCTACGTCACGATCAACGCCGGTGACAACGTGCAAGTCTCCTGCGACGGCACGGCATCCGGCATGGTCCGCAACGACACGACGGCATCGGCGGGCGGCTCAAACACGCAGGTGCAGTACAACAACGCGGGCGTGCTGGCGGGCAGCGCCAACATGACGTTCGACGGCACGGTGCTCACGGCGCACACGCTCGATGCTTCGACGGGTGGCGTGGTGTTCCCTGACAACACGACGCAGACGACAGCAGCCGCGCCCGCTGGGTCCGACACGCAGGTTCAGTTCAACGACGGCGGTGCGTTCGCAGGTGACGCCGGTCTGGTGTTCAACAAGACGACGAACGCCCTCACGACCACCGGGCTGCTGACGGCTGCCGGGGCCACGCTCAGCAGCACGCTCACCATGACAGCCGCCGCGATCAACGGCGCCGTGCGGGTCGATGTGGCCTCGGCCACGACCTGCGCCATTGGCGCAGCCGCGTCGAACTACGTCCGCATCACGGGCACGACGACAATTACCGGCCTCGGCACGATTGCCTCAGGCGTCTACCGTGACGTCGTCTTCGCCGGCGCGCTGACGCTCACCTACAACGCCACGTCGCTGATCCTGCCGACGGCCGCCAACATCACCACGGCAGCGGGAGACACGGCGGGCTTCGTCTCGGACGGATCCGGCAACTGGCGCTGCCTCTGGTACACTCGTGCAAGCGGACAGCCATTGCCAGCCCCGGTTCTTTCAGCAATTACCAACTCACTGAGCGCCGACGTTACTTGCAACAACACGGCACTTTACTTCGACGGCCCGTCTGTTGCACAAGGCACCACCGGGACATGGTTCGCGAGCGGGACGGTTTCTGTCGGCGCCCCGCAAGGCCAGAACGTATGGGCCAAATTGTGGGACGGTACGACCGTCATTGCTTCGGCAGGGTTCCTGCTAAACGCTGCTACCCACTCAAATACGATAGCGTTGTCGGGATATCTGGCAAGTCCTGCGGGAAACCTCCGCATAAGCGTTCGCTACCCCAACGGCACCTCGACTATTAACTGGAATGTGACCGGGAACGAAAAAGACTCAACCATCACCGCGTTCAGGATTGCCTGACGTGCCACTTGGAGGGGTTGCGGATGTACTGCCTCGTCCAGCCCTTGTACTTGAACTCGTCGATGCGGCCGCTCTTTGAGACGGGCATTGAGACGACGCCGCCGCCGGGCATGTGGAAGCGCGCGATGATGTGGGTCTGGCCCTGCGTCCACTCGACCCTGAGTGCGCCCTCGGTCTTTGCCGTCTTTTCAATCGTGCGGCGCGTCTTCATGTTCATTTGATGCTATCCTATGCCATAAATCAGAAGCGAGAAGCCTGACACGCTCATGCGGGCTGTGCAAGAGCCTCGTGATCAGGACTGTGGCGTTGTCAGTCCAGCAGCGGTTCCGCTGGATGTGCCGGCACAGCGCCCAGTAGAGGGCGCTGTGCTGTTCCAGTTCGCTCACCGCCTGACGCCCGGCGCGGGGCCAGCGAAAAACGGCGGGTACGTCGCGCGCCCCGGCAGGCGGCCGTTGACGAGCTTCGACACTACTACGGGCAGAGTGATCGAGTACTGTTTCCCAACGGGGCCGACCAAGTAAGTGCGGGGCTCCACCCACGCTACGCGCTCACCCCACACCGCGTTCACTTTCGCGGCAATGCGCTCGTTTTCCGTTCGTAGATCAGGCGTCACTTGTTCTCTCCTCCGGTAAATGTTTCCACTTCAGCCGCCGCTTGATGCGGCTCACTTGCATCTGGCCTACCCCGTAGTCATACGCGATCTGCTTCTGGCGGCGGGGGTCCCGCCGGATCGCGTACACGTCTTCCTCGGTCAGCTTTGCCGAGGGGTTCTCCTCACCCTTCCTCGCTGGCATCGGTCGCAAACTCCCCAGCGAAAGACAGGTAGTTGATCGCATCGACGTAGCTGTCGACGTGGTCCGGCGACTGCGCGATTCGCGACAACTTCACAGCGACCAGCACCATGGCGATGTCGTGCGCGAGCAGAGAATGCCCCGTGAGTTCGTTGGCGATGCGCGCGATGCGCTCGTGGTTCTCCCGCACGGTGCCGTAGACATCGCCGCGCGGCCTGAGAATTTTGTTCGCCTCGGCAAGGATGTCAGTGTGCTTCATGTTCCCCTTCATAGTATTCGGCAATCTTGCCAACGTGCGCGAAGTTCACCAACACCACCCCTCGGCTGCGCCACACACGCTGCCCGTTGCCAAGGCGCTCATACAGCAGGTGGTCGCCGCGCAAGACCCCGTTTGTATTGTCTATCACTTCCGCCACCTCGGCCATCGAAGCCACGTTAGGCAACTCCATGATAAGCTGGTGCGTCCCGTCGTTCCTGCCTGACGGCATGTTCATGTGCAGCAGAAGTTTCATGACGACCCCTCGGGCGGAACGTAAGCGGAGAAGCCCGCCCTGATTTCAATCTGCTTGATAGGCACTCTCCATCCTTTCCGTTCGTTGTTACTGACCCGCTCCCCGAACATCTTGCGCAGCACACTACCCACGGCGCGTGACGTCGCGTAATTATCCGGCAGCCCGTAGTAGCGGGCGATGTCGGAGATGGCGAACTGGCGGGCTTCGATCAGCTGCGCGTCTTTGGGGTTGGTGGTGATCGCCTCGAACTCGGCGGCGCAGCTGTCGATGCGCTTGAACACGGGATGCACGCCCAGACGGTGGCGCAGCGCGCGCACTTCCTGCTCGGTCACGCCAGCCAGGTCAGACAGGTCGTCCGTGGACCAGCCGCAGTAACGCAGGCTCTCCATGGTGCGCTCGGCCGTCGCAGGCGTGAAGTAGCCGAACCAGCTGATGTGCTTGCCCTCGTGCGGACCTTCGAGGATCTGAAACATCAGCGCAACCTGGGGCTTGTCGTCCTGCCCGGCATAGCCGAACTG
>ERZ650310.696-NODE-696-length-10020-cov-3.727747_pt1 | contig 10020 bp, 9 predicted proteins | sample MGYA00376246_ERZ650310 | MGnify/ENA primary metagenome ERZ650310 (study PRJEB26733, sample SAMN07839286) | wastewater metagenome | biome: small river; feature: stream; material: water | place: USA: North Carolina | collected 2016-03-01 ...
GTGACTGGAGTTCAGACGTGTGCTCTTCCGATCTCCTTCAATCCATAAGGATAGTAAAGGCGTAGAGGTTCTTCAGTTACCCCCTAAGCAATCCCTAGAGTCTCTTATCGACTACACAAGACAGCACAGCCCGAATAAGGCAATGGTTGCTTGGATGGATAAGATGCTGGCTGGTATTGATTTGGCTAAGGTGAAGTTCTTTGAGATTGGTTCAGGCAAGAGACCTCAGTGGTATGTCAATGGCTCTAAGCTTGGCTCAAGCCATGCAGCCCATATCGTTACCCCTTGGAACTCTTTAGGAACCCTTGGTGGAGACAACGCATACTTTGTATCTCGAGGGCAATACCGTGGTGTAGACCCTAAGACAGGCAAGCGTGTCAACGTAACGCCAACTCCGGGTGACCGTAGAGCATTGCAAACAGGCTTAACAGACAGCACATTTATCCATGAGCTATCTCACGTTGCAGCCGTATATAAGCAACGCCTGTTCCACAGAAATAAAGATGGCAGTATCTCTCAAGCTTCAAAGAATATCGTTGGTGATGAGAAGACCTATCAAGCCGTTAAAGGTATTGATGACTTGTACAAGTATGTCCAAAAGATTACTGGCAAGCAAACCAGCAAGCAACACTATGGCATGACCAATGCCTATGAGTTCTTAGCTGAAGGTCTATCTAATCCACAGTTTCAGAAGTTCTTAAAAGATATTGAGCTACCTGACAATCTCAAGCGAACCAATATCCTGTCTGACTTCTTGGATAAAGTAATGGATCTCCTTGGTATTGACAAGAAAGGTCAAACTGCATTCCATAAGTTCCTAGAACTTGCAGATGATCTAACTGATCCGGGTGGCATTACTCGTAAGACTGATGTATCTGGTGCTCCTAAAGAGGGATATCGAATTGCCCCTGATGGAAAGGCTGATGAGGATACTGTCCTTGCAGCTCAGACTGCTGACATCCCTGAGACATTTGCTGTTGGTCTAGGACTTGAGAATCGCTTAGGACGAAACCGTCTACCTGCTGCTGTACGCTCGTTAGCTCAGAAGCTCTTTGGGTCAACTACAGGTTACAAAGATAACTCCGTAGTGAAGTCCAATGCATGGGATGACAAGACCCTGTTCGCTGGTGGTTGGAATACAACCCTCCGTAAAGGAACCATGATGCCATTCTTAGAGTGGTCTCAGGATATGGGCTATAAGTTCCATCAACGTGGTGAAGCATTTGAGAAGTTTGGTACTGAAGTCTGGGAATATGTACATGGCTGGGAGCGTGACTACGACCCCCGTGTAGTTAAAGCTGGTGAAGCAGTTCGTAAGAATATGGCTGAACGAGTGAAAGATATTAATAACCCAGATAGGTCAGTAGGTGGATCTAAGCTCGGCTTAACTGAAACTGAAGTTACCCTATTAGATGGCACTAAGACAAAGACAGGTACTCTAGAAGAGAACCCATACTACTTACCTCGTATCCATGATGCGAATAAGTGGGATGCAATGGTGTCACAACACGGTATAGATAAAGTGGAATCCTTCTGGGCTTCTGCTTATAAGTCTGGTCGTGATGCACTTGAAGTATCCGATGAGGATGCACAGCGGTTTGCTAAGTGGTATCGCAAGACTATCGAGCAATCTAAGAATCAAGCTTCTAGTCAACACTTAACAGATATGTTACGAGGACAAGATCGTCCTGCACTCTTAGAGTCACTGAAAGACACCCTAGCACTCACCGATGAGCAAGCCGAACGGTTGGCTGATCAGGTGCTAGGACAGCGTAGGGGTGAGAATGGTCAGATCGTTGCTAACTTAAAGCACCGTAACACTATTGATGAGCGATATGTCGGAGCTGTAGGTTCTGATATTGAGGGCATGAGCCTTAAGGACTTTGTAAAAACAAATGCCTTAGAGATTACTGAGAGCTATAACAACCGTATAGCTGGAACAGTATCGTTAGCTAAGAACCTCGATGTCTACACAGCTCAAGATATCAACAAGTTAATTGGTGATTCAGTGAAGCGTGAGTTCGGTGATGGCTTTAAAGAAGTTGATTTAGCAAATGCTGCTAAGGATCTTCAGTTTGCCTTTGATCGCATCTTAAGTATTCCCCAAGAGGAAGGCTTTAGTCCTCTTCGTAAGGGACTTGAGATGCTCCGTAACTTCAACGTAATCCGTTTGATGAGTGGTGCTGTCTATAACCAGATGGCTGAGACTGCACAGATGACAGGTACTGTTGGTTACAAAGCTTTGCTCAAAGCAATCCCTGAGTTGGAAACAATGCAACGTGACATCAAGACAGGTAAAGCTCCTAGTGATCTCTTAGACCACTTAGAGAATGCCTTTGGTGGAGCAGGTGGTGAATACATTAACCGTATGGACTTTAGTGAACGTACAGGCTGGTCTGATCACTACGGCAAAGGATCTTGGCAAGCTAAGTTAGACAAGGTGGATGAGGGTATCTCTCGTTTCGCTGGTGGTGTATTGGATTACACAGGTATGACTCCATTGATGGTTCAACAGAAGCGACTACATGCAACAGCATTAGTGAATGGCTTTGTTGATTTAGCTAATGGAGTAGACCGTGGTGCTGCTGCCTTCCTCACAAAGGAACGGTTGGCATTCTTAGGGTTATCGGAAGATGACTTTGGGAAACTGAAAGGTGTACTGAAGTCCCTGACCTCAGAAGGTGAGGGGGCTATCAATCCTACTGCTAGAAAAATTGACTGGGATAAGTTCGTTGCTGAAGAACCAGAGATGCACCACAAGTTCATGGTTGCCATCATGCGAGAGAGTCGCAGGGTAATCCAAGAGAATGACCTAGCTTCAATGATTCCTATCATGGGAACCACATTGGGTAAGACTGTCTTTCAGTTTATGAACTTCAGTATGCAAGCTTGGAATAAGCAACTCATGTTCTCCTTGAACCATGCCGATACAGCTACTGCAAGCACTATGCTACAAGGCTTATTGTTTGGTTCAATGGTCTACTCTGCAAGACAGTACCAACAGTCCATTGGAATGAATGAAGAAGATCGTGCAACCTTCATGGAGAATCGTCTAAGCCCAGTCAAGATTGTGGCTAACGGCTTCTCTCGTATGGGTGCAGCTTCTATGCTTCCTAATATTGCTAGTACTTTCATTCCCGGAGCTTCAAGCATCTTTGCTGGTGGTCGTACCACTAGTGACTTATCTGGTTTGATGTCTAACCCAACACTTGGTTTAGTTAATAGTGTTGTGACTCTAGGTAAGAAAGCAGTCACCAATCCAATTGATGACACTAAGCAGTTCACTAAGTCTGACATGAATGCATTCTTCAAATTAATGCCACTCAATAACTTGATTGGTGTCAATACGATCCTTAATCATATCTCTTCAGATCTACCAGTCTCTTCAAAAGAAGAATAAATAACAACACCCCCCACGCCTATCCTTGGAAGCGCACCCGGGGGGTTTTCTCATCTAACTAAAGGAGTCCCTCTGTGGCTTATAGTTATATCCGATATACAGGTAATGGAACCCAGACAGACTTCTCGTTTGCCTTCCCATATTTCAGTACCAGTAATATTTCCGTAACCGTTAACGGTGTTGCTGCTCCATTTACTTGGGTCAATTCCAGCACAGTTAAGATTACTACTGCTCCAGCTTCTGGTGCGGTGATCTTTATCCAAAGAACGACTCCTAAAGACATCACTCCGGTGAACTTTGTGGATGGTTCAGTTCTACTTGAGGCAGACCTAGATACTCTAGCGTTGTTCTCTCTGTATGCTGCACAAGAGTCTATTGATGAAGCTAACAAAGCCATTAAGTTGAACTCTTCAGGTAACTGGGAAGCCCAAGGTAACCGTATTAACAACGTAGCAGACCCTGTAAGTGACCAAGACGTTGCTACTAAGAAGTGGTCTGAGACGGGCATGACTGCTCAGTTAGCTATTGCAACTAACCAAGCCTCTGCTGCTAGTGGTTCAGCTACTGCTGCTGCCTCTAGTGCTGCTGCTTCGTCTGCAAGTGCTACAAGCTCTGCTGCATCTGCAAGCACAGCAACTACTAAAGCTGCTGAAGCTTCTAGTTCAGCTACCGCTGCTGCTACTTCGGCAACTAATGGTGCTGCAAGTGCATCAACAGCAAGCACTAAGGCTGCTGAAGCTGCCACATCGGCAACAACTGCAACTACTAAGGCTAGTGAAGCTGCAAATTCAGCAACTACAGCCAATACTGCTGCTGGTTCTGCTAATACTTCAGCCACTGCTGCTGCTGGTTCAGCTACTGCTGCTAGTAATTCAGCTTCTGGAGCTGCTGCAAGTGCCACTACAGCGACTACTAAGGCTAGTGAAGCCTCTAGTTCAGCTACAAGTGCTGGTAGTTCAGCAACTACAGCAACTGGTGCAGCCTCAACAGCTACAACCAAGGCAACTGAAGCTGCTACTTCGGCAACTAACGCTGCCAATTCGGCAACAGCCAGTGCATCTAGTGCTTCTAGTGCATCAACTTCAGCCTCAACAGCTACAACTCAGGCTACTAATGCAGCCAGTTCAGCTTCCGCAGCAAACACTTCAGCCGTATCCGCAGCTTCTTCTGCTGCCTCTGCTGCTGCTCTGCTCGATAACTTCGATGATCGCTACTTAGGATCTAAATCATCTGCCCCTACAGTCGATAACGATGGTAATGCACTCTTAATTGGTGCTCTGTACTTCGATTCCACTACTGGAAAGATGCGTGTCTATACAGCTTCTGGTTGGCTTGATGCCTCTTCAGCTTCTGTAGCAACACTCGCAGTATTTAACTACACAGCAACTGCTGGTCAGACCTCATTCTCTGGGGCTGATATTGCTAGTCAGACTTTAGCTTACACAGTAGGTTCACTCTTCGTTACCTTAAACGGTATCGACTTGAAACAAGGTGCTGATTACACAGCGACTACTGGTTCTAGCATTGTGCTCGCTTCTGGTGCTGTAGCTGGAGATGAACTAAGGGTGTATGCCTTTGGTAGTTTCTTGGTTGCTGATACTTATACAAGAGCACAGGCTGATGCTGCGTTCCAACCAGCTAATAGTAATTTGACTGCGTATGGTGCTACTGGTGTAGGTATGCGTAATCGCATTATCAACGGTTGCATGAGAGTTTGGCAACGATCAACCTCTACAACTTCATTTGGTTATTCTTGCGTAGATAGATTCAACATTACAGGTGCTGGAACAATGACTGCTTCAAAGTCAGCTGCTCCTGATAGCCCTGCTGGAAACTATAGCCTTGTGGTTACTTATGGTGCTTCTGGCACTTATGTAAATCCAATGCAAGCTATTGAAAGAGAGACTGTATACGGTCTGCGTGGAAAGACCATCACAATTTCTTACTCGGTTAAGTTATTAAGTGGTTCTTACTCTGGAACTCAGTATGTAACGCTGCTGTATTCAAATAGTACAGATGCGTTAAATACGTCTACTGGTGTTCAGACACCAACATCCTCTTATTCATTCGCACCCACTGGAAGTTGGGGTAAAGTTACTGCAACTTACACAGTGCCTTCAGATGCTGTTGGTTTATCTATTCAGCTAAGCACAAGTGCTGTCCAATCTAGTGGTGTTGCTTTGGCATATAGCGATGTTAGCCTTGAACTTGGTTCAGTAGCTACACCTTTTGATTATCGTCAGTATGGTACTGAGTTGGCTTTGTGTCAGCGATATTTTGAAAAGTCTTATGACCAAGGTACTGCAATTGGAACTGCTACCGAAACTTCATCTTTGGGAACATTCCCAGCAGCTTACGCTGTCTATTTTGTTGCAAACTACAAAGTAACAAAGAGGGCAGTCCCTACTGTTATGAGTTATAGCACTTGGAATGGTGCATCTGGGAACTACGCTGTAAATAACGTATCTAATGCTGCACTTACTGGCACTATTTCAAACGGTACTCAAGGTGTGATTCTGTTTGCTGGGACTAGCCCAGGAAATGTATCCGCTTATGTACATTACACAGCCGACTCGGAGCTATAAATATGTTTAAACTTCAAATGTTTAATGCTGGTGTTATTCGTCTTTCAGACAATGCTTTCATCCCTCTCGATCCAGCAAACAAAGACTATCAACAATACCTTCAATGGCTTTCCGAAGGTAATCAACCACTCCCACCAGATGAGGTACAACAATGAGTAACGCTCGTAATCTAGCGAGGCTTCTGCCTGATGCTGGTGGGAAGCTTAATACCAACAACATGGCAAGTGGGAGTGTGTTGCAAGTAGTCAATGTCGCATTCAACGGAGCACTCACATCAACCTCGACTACCTACTCTGATACTGGTTTAACCGCAACAATTACTCCTAAGTTTGCCAATAGCAAAATTCTTGTAATGGTGGATCAGACTGGCTGCGAAAAAGAAGTAGCTAGTATGCAGCTACTACTAAAGATTCAAAGAAATGGTGTTGATTTAGTGGGGATGGAGCAATACGGTGGAGCAGCAACAAGCTCTGTTGGTATGGTGAATTTTGGTAGTTGTACCGCATCCTATCTTGACTCCCCAAACACAACATCACCATTAACTTATAAGACTCAATACGCTTGTTCCTCTGCTGGTCGTGTATATGTTCAGCAAGCTGGTGGTACTTCTGAAATGACTTTAATGGAGATTGCAGCATGAGAAACCCTGACTATATTGATGCGTTAGTTTCTCTAGTTCCAAATGCTGAGGTACTGTTTGATGGCAAGACTGTTACTTGGCATAAGCCTTCAGTAGCTCCTGTAACGGAAGAGCAAATTAAAGCAGAGCTAACCCGACTAGAAGCTTTAGCCCCACTCAATGCTTGCAAAGAGAAAGCCAAAGCCCTCCTAGCTCAAACCGATTGGGCAGTCTTACCTGATGTAGGACTAGCCAATCAAGATGCCTTTGTTTTCTACAGGCTCAACTTACGCAATCTAGTGAAGAACCCAGTAGCTGATGCTGTGTTTGAAGATGTGCCACAGGCTATCTGGAGTTAACTATGGAAGCTCTAGAACACCGAGTCATTAAGCTCGAACTTCGAGTTGAAGATCATGCGGAGGAACTTAGAAGCCTTAAAGGTATCTCTAACGACCTCCGCAACTCTTTATCAGGAATCGAAAAGACACTTGCACAGATCAAGTGGATCTCTACAGGAGCAGTAATAGTTTTCGTAGCCCAGAGTATGGGGATCGACAAGCTGGTACTGAAAATTTTAGCAGTCTAAGGAATTATATGAACACCATCGCTATTTATGCGGTGGTTGTTCTCACACTCTTCATGAGTGGCTTTGGGTTCGATAGATATTTCTTCTACGCACCCTATAAAGCTGAAGTGAAAGCTCAGTCTATTGCTCAACTGAAGATCAATGAGGCAACCATCACTCAATTAAAACAAGCAACAAAGAAGGCACAAGATGACAACACTAAGAGGACTGCTGCTGTCCGTAGTTTTTATCAGCGGTTGTACCCAGATGCCAGTAGCACAGGAATGTCCAAAGCCAGAGAGACCAACATCTCTACTGACTACTCCCCCAACAATCTACCTCCTACCAGCAAGCTCGCTGAGGACTGTGCAGTAACGACAGTCAACCTGATCACTCTCCAAGAGTGGGCAGAGAAAGTTAGTCAATGAAACTTCATGACAACTGGAGGCAATTACTCAGGAATGCATGGTCAATCAGATTTATGGCTCTAGCGGGTCTCTTTGGTTTCCTCGGAGACACAGTGTTACCCAGCTATGCCGACTCTATACCCAAAAATACATTCACTTTACTAAGCGGACTCTGCTTATTGTTGGGATCATTCTCTCGCTTAGTGCAGCAGAAGGATACCTAATGCAACAGAAGAATAGACAAGCTGTCGCAGCTATGGCAATTAGTGCTGCTGCGTTAGTTGGAATAGCTTCACACGAAGCATTCCGTAGTACCACCTACAAGGACTCTGGAGGTATCCCTACGCTTGGCTATGGGGAAACTAAGGGGGTAGTGGCAGGACAAACTACAACACCTGAGAGAGCCCTTAAAAAGCTCCTAGAGAGTGCTGATGAACACGCACAAGAAATGAATAAGTGCATCACAGTTCCTCTATACCAATATGAGTTCGATGCATATCTTTCGTTCACCTACAACGTAGGGGCAGGAGCATTTTGTAGATCGACATTAGTCAAGAAGTTAAACGCTCAGGACTACTCAGGTGCATGTAAAGAACTCCTGAAGTGGGACAAGGTAGGCAACAAACAATTAGCTGGGTTAGCCAGACGAAGACAGGCTGAATACTTCACCTGTATAGGACAATAAAATGACAATCAAAAAAGCAGATGAACAAGCGATGGATTCCCTTCATGGGCAACTCGCTTTAGTTCTTACAGAGCACCTCAAAGGAACTATAGATCCCGAGACAGGGACTAAGATCCCAGCACCAGCAGCAATCTTAAGTGTTGCTAGGCAATTCCTTAAAGACAATGGTATCGATGCAGTAGCTAAGAAGGGTTCCCCCCTAGGTGCACTTGCAGGATTACCTGAGTTTGACGATGAGAATGTCATCCCAATCTATGGTGCTCAACGCTAATGGCAGAACTCCATCCTGTACAACAGGACTTCAGGAAGTTTATGTATCTAGTCTGGAAGACATTGAACCTCCCAGACCCCACTCCAGTTCAATACGACATCGCTAAGTATCTCCAGAACTCCCCCAAGAGGGCAGTGATCGAGGCTTTCCGTGGTGTTGGTAAGAGCTGGATTACGTCAGCCTTTGTATGCTGGATATTATTAAACGATCCTCAGAAGAAGATCCTTGTTGTCTCCGCTAGTAAGGAACGAGCAGATGCCTTTGCATCCTTCGTTAAACGGCTTATCAACGAGATGCCTATCTTGAATCACCTAAAGGCAACTGAAGGACAGAGAGACTCAATGCTCTCATTCGATGTGGGTACAGCATTGCCTGACCACAGTCCCTCAGTGAAGTCAGTAGGTATCACCGGGCAACTTACAGGTTCCCGTGCAGACATCATCATTGCCGATGACATCGAAGTTATTAACAACTCAGCCACTCAAGTAGCTCGAGATAAGCTTAGTGAATTAGTCAAAGAGTTTGATGCGATCTTAAAGCCACTAGAAAGCTCTAGGATCATCTATCTTGGTACACCGCAGACCGAGCTATCACTTTATAACCAGCTCCCTGAGAGGGGCTATGTGATGCGTGTATGGACTGCTGAATATCCAACACTCAATAAAGTAGATTCTTATCGTGGAGCACTCGCTCCGTACATCATTAAGAAGCTATCTGAAGACTCAACACTCATTGGTAGACCAACAGATCCCATGCGATTTGGTGAGGAAGACTTACTGGAACGTAAGATGTCCTACGGTAAGACTGGTTATGCCATGCAGTTCATGCTCGATACCACTCTAAGTGATGCCAATAGATACCCATTGAAGATCTCTGACTTAATCATTCAGAACCTCAACCCAACTATGGCTCACATGAAGGTAGCTTGGGCTACTAGTCCAGAGCTGTGTATCTCAGATGTCCCTACGGTTGCCTTAACTGGCGATAGATACTACAGACCCATGTGGCACTCAGATGAAATGCATGAGTACACAGGAGCTGTCATGTCTATTGACCCATCAGGTCGAGGTAAGGATGAGACTGGATACTCAGTAGTGAAGATGTTGACAGGTAATCTCTATCTAACAGATGCCGGAGGGATAGCAGGGGGTTACTCAGAGGAAACTCTAGAAGCCCTAGCGAATACCGCTAAGAAGAACCAAGTCAAACTGATAGTAGTGGAGAGTAACTTTGGTGATGGTATGTTCACTCAGTTATTGAAACCAGTACTAGGACGTATCTATCCTTGCACAGTGGAAGAGGTAAGACATAGCCAACAGAAGGAACTACGGATCATCGATACCCTAGAGCCTGTAATGTCTACTCATCGACTAGTAGTTGATCAAAAGCTAATCAACAAAGACTTTGATACCGCTAAGGATCCTAAGTACTCCCTGTTCTATCAGATGACAAGACTCACTAGAGATCGGAAGAGCGTCGTGTAGGGAA
>ERZ650310.697-NODE-697-length-10016-cov-12.057324_pt1 | contig 10016 bp, 12 predicted proteins | sample MGYA00376246_ERZ650310 | MGnify/ENA primary metagenome ERZ650310 (study PRJEB26733, sample SAMN07839286) | wastewater metagenome | biome: small river; feature: stream; material: water | place: USA: North Carolina | collected 2016-03-01 ...
ATCTCGATTCCAATAACGAATGACGAGCAAAATCCTATTGCTTGGTATCAAAATGCGCCGGAAATAAAACCGGTAGTGATGGGAGATTGGGTGGGCAAAGTTTCAGAAGGACAGTCGTCAACTAATTTCAACAATCTGTTTTTTAATCCGCATGCTCACGGAACACATACGGAGTGTTTGGGGCATATCACAAAAGAATTCTATAGCATCAATCAATGTTTAAAACAGTTTTTCTTTTGGGCCACACTAATCTCAGTTCAACCAGAAAAAGTGGGTGCGAACTTAGTGATTTCAAAAGCGCAAATTGAAAAAGAGTTGAAGTTTTTCCAGCATTTAGAAATTAAACCCGAAGCGATTGTTATTCGAACGCTGCCTAATGACGTTTCAAAAAAATCATTGAAATATTCCAATACTAATCCGCCATTTTTGTCTGAAGAAGCCGCGTTGTTTATTCGCGAAAGCGGAATCCAACATTTATTAATTGATTTACCTAGTGTTGATCAAGAGAAAGACGGGGGAAAATTAGTGGCACACAAGGCCTTTTGGAATGTTAAAGACGTGAATTATTTGAATGAAGATGCAAGATTGAATTGTACCATTACCGAAATGATTTTTGTCCCTAACGAAGTTTCAGACGGTAATTATATGCTGAATTTACAGATAGCTTCCTTTGAAAATGATGCGAGTCCGAGTAAGCCAGTTTTGTATGCGATACAATAAAAAACAATATACAGAGTTGTGATATGAATTTAGAAACCTTTTATGAGTATTGTCTTTCCAAACTAGGAGTCACTGAACACTTCCCTTTCAATGAAGATGCTTTGGTGCTTAAAGTGGGCAATAAAATGTTTTTGTTGAGTTCGTTAAGTTCTTGGGAAATGGGAAATCCTAAAGTCAACTTGAAGTGTGATCCTGAAAAAGCACAAGAATTACGTGCCGAATATGAAGGGATACAACCGGGCTATCACATGAGTAAAAAACATTGGAACACGGTTACTATCAATGAAGACGTATCTGACAGCTTGGTCAAGGAATTAATCGATCATTCGTATGAATTGGTTTTTAACAGTTTGTCTAATAAAATAAAGAATGAAATTCTAATAGTAGAAAATTAGGTAGTATATTTACTTTAACTAAAATAATTCCCAAATAAAGAGTGTATGAACGATCAAATTAAAAAGTTTTTAAACGAAGAGCAAGACCCTAAAGCCATTGAGAAAGTCATGTCAAAATTGAGTGACTTATTAATGAAAAATGAAGAAATTGGTTATATCGCAGTACAAAAAAAACCTGCGATTACTGTTTTGCCCGATAGTATTGTGGTGACCAACAAACGAATTATCATTTGCCAACCTAAAAATTTAGGACTTTCGATGAACTTTACGGATTATTCTTGGGATGAAATTGAAAGTACATTTGTCAAAGAAGGTATTTTAGGATCTGATTTTTCATTTGTAACCAAAACCGCGATTTCCGTAACAATTGAATACATTCCAAAAGTACAAGCGCGCAAAATGTATGCTTTTGCAAAAGAACAAATCGATGTGCTAAAAAGCGGTAGTTCTATAACTCCTGTTGTAGAAGAAGTTGAAACGGAGGAAGTCACTTCATTTGCTGAAATAATGCCAGCTCATGCCGAATTTTCAGAAATAGAATCAATTGGTTCAGACAAAGAAAAACCATTGAATGAGTTGTCTTCAGACGAACTTTTTGAAAAGTTGCAGAATTATAAAAAACTACTTGATAACGGATTGATTTTACAAGGCGAATACGATGCTTTGAAAAAAGAAATTCTGAGTTATATGTAATAAAAAAGCGGTTTCAATTGAAACCGCTTTTTTTATTTTCTTGTTTTTAGAATGGAAAAACCGAGTAGTCCCCAAGCCACAATTAGCAATAAACCGCCAATTGGCGTAATGAAACCAATACTTTTAAAATTGATTCCTGTGATTCCCATTGTGGACAACAGATAAATCGATCCAGAAAAGAAAAGAACTCCCAATACTACTAGAGTATAGATGGTTTTTTTGGTCTTCTCTACTATATCATTTTGGGTTGCTAGAACGAATAGAAAGAACGCTTGGTACATTTGGTAACGCACCCCTGTTTCAAAACTTATCAATTGTTCTGGGCTCAATACTTTTTTTAAAGCATGAGCTCCAAATGCTCCCAAAATAATGGCAACCATTCCTAAAAAAGCAGCTGTTGCAGTGATTTTTTTATTCATAATGGACTAACTATTTACTTAGTTCTACAAAATATTTATAGAAAAGCGGAATAGTTTCGATTCCTTTTAAGTAATTAAAAATTCCGAAATGTTCGTTTGGTGAGTGAATGGCATCGCTGTCCAATCCAAATCCCATTAAGATGGTTTTACTTTTTAATTCTTTCTCGAATAAAGCGACAATTGGAATACTACCACCGGAGCGAACCGGAATAGCAGGAACGCCAAAAGTTTCAGTATAGGCTTTGTTAGCGGCTTGGTAGCCAATGCTATCAATTGGAGTAACGTAGCCTTGTCCACCATGATGAGGCGTTACTTTTACCGTTACGCCTGCAGGTGCAATACTCAAGAAATGTTTGGTAAACAATTCGGTAATTTCTTCCCAATCTTGATTTGGGACTAAGCGCATCGAAATTTTGGCGAAAGCTTTACTCGCAATAACAGTTTTGGCACCTTCACCTGTGTATCCACCCCAAATTCCGTTTACGTCAAGGGTTGGGCGAATGGAGTTTCTTTCATTGGTTACATAACCTGTTTCGCCGTAAACGGCATCAATGTCTAAAGCTTTTTTATAATTTTCTAAACTGAAAGGAGCTTTGGCCATTTCAGCTCTTTCGGCAGCAGAAAGTTCTTCTACTTTGTCATAAAACCCAGGAATAGTAATATGATTGTTTTCATCATGAAGCGATGCAATCATTTTGGTCAATACATTAATTGGATTGGCAACGGCTCCACCATACAATCCAGAATGTAAATCGCGATTAGGTCCTGTAACTTCCACTTCGACATAACTCAAACCACGAAGTCCTGTCGTAATTGACGGCTGCTGATTGGAAATCATTCCAGTATCTGAAATTAAAATCACATCATTTTTTAGTTTTTCTTGGTTGCGTTCTACAAACCAACTCAAACTTTTGGAACCAATTTCTTCCTCACCCTCAATCATGAATTTTACATTACAAGGCAAACAGTTAGAAGCAATCATATATTCAAATGCCTTAACATGCATGTACATTTGTCCTTTATCGTCGCAAGCACCACGTGCAAAAATGGCACCTTCAGGATGAATTTCAGTAGTTTTAATTACGGGTTCAAATGGGGGAGAAGTCCACAATTCCATTGGATCTGGTGGCTGTACATCATAATGTCCATATACCAAAACAGTTGGTAAGTTGGGGTCGATTGTTTTTTCACCGTATACAATTGGATAACCTGGGGTATCACAAATTTCGACCAAATCACAGCCTGCTTTTTCTAAACTCGCTTTTACAGCATCAGCGGTGTCAAACACATCTTGAGAATAAGCGGTATCCGCACTTACAGAAGGGATTTTTAATAGTTCAATTAATTCGTTAATGAAACGTTCTTTATTTTCTTGAACGTAAGACGATATGTTTTCCATGGTAAGGATTCTAATTTAATACAATCAAAAGTACAAAAAAGGAGTGAAATATTTTTTGTTTAATTTACTTTGAAAATTAGAACTTATGTGTATATTTGCACCCACAATTGAGCGGATATGGTGAAATTGGTAGACATGCCAGACTTAGGATCTGGTGCCGCAAGGCGTGTAGGTTCGAGTCCTATTATCCGCACAAAAAAAGCTTCTCATTGAGAAGCTTTTTTTTATGGAGTGAATTTAAAGAATTTAAACGTTCTTTAAATTGATAATTTCTTGTTCTGTAAGCATTCTCCAGTTACCTCGAGGCAAATTCTTTTTGGTTAAACCAGCAAAAGCGACACGATCAATACGTAAAACATTGTAATCAAAGTGCTCAAAAATTGAACGAACTACTTTTACATTCGCAGAACGCAATTTAAGACCCACTTCGCTTTTAGGTTCATTGTCGATATAACTTACTTCTTCTACAAAAACTCGGTGTCCGTCTAAAACTAATCCTTTGCTTATTTTTTCTAAATCCTCAAATTTTAAATTTTTGTCTAACGAAACTTGGTAGATTTTAGATGATTTTTGGTTCGGCAAAGTGAACTTTCTAATCATATCGGTATCATTGGTAAACAATAATAAACCAGTAGTGTTTTTGTCCATTCGTCCTACAGCTCCTATTTTTGCAGTCGTAGCACCACGAACCAATTCTAAAACGTTGCGGTATTCTTGACCTTCATCAAGAGCAGTAGTAAAGTTTTTAGGTTTGTTCAACAAGATGTATTCTTTTTTCTCAGGAGTTAAAAGCACCCCGTCAAAATTAACTGTATCGGTAATTTTTACTAAATACCCCATTTCAGTTACAGGTACTCCGTTAACTTTTACGTTTCCTGATTGGATGTAAATATCGGCATCACGACGGGAACATACTCCCGAGTTCGCGATGTATTTATTCAAACGAATTTCGTCAGCAGCTTTCGCTCTTTTTGGAGCTTGATTAGGTGTTTTGACTACCTTGTTTGCTTCAGCCTCTGCTATTTTAGTGTTGACTTTTGCTTTTTTAGGACCTTGCGCACGCTTTTGCATGGCAGGTTTTGGCTTATTTGAATTGGGTCTAGAACTATTGGTTCTTCCGCCACCTCTGTTAGTATTCATAATTATTGGTATTTTAGTATCTCCATTCGGACAGACTTGTCCTTCAATTGGCAAAGATAGTATTTATATCCTTGAGAAACGATTTTACTTTTAAGGGTGTCGTAGTTAGTGTAATAGCAACAATCGTTTTCCGTGCCATAAAACAGACGGATTAATGAGTACGATGCAAAAAACCCCTGCTACAATCAAAAATTTAAGTACGTTGTGCAATCGGAGAAATGCGGCTTTGGTAGTTGCTTTTTGTAAGGATAATAAAAAGAAAATCAAGACGATTAAACAACTGTAAAAATAAACATCCATATAACCCACATCGTAAATTTCGATTAAAATATAGACTGGAATTACAGTGCAAAATGCCAAAACAGTAATGATTTTTTTAGAAGTATTCTCTCCGTAAACAATTGGAATGGTTTTGTAATTGTTAGCCAAATCGCCCTTTAGGTTTTCTAAATCTTTGATCATCTCTCGAATGAGCAACAATAGAAATAGAAAGCTTGCGTGTGCAAAAATGACCGCCAACTGATTCTTGTAATTTTCTATTTCTTCAAAAGGTATTTGGTTGTAATAATACAAAAGGATGGCGAAAAAGGGTAGTACTGCCAATAAAGCCGACATCAAATTCCCAATTAAAGGTTGTTTTTTGATTTTGTGGGAATAGAACCAAATCAAAAAAATATACACCGAAAAGAATAAAAAAGCGCGCCAAGAAACAAACAATGCCATTAAAGCAACAATGAAATTGAGTGAAAAATAGACGCTTAATTTTGTCTTTTGACTTACAAATCGATCTAGCATTGATTTAGTAGGGCGATTGATTAAATCCTTACGGCTGTCGTAAAAGTTATTGATGATATAGCCCGATGCAATGGTCAATGCCGATGCAAAAACTAAAATAAACAAATTGAAATCGAGAAGTACATTCAAAGCTCTTTTTTCGGGAGCTAAAATAAAAATAGCCGAAAGATATTGTGCCAAAATAATAATAGGAATATTGTAGCCTCTTACCACAGAGAACAAGCTGATTATTTTTTTAACCACCAATTTGTTAGCTCTGCTTAACATCTATTTGTTTTTGTCGTTGGGAATTTTATCTCAGACTAGAATTGGTACACCACTTCTAATTTGTAGTCTTTCAAAGAAGCTTTGGCGCGTTCTAAATCTTCGGTAAAACCTAAGATATAACCACCTCCACCAGAACCGCACAATTTCAAATAGTAATCGTTGGTGTCGATTCCTTTTTGCCAAATCCCATGAAATTCTTCAGGAATCATCGGTTTGAAATGACTCAAAACTACTTTTGATAATTTCTTAGTGTTGGCAAACAACGATTTCATATCGCCTCCCAAGAAGTTCTCTACGCACGAATCGGTATATTTTACAAACTGCGTTTTCAACATGTTACGGAAACCTTGATCTTTTAGGTTTTCCATGAAAATATTGACCATCGGAGCAGTTTCACCTACAATTCCAGAGTCGATTAAGAAAACGGCTCCTTTACCATCCAAACTTTGCGTTGGAATTCCAGTAGCTTCAATATTGTCTTTGGAATTGATTAAAATAGGAATGCTTAAATAGCTATTTAAAGGATCTAAACCCGAACTTTTTCCGTGGAAAAAACTTTCCATTTGAGAGAAAATAGTTTTTAGTTCCAATAATTTCTCACGCGTTAGATTTTCTAAAACGGTGATTTTGTTTTGAGCATATTTGTCGTAAATCGCTGCCACTAAAGCACCACTACTACCCACGCCATATCCTTGTGGAATACTGGAATCGAAGTACATGCCGTTAGTAACATCTGCTTCTAAAGTAGCTAAATCAAAACGAACTAAATCAGGTTGTTCGATTTCTAAATTTTTCAAATGATTTACAAAACGCTTCAAATGTCCGTTAGAAGCGATGGCTTCTGCAGAAGGATTTTGATCACATTTTAGCGCACCATTGTAAAAATTATAAGGAATAGAAAGTCCTTTGGAATCTTGAATAATTCCGTATTCTCCAAAGAGTAATATTTTTGAATAAAAAAGAGGTCCTTTCATAGTGTTGATTAATCAATTAATTGACTGCCAATTCCAATTTCATCACAAATATACTGACCATTTTGACAATAGCCAACTAATTCGTCCTGAATAAATTGCAAGACTTTTTCTTTTACTTGATTTGGATAAAGAACATGTACATTCGCACCAGCATCTAGAGTAAAGCAAACGGGTATTTTCGTTTCATTTCTAAATTGCCAAAAGCGATTGATAATCTCTAATGTATTTGGTTTCATCAAGATAAAATAAGGCATCGAAGTCATCATCATAGCGTGTAATGTCAAGGCTTCGCTCTCCACAACGGCTATAAATTGTTCGATATTCCCACTTTCAAAAATTGAAATAAGTTGGTCTAAATTCTCATGTGCTTGCGCAAATCGCCTTTCGGCAAAAGGATGGTTGTGCATTAAGTCGTGACCTAAAGTACTCGACACTTGTTTCTCGCCTTTGTCAACCAATAAAATAGTGTCTTGGTAGTTTTTAAAATTTTCGTGAATGGCGTGTGGAAATTCCACCCCAAATAAATCAGAACTTCCTGGAATATTGGATTGGTTTCCCCAAACAACAACCTGACCTTTAACGCTTCGGCAAGCACTTCCAGAGCCTAAACGCGCTAAAAAAGAAGCTTTTTGGTAAAAATACGCTTCGGTCATTTCAGGATTCAATGCTTTTTCGAGACTCATCAAGTTCATCGCTAAAGCGGCCATTCCTGATGCAGAAGAAGCAATTCCTGAACTGTGTGGAAACGTGTTTTGAGTGTCAATCGTGAAATGATAGTCTTTTAAGAAAGGCAAGTAGGATTCAATTCGTTCAAAGAATTTTTGAATTTTGGGTTTGAAATCTTCTTTCGGTTTTCCTTCAAAAAGTAAATCAAAAGAGAATCCCGATTCGGTTGCATTTTGTTTTTTGGCGAAAGCCAAATGCGTAATCGTTTTGCAATTATTCAAGGTAAAACTCACCGAAGGATTGGCAGGTACCTGATTTTCTTTCTTGCCCCAATACTTTACCAATGCGATGTTGCTTGGCGCACTCCATTGAAAATTACCTTGTTCAACTGATTGTGTATACGGAGCTGGAATAAAATCGTTTGCTGTAGCCATGAATAAAAATTTTAGCAAAGATACTTTTTTTGCTGAATTGGTTTTGGGTTTATTTTGGCTATTGAATAGAATATTTTTGAGTAAATTTGGTTTTAAATTAAAAATGAAATGAACAAAGTTTCTCGTATTGCACTAGTTGTCGTTATTTGTTTGGTAGTGGGGTATGTATCAGGTATGGTTACTCGTGCCTCGATAACGACTTGGTATCCTACTTTGGTAAAACCAAGCTTTAATCCGCCAAATTGGATTTTTGCACCCGTTTGGACTTCACTTTATATTATGATGGGTATTGCAGCTGGATTAGTTTGGAATCAAATAGCTTCCAATAAAGAATTGGTTACAAAAGCCTTGCAATTCTTTGCTGTTCAATTGGTTTTGAATGCGCTTTGGTCGTATTTGTTTTTTGGATTGCACAATTTGATGTTAGCTACCATTGAGGTTGTTTTACTTTGGTTGCTGATTTTTGAAACCTATACTCACTTTGCAAAAATCAATAAAACAGCGGGTTATTTGTTATTGCCGTATTTGGCTTGGGTGAGTTTTGCTTCGGTTCTAACAGCAAGTATTTGGTGGTTGAATCGTTAATTAATATTCAACTTCCACTTGAATTAAATTTTCAATAAGTTGTTTGTATTTAGTCCAAAAATAGTTGAAAAAATAAAGGGTGTATAGTAGGAATGGGATTTTAAAATAATCCCAATAACTAAAGTGATAATTAAGCATTACGTTAATTACTGCTCCAACAATCATTACTCCAGCAGTAGTAATTAGTATAACTGATGTAATGGGTTGATTGAGCTGTTTGATGATTTTTTGAAGGTCTTCGTTTATTTTGTATTCTACAAAGGTTTCAGAATTTTGCTTTAAAAAACGGATGTGTTTTAATAGTAAATACTGGTACACACTATTTTTAAAATTGATGCTACTTCCAATAAATAGAAATATAAAAATTCCCATTTTGTTCCATTCATATACATCACGAATCCCTATGGTTTCCAATAGAATAGTTGTAAAACCTATTCCAGAAATTAGAATTACTAAAAATCCCGAAAAGCACAAACCTAGTTGGCATTTTAAAAGTCTGCTTTCGAGAGATTGTGTTTTAGAATAAATAAATGGTCTGTAACTATTGATTAGTTGGATGCGGGTAGTAATGGTATTCATTTGGGTAAGATTGGGGGGGTGTTTGGGTTGGATATTGTTAATTAAAAGTCAGTGGAAAAATTAATGTGGTGTCTTTAAATACTCCATTTTTATGGCCGGGTTGCCAACGAGGAATTTTTTGAAATACTTTTTTAGCTTCTTTTTCTATCTTGGTGTTATTCCCTTCGATTAACTCTACATTGTGTACAAATCCATTCGGATCAACACTAAATTGAATCCTTAATTTTCCGTAAAAATTACCAATTGAAAGATTTCTAGCTACAAAAAAATATAAATTTTCCATTCCTCCCTCATATAAAGGTTCCATTTCTGAAAAAGAGTAAAAGTAGTTTGAAATTCCCTCATCAATTTCACTATCATCAATGTTGATTAATGTTCTGCTAGAATCTTCATTCATTAAGAACTTAGCTTTAGTAGAAACTGAATCATTTATAATTAATAATTCATTTAATTCATTATTGTAGGAAGCAACTAACTTTTTGTTTTTATAGTATTGAGTATTCGAAACATACTTGCCATCTAAAAACGTACTAGTTATTTCTATGTTACCATCCTTACTTATTAATTTCCAAAAACCTGTTTTTTGATTTTCCTTATTCAGTTGATTAATTTTTTCATTTTGTCCCAACGTAATTAGAGAAAAGAATAAAATTAGTAATGTAATGGATTTTTTCATTCTATTTTTTTTCAAAATTACAAACCTTTTTTACTAAAACAAAATAATTTTAATTTATTAATCTTTAATTTTAAATTATAAGTAAAAAAATATATTATTCGCTTATGGCACTCGCCAGAATGAATCCACTGGTCCACGCATTTTGGAAGTTGAATCCGCCAGTTACGGCATCAATATTGACGATTTCGCCAGCAAAATAAAGGTTGGGGTGTAATTTGCTTTCCATAGTTTTGAAATTGATTTCTTTTAAATCAATTCCGCCAGCGGTAACAAA